>Ga0209725_1001210_pt1 | contig 14915 bp, 9 predicted proteins | sample I18A1metaG_FD_184145 | JGI IMG/M metagenome (GOLD analysis project Ga0209725, IMG submission 184145) | Lake sediment bacterial and archeal communities from Gulf of Boni, Indonesia to study Microbial Dark Matter (Phase II) - ​I18A1 metaG... | ecosystem: Environmental > Aquatic > Freshwater > Lake... | reverse complement strand
CGCTCTCCGTCAGGTGGTATTCCTTGGCCATTGCCGAAGCCGCCGCAGCTTCAGCCCATGCTGCTTCGTCCCGGAAGCGCCTGCTGATTTCGCGGATGGCAACAATGATGCCTTTGACAGCGGGGTGGTGGAGAAGGTTGTTACCGACCGCATCGATGACACGCCACGTACCGTCTTTATGCCTCACACGAAACTGCCCACGATCAGTGCCACCCGGAGTCTGCGCCAGTTTGGTGAGCCCATGGGCTGCCTTGTACATATCGTCTGGGTGAATAAGTCCAAGCGTATCCTTGCCAACGAATTCTCCCGATTCATAGCCGAGGATTCGGGCGGCGGACGGGTTCTCGTATACGACTTCTAACTCACTGCTTAGAATCACAATGCCGTCTGGAGAATTCTCAACAAGTGCTCGAAAGGTGTCTTCCTGTCTCCCAGGCGGCTCCTTAAGCCATGTGCCCTGGATTTCTGACGCTTGTAGCTCAGCAATTCGCCGCAATGTTGCTAATTCGTGCGCAGGTGTCTCCTCTCCATGCTGGAGGGACCGCAACATCCTTATCATTTGAGTATCTACATCTTTTAGCAAGTCAGACGGCATCTTCTTAGCCAGGCCAAATAGCTCATCCGTGTCCGCATTGTTTGCACCAAGTACCTTGGCCAAAGCCAGGATGATCTTTTGCCTCGGTGGGGGCATGACGCCGGTTTCAAGCTTACTCACGTATGCGAAGCTAATTCCTGTCTTTTGTGCCAGTTCTCTTTGGGTTATGCCTTTGGCTTTCCTCAGTTCCCTCAGTCGTTGCCCAAAGGTCATCACAGTGCTCCCTAATGCTGTACATTAATCCTACCTTTTGTTGAGCTGACTGTCAACTGCTACCAAATGCCTGCGATTACCCATTGCTGAAGACGCTGACTTTGTCAATAGTTAGCAGTTTTTTGGTCTACACTCTTGAGTGTGAAAGGGGGCTAGTAGTGGAAAACAGCCGCCGACCTCTGTAACTTTGGAAAGGCCGCAACTCAAAGCGAAGGAGGTGCAGCAAGCTATATTCATGCTCTGTTAGCTCTGAGGATAGCCTAAGGTTTTATTAGATGCGCTCTGTTAAAGTATGAAGGGAATAAGCGCCTTGTGTTTTTTATTTCAAACCTGCTTTTTGGCGGCCTTGGCACTAGCCAACTTGGCATCCATAAAAGCCTTGAAAGCTTCGCGAGAATCATAGGTGAACTTGAATCCGATTGTCTTGGTGAGCTTCTCAGTATTGACCAGTATGGGGTACTTCATGAACTCAAGCCCGCCAGCCTGCGATACCTTTTGGATACGCAGCGCCCAACTGAAGCGTACCAGCGCTGACCAAAGCCACGAGGGAAGACCAAGAGACGGCTTACCCGTGGCCCTCAGCATTTCTCTGTAGCTTACCGACCCCTCGGCGCCCGCATTGAAGATGCCTGATCGCCTTTCTTTGACCAATGTCACGTCCAGCCTCGCCAGGTCATCTTCGAAAATGAACTGCCATCCGGGATTGTATCCAAGAACGTACATGGTCACGGGCATGAACAACACATTGAGACCGGACACGACAGCTCCCGGTCCGACAACTGAGACGACTCGGACGATGGTAACACTCTGCTTGGAATGGGTTTTCATGTACTCCTGGAACATCGGTTCGACTTCTGCCTTGTCCTGTCCGTACGGGAAGCCACGAACTGGCCTCAGTGGCTGCTCTTCGGTAATAAGAGGAGGATTATCGCGATGGGCACCATAGACGGTATGGCTGCTCTGGTAGAATAGGGCCTCCACCGACATTGCCTCGCAAGCGTGCAAGAAACTCCGAGAGCCGCCTATGTTAATATCGTGAGCGTCGACACGCCTATTGGGTGGGACAACAAAAGCCAGGTGGAACGCCGAGTCCACCTTGTTCTGGTCGAAGATGTCGATGAGCGGCTCGCGCACATCCCGTGAGTAGAATTTCAGTTTGCTGCTGGAGTAGTTGGGTGGCCTGATGTCTATGCCTACAACACTCTCTACGTCCTTATCTTGATCCAACAGCTTGAGTATCTGGGTCCCAAGGTAACCAGAGATGCCGGTGATAGCGACCTTTTTCATTTGTTCCCTCCTTGAAAGCCCCCCTCAAGGGAGCCACGATCTTCTCCTATCAAAAGAACTGCGCGGCGGAAGTACTACTTCCCGGGACGGCTAGCCGCATGCTTACCCGCGCGCCGGCCTGCGAAAACGCAATCTGCGATGGATGTCCCGCTGGCGAAATAACTATTGGAGCAGAGACCTACGGCATTCCGTCCAGCAGCGTACAACCCGTCGATTGAAGAACCATCTGCTCGCTTAACCTGTCCAGTCTGTTCATTCACAACAAGGCCGCCGAGGGTAATAGCTGCAGTAGGGATGCCGCCCTTGGTTAAAAATGAGGAGAACCCCTGAAGGGAGCAATCCAGTGCATAGAATGGAGGCGTTTCCTGAGGCACGAAACGCTTTTGCAGCTTACCCAGCGGATCTGGCTCACCCTTCTTCGCGATCTCGTTGTACTGCTTCATCGTAGCTTCAAGACCTTCAGGAGAAATCTTGAACTTCCGCGCCAGTTTGGCAAATGATGAGGCCTTCTTTCGGCTGATGAGCAGCATAGGTATCATCGTCAGCTTCTGGAAAAAGGCGCACTGGTCTCCCAAATGGCTCTTGGCTTCCTTGTAGGTCTTGCTATCAAAGACAAGGTAGGCATTGCCACCAGCCTTCGATACTATATAATCGCCCTGCTTGCCGCCGTACAAGTCCTCGCTGCATATTCGCTGGCCCTGCTTATCTACTAGGACGCCCTGCATCAGCGCCTCAGGCGGGACGTAGAAGCGCCAAGCCGATATCTTGTCCATGTGCGATGTGACACCGCCCGCGCTCTCCCCCAAAGCAATCCCTGCGCCGTCATCAGCATATGTCCCCAGCGGAAGACACTTTCCATAGGCACAGTTGCACTCGTTGACCCTCTTTTTGTTAAAGATGAAGCCGCCGGCTGCCAGGATTATGCCCTTGCGTGCCCGCGCGCAGTAGGGCCGGGAGCGTACCTTCGCAATGCCGATGGCCAGCATATTAAGCAGGCTCGCTAGCGGTGGCATATAAGTGTTGAGCTTGGCGTTAATCCAAGTGATACCGCCATGGAACCGTCTGAGCAAGATGGAGCTCGGTGGTATGGAACGCCCCTCTACGCCTATGACCTGGCCATCCTCAGCCTGTATGAGCTTGAGTACCTGGGTCTGGCAGCGCACCTGGACATTCTTGCTTTTGCGCAACGTTTTCTCTAAGCTGTGGAAGAATGTGAGGCCCGACATGCCTTTGCCCTTGGCGCGGTGTCCACGCGGCACGGGCTTTGCTTTGGCCTTATAATGAGCGTTATTCTCGCTTCCGGAATAGTAGAGGTAGTAGGCGTCGGTGGGGTAGGAGGTCTTGAACGGGCACAGCGATCCCTCGAAGAGTATGCCAGCCTCAGCTAGCCAGCGGACATCCTCCTTTGACTGCTCGCAGAAGCGGCGCAGCGTCTCGTCGGTCATCACCCCTTCGCCGATCTCCTGCTTCAGATAGTTGTACATTTCCTCCACCGTGTCTTCGTATCCTGCTGCTTTCTGATATGGCGTCCCGCCGCCGGCATAGACAACACCCCCGCTTGCGGCTGTCGCCCCACCTCCATGGAAGCGATCCAAGACCAGCACTGAAGCCCCCTGTTGAGCAGCCTCCAGTGCCGCTGACGCACCTGCTGCACCAAATCCGACCACAATAACGTCAGCCTCGGCATCCCACTTTCGAGTCTCCTGTTTCCTAGCCATCGTTCTTAATCACTCCTTTCCCCACTGGTGAGTGCCATTTCCGTTATGTCGTCAGCTCCAGTGGATACGCCCCCAATGCTTGGAGTTCGCTCAAAGTCCAAGTGCACGCCGGTCCCAACATGCTGGCCATTGCTTCCATCTCCACTATTCCAGGCTCAGCCATCATCATTTATCGTTGGCCACGCAGCGGATCCCGTCCGGATGAAAAATCAATGTGGCGCATTTATTACAGTGATCGCAGCCGTTGACGTAATTGGGATCCGCCATGGCGTGATTCACAAAGGCGGGATCCTTAATGAGTGCCCGCCCTATCTGGACAAAGTCGAATTCCCGCATCACGGTTTCTAAGCTCTCCATTGTACACACTCCGCCGATGTAGCACAACTTGGCATTCTTGATTCGGTCGCGCACCCTCTTGGCCTCTTCAAGGAAGTACAACTCTTTGTAAGGGTATTTCTTGAACATCCAAGGGCCGACCATACGCATGCCGAGACGCACAAACCAACTCTTTTCCACCTTGATCAGTCCCGGAAGCAGGCTGTCTCCATGAAACATGAGCATCGGGTTCATGCTGCTGGTACCGCCGGTAGGGATCAGGGCATCGATTCCAGCATCGTCCAGCAGTCCGGCTACTTCAATAGCCTCATCTGTGGTTAGACCACCCTTGACCCCGTCGGTGAGTCCCATCTTGCCGAGTATAGGGAAGTCGTCCCCCACTGCCTTGCGCACTGCTTCTAAGGCCCGCAACGGGTAACGCATGCGGTTGATGAGCGATCCGCCATATTCGTCTTTTCGTTTGTTAGTCTTGGGGCTGATGAACTGGCTCAATCCGTAGCCGTGGCCGAAGTGTATCTCCAAGGCATCAAAGCCTGCCGATTTCATGAAGAGGGCCGCGTCGTGAAAGCACTGAACCACACGATTGATATCAGCGTGGGTCATGGCACTGGCGAAGGGTATGCCATAGGGGATGCCACTCATATTGATCATGGGGGAGGGACCGAGCGGGCGCTTGCCTTGAAGGCTTCTATTCTGAGAGAAGTTGCCGCAGTGACCAATCTGTCCTGAGATCTTCGCACCAGCCTCATGCACTGCGCGGGTCAGCCGCTCCATCTGTGGACGAATCCTCTCGTGCATGTACATCATCACTTCTCTGATACGTCCATCAGCCTCGACAGCGCAATAGGCCATCGTGGTCATTCCCACTCCGCCCTCTGCCAGTTCACGATGTAGATTGATTAACCGTTCGGTGGGATAGCCATCCGGGCACATTCCCTCAAAACAGGCTGATCGAATGATACGATTGCGCAGTTGCAGGCCGGCGATCTTCCCCGGCGTAAAAGCCTTTCGTGTCTCCCGTGCCGCTCGTTCCATATGTGCTTCCTTTCTAGCCCCGAAGACTCCGGGACTACCCTGCCACGTTTTTCCGCCAGAGATCGCTGCCATCATAGCTTGGACTCACGTCACAAGCAACATGGCGCATGGGGAGGGTGGCGCTCCACGAGATTCACTCCTATCTTCTCTTCAGCGATTACCAGGCCGCCCTCCCGAAGGAGACGGAGACGCTTCCAGAATCGGCGGCAGATGCCCTCGCCAGCCTGTGAGTTAGCGACGGTTCAGAGCTAGTCTCGGCATTGCGACTATACGATACTCGAATTATGCCTGCACATTTTGGTTCGAGATTCCGAAATAGTCAATCTGGCAATGTCACTCAAGAAGTGGTACAGTTGCTGGGGGCAGGTCATGCTCGCTGAATGCCACAGCCACGTGGCACTCTTCAAACAAGGGCATAGGAACCAGGCCGAGGCGCAACTCATCCCCATGGCACCCAGTACTCAGTAGTGGGCAGTAGGTTTCCTACTATGCCTGCCTTCGCTCCTTTGGTGGGCAGTAGTAAACGGCAGGTCCCGTTTTCTCCTCCGGCTTCAGGACGTTTGCGCTCCTCTGGGCTATCAATTGCGACACCTCGCTCTCCCGATCTGCCAGGTCTCCCCAGAATATGGCTTGGCATCCACAGCACAGAGCGCAGAAGGGCTCAAAGCCCTGATCCAATCGCTCAGCGCAAAGGTTACACTTGCGCACCACGTTCCTGTCAGGGTCATGAACAAGCGCCTGATACGGGCAGACCAACAAGCACTCCTGACAGCCATCGCACTTCTCCTCGTCTATCAGCACTATACCATCAGGGCGCTGGTATATGGCTTCGACATGGCAGGCGTCGCGGCATGGTGGTTGGTCGCAGTGCATGCAGGCTATGGGAAGCCAATACATGCTCAAACTGGGAGGTGTGCCCGCTGGGGTATCAGGATGAGACCCGCCGACAGTTTCCACTCTCATTCCCGAGATGGCCTCCATGTTGTTCTCCACCTTGCAGGCTATGTTGCATGTCTGGCATCCGATGCACCTCTCGAGATCAATAACCAGTCCGTATCTCCTAACCACTTGCTTTCACCTCCCCAACCAGCTCGACCTCTACCAGAACATCGTGACAGGCAAAATTCGGCTCATAGATAGCTTGTTGAGCTGGGTTAATAGTCTCGTGGGTCAATGCTTGGTGGGTACCCTCGACATAGTCGCTGGGCCACCACCCCTCTTCCAGCTTGACCGCACCTGCCCTAACTCCCTGGTTCAGTTTGACTCTGAGTTTGACCTCACCCCTGTCGTTAAAGACATGAACGATGTCTCCATCGTGAATACCTCTCGCTTGAGCATCAGCCGAGTTCATCTCCAGCGTCGGCTCCGGGTCGAGGTCGCGGAGCCAAGGGATATTGGCAAACACGGAGTGACATCGGTACTTAGGATGAGGGGTGATAAGGGATAGCGGGTACTTCTGGGCCAGCGGCGTACGCTGACTCTCTAGGGGTTCCATGTAGAAAGGCAATTCCTGTCCGAAACCCTTGAGCTTCTCTACGTAGAATTCCAGCCTCCCCGAGGGGGTGCCGAAGGCAGGCATACTGGATATTGCTGGTAGCATCGGGCGCTCCTTCAGCTTCTCCACGGTTATCCCCTCCATCGAGGGATGACCTGAGGCGAGCAGAAGGTCGACAAGCTCCTCCTCACTCTCGGTGAGGAAATCCTGAATGCCCATTCTCTTGGCGAAGGAGGAGAAGATTCGCAGATCCGACTTGGACTCATACAAGGGCTCTATCACCTTCTGCTGCAACTGGAGATAATTGTGTGATCCGTTGCCAAGCGGGAAGAATAGGTCAGTGCATTCGTAGATGCTGCAGGCCGGAAGGACGATGTCGGCGTACTTGGCGCTGGCGGTCATGAAAATATCGCTGACAACTATGAACTCCAGGAGGGGCAAAAGCTCTCTGGTCACCCTGTTGAAGTTAGGAATCGAATTCAGCAGATTGAGTTTGGTCAACCAAAGCGCCCTGATCGGGTACGGCTTGCCGTTGATGATAGCATCATACATCTGCAGTATCGGCATAAGGTTTGGAGCACCGCGGCTCATAAATGCGAGGAAGTTCAACACAAATGGGGCGTGGCCCTCAACGCTAATGTTGCCGGTGATGGCCGCCAGTGTGTTTATGGCGTGATAGGTGAGGTCCCCGTGGAAAGTCCTCTGGCAGCCCAAGCCCCTGAAGGAGGCCGCCGGCTTGGCGGTAGCATACTCGGTGGCCAACCTGATGATAGTGGCGCTGGGGATCCCGGTTATGTCAGAGGCTCGGTGCGGCGGGTATTGTTGGACCAGTTCCACCAAGAGCTGAAAGGCTGGTTTGCAGCTCACTCCATTCGCCGCATAGACCCCGGTCAGGGCAGGGACTACCCCGGGTGCATCGTGTGCCAGGGGCGAGCCCGTCCCGGTATTCCAGACGACGTACTTTTCCGACCCACGCGAAATGATATCCTTTTCTCTCAAGAATATGCCATTGTCAGCACGCACCAAAAAAGGCCCCACGGTGTATTCCTTGATGAAAGAGGTATCCTGAAGCTTGCGGTCCAGTATGACGTTCATCATTCCCAAGGCCAGGGCACCATCGGTACCTGGCCTGATCTGCATGTACTCGTCCGCCTTAGCTGCTGTCGCGGTGAATAAGGGGTCGATAACGATCAACCTCGCCCCCCTTTCTTTGGCGTCCCTGATCGTGCGCCATTTGAAGAAGTCGGTATAGGCAGGATTACCTCCCCAGTTTAGGCATAGAGCAGGTTTCTCAAATCTCGTGGTATAGTCCTCGCCATACCACCATTGCGACCCAAAGCAGACCATATCGCTGCAGATTCCGCCCGTATCCCCGTAGCCCGCTGGCAAGAGAAAGGTCCCCTGCAAGGCACCTATCAACCCCTCCAAGGCCATTGTGGCCAGAATCGCCATAGAGTCCATCGTCCAAGCCACGGACCTGGAACCGTGCCTGTCGCTGATGTCCCTTAGCCTTTGCGCTATCGTGTCTAGGGCTTCATCCCAGGTTATGCGCTGCCATCTACCCTCGCCTCTGACCCCCTGACGCTTCATGGGATATTTAAGGCGGTCGTGATGGTATACCCATTTGACGGCGGACAAGCACTTCGCGCATACGTGGCCTGTGCCCGGAAAATCGCCAGGCTCAACCTTGACTAGGACGCCATCCTTTACATGAGCTAGGATTCCACAGCCAGGTCCGCAGGACAACGGAGCGCATGTGCGCACTACTTTTACACTGGGTTCCGCTCTTACTGGTCTTCCAAGCGTCATCTACTTCACCTCCTTCACGGTCCTCTGGAAGTGACCGCAATGCTCCATTCTGGGGGATTCGAACTCATTCAGTTCGACAGACCGAAGGCCAGTCCAAAGGCTCGGGTTCTCTCTTTCGTACAGTACTGCCACGTAGGACAGCCATTATCAGCACTGCCGCCCACACCAGGAATACCTCTGCCTAATGTCTCGCCCTTTTTCACCCTCCTATTCTGGAAATCCTTGCCCTCCCTGGTAGTCCTTAGCTGGGCAATCCCAGTCCATATTTCCCGGCGATAATATTCCTGGATATCTCACTGGTGCCACCGGCAAGACTCCAACCCCTTGAACTTAGATACATATGCCTCATCCTGCCCCCCAGCTTCGCCCACTTGGATTTCTCATCCAGTTGCCCATAGAGCCCGAGGATTTGCATCCCCAGACTAGCCACTCTCTGAGCAACATCGGCGCCATGGATCTTATTCTGGCAGCTCGGAAGCACAGTGAGCATTTTCTGGCTTGCCATCCAGTTCAGTCCTTCGCCCATGTTACGCCCCACTTCAATCTCAATAGCCATCTCAGCTAGTCTACTTCGAATGACAGGTTCCTTGGCTAAAGGCTGACCATTGACGTAGGTCTCCTTGCAATACTGCAACAACTGCTCAAAGTATCTCCTGGCATTGTGGAGTATGACGAGCCCGTAGCTTCTCTCAATAGCGAAGGCATGCATACTTACATCCTTCCCTTTGTTCTTCTCCCCGAGGAGGTTCTCCTTGGGAACCCTGACATTGTCGTAGAAGACCTCACAAAAGGCGCCAAGCCCGGTCATCTGCGTTATCTGGCGCATGGTAATCCCCGGGCTCTTGGGGTCGACAATGAAAACGCTGATACCCAAATGCTTCTTGGGGGCGTTAGGGTCAGTTCGAGCATAGACCACGCACCAGTCGGCATGTTGGATGCCGCTGGTCCAGATCTTCTGCCCACTAAGGACAAAGCAGTCTGCTTCCTCTACTGCCCTCAATTGAAGGGCGAAGAGGTCTGAGCCGACATTGGGCTCGCTCATCCCTATGGCATATTTTATCTCCCCACGGAGAATGGGAGGGATGAACCTCTTCTTCTGTTCCTCAGTGCCGAACGCCAGAATAAGGTCGCCTTGAACGACGGCAATATCCATCCCTGGTACGCCGTGGTAGATCAACTCCTCCTTGAGTATCCAGTCCTTCGCTAAGTCTTCCTGCCCCCCATATTCCTTGGCCCAGCTCAACCCTATCCAACCTTTGGCCGCCAGCCCGCGCCATACCTTCTTGGAGAGCTGGTAAACCTCCTCCCTTGCCTCTTCTTCAGGTCCAGGGTCTACCCCATGCCAATCAGAAGGTAACACCTCCCGAATGAAATCCCTTACCTCCTTTCGGAAGGCCTCCTCCTGTTCAGTGTAACGAAAATCCATCACCCTCCTTTCGCTAGCCTAGAGCCCCTCACTGAGCATCCATGCCGCTTTGTATAAACTAACTCGACCGCTATCGACATCGATGGATCGGAAACGGCTGCACCGGTTCAGCACCAGTACCCATACCAGGCAAAATAATAGAGTACTTTATATGCAACAGATCATACAGTCTCATGGAAAGGGTGCTTGTATCTAGGTCCTCAACAATCTCATGGTTAACGCCTCAGGCCCGCAGACGATGACACATAGGCCGCAGCCGAAGCATTTCTCCTTATCGATGGTGGCCTTGAGTTTTTTGGACGGTGGAGCCTGTTTCATCTCGATGGCCTTGAAGAAGCACCTCTCCACGCAGTCCTGGCAGCCGGTACAGAGCTCCTGATCGACTTCAGCACGAAAGCGGCTCTTCTGCAATATCTGCTCTATGTTACCAACCTCCATGCCAATAGCGAAGATGTCACAGCATTCCCGACAGCAACTGCATATTGCGGTCAGCTTTTCCGGTGTGCTGGAGGCCCAGGTGTGAACCAGGCCAGCTTCCTCAGCCTCACCGGCGATGGCAATGGCCTCTTCCGCAGAGATGCGGCGGCCGGCGCACCGGTTTATGGCATATTGTGCCCCGCGGTTGAAATGCAGGCAGACTTCAAGCGGGAGAGCGCACCTCCTGATCGACCTGCGGCAGGGACAGGGAACCACAGAGATGGGATTTGCTCCTCCAATCAACCCCTTGATATTCTCTTCGGGCAGAAGCTCACCCCGGTCCGGGCTCCGCTCCATGGCCTTCCATGCCGGAATGACCTTGAGCGCCTGCACATACGAGTCTCCAAGCCCGCCGGCCATAGTCTGTTTCCACTCAGCGTCCCGGAAATCCCGCCACAGGTCGAGGAGCTCGTTATCGACCCACTTCTCTGCGCTGGAGAGGTTGGAATCGTGTAACTGGGTCATATCGTGAGCAAAGCAGAATAATCCCTTGCTGGTACGGATTATCAGACCACGCTCCATAAACTCCTGCAGTTTGCGCTGTGCCGCCTCTTCGTCCATCCCCGTTTTTTGTGCCAGCTCCGCAGGTTGCGCCGGCAGCTGGAGCAGCAGTTTTGCCTCCTCTGGGGTCACCAGCTTCCGCAGTATCCGGCGCAGATACTCCGATGGCGGGTATTTCAGTCTCGAGTTCAATTCAGTGTAGACATCGCCTGTTTTCATATTGACCCTCTTCTGTGAAGCAGCTAGAGGAGAACTATGGCGATTTGGCTCAGCGTCACAGAATGCTCGAAATGCCAAGTCAGAAATAGTGCCATTTTCATATTGGTAGCCTGCACCTCCTTTTCAGTTCACTTTTTTCGCCTTTGATTCTTGATATCAGTAACCCTCATTAACTTGGCAGCTATTTCCCAACCGTCACTTCCAGCCCATGAGATTCCAGAACCACCCTGCACTTTTTCACCACATCACTATCCGGTTCAAGCATGCCCTCTGCTCCATTATAACCATATTGCTTTCCTAAACTGGAATATTTGCCTTTTCCCCACTCATGATATGGCAGTAGAGATATCTTTTCCGCTCTAGTCTTGGAAGTAAGCTCGGCTGTCTTTTGCATATTTGATTCCGAATCATTGAAACCAGGTATTAGTGGAATTCTCAACCAGATTTTCGTCGTGGTCGCGTTTGAAGCTTTATCAAGATTTTCCAGAATCAGTTCATTAGATACTCCGGTTTTTTCCTCGTGCTTCTCAGGGTCTGTATGCTTGATATCAAAGAGAATCAGGTCTGTATACCTGAGAACCTCCTCCATGCTCTCCCACGGGCAGTAGGCCGTCGTATCAAGCGCAGTATGAAAACCAGCATCTTTGCATTTCTTGAAGAAGTCCCGAACGAATTCCCATTGAAGTAGTGGCTCACCTCCGGAAATTGTTACTCCACCGCCAGAAGTGTTGTAGAAATCTCTGTCCTGCGCAGCAATCTTGAATGCTTCATTCACTGTCTTATACTCCCCTATCACCTGGATGGCATGGGAAGGGCATACCTTACCACACTCCAGACAATTGGTACACAGCGTCCAATCAATGGTGCGGATATCGTTACCGAAAGAAATGGCGCCCGCGTTGCAAGCTTCGGCACATCTTTTGCAGCCGATGCATTTGTGCTCGCCCACCATAATCTCAGGTTCGCTGCTCATTCCCTCAGGATTACTGCACCACGGGCAATTTAAAAGGCAGCCCTTCATGAATAGGGTAGTCCTAATACCAGGACCATCTTGAATCGAGAACTTCTGGATATTGAATATCAATCCCCTTCGTTCATCTGCACTGTCTGACATCATCTGTACCTCTGATGATCCTGCGCTTTTGCGCAGGTGGACAAAACGGGTGACTCCACTCGGGTCTTCCTCAGGAGCCTCTGTGAAGATAGCGTGGGAGGGATACCCCCACGCTATCTTGTGCGCACAACCGTGCTCTTAGGCACGAACTACGGTGAGGGCCTGTTCTGTTCTTTCAATGATGCCTCTTGGGTCCACTCGGGCATGTGGGCGCTGTAGGCCGCACCCCTAGGGACTGTTCTGTTCTTTCAATGATGCTGTCTTGGGTCCACTTGGGCAGGTCGACAAAGAAGGCGCTGTAGCCCGCGACCCTAATGATGAGGTCGGAATGTTCCTCCGGCTTCGCCTGTGCCTCTCGAAGCTCTTCACTACTCACCACGTTGAACTGGATGTGCGGGCACGTTCCCTTCGCATACCATACCTTGAGATAATCGGCAAAGAGCTTCTTATTCTCTCCTTCCAGGTAGGTGCGCATGAAGCGCTGGTTAAACAGCTCCGAGTGCATGAAGGGCACCTTGCCCCCCGAGTTCAGCACGGCGGTCGGACCCTCGCTGTCGGTTCCCGCCATCGGCGATAGAGAGCCGTCGGCCAATGAGGTGCACGCCAGTCTGCCGTCAGGGCTGGCAGGGGCCGCCAGGCCCATCATGGTATGCCCAGCGGCAGTACTGCCATCCATCGTGTAGTAACAGCCCCAAGCGTCCTTGAACTTGCTGACAGTCTCCCATAGCCCGACCAGGAACCGCCTTGCCCAGCCGTCGGCGAAGTCGTCGTCGTTGCCGAACTTCGGTGCATTAAGGAAGTCCTGTCGCATTGCCTCGTACCCGGACCAGTTGGCGTCCAGCGCCTGTATCAATTCCTTCATGGTATATCTCTTCTGGTCGAACACGAGGCGCTGCATCGCGGCAAGCGAGTTCGCCACGTTGATCGCACCGAAAGGGGTGACCTCCGGCCAGGTGTCGTGCTCCTTGTGAAAATATACGACGTCGATTCCTCGTTCGAGCGTCTCATCCAGGAGCAAGGAGTAGCACGGTTCGGGCTTGCGCTCCATCAACACCTGCTGCGCGATGTTCCACGAAACCGTGCCGATCTTCACGTAGTACTTCAAACGCTCGAAGTAGGCCTCCATGATTTCGTCCGCCGAGTGCATCTCTGTCGCCTTCTTGCCGGCAGGCAAGACCACGCTGCCGCACCGGGTCTCCTGGTCGTTGAGGTGCAGGACCTGGTCGAGGATCGCGGGGCAGTTCATCTCTAGGCCGGGCGCCAGGCCGGAGGCCAGCATGCCCGTGCCCTTAACGCTGTAGGAGCCGCATGCGACCGGCATAACCTGCTTGGCGTCCTCGACGCTATATCTTCTCATAATTCCCCACCTCGTCAGCAGATCCCTGTTGAAGTAGGAGGGGTGTCCCAGGCCTGTTCGACCGAGATCAATCGCCGCCGAGATAAGCTCCGGCGAGATCCCGGCATGATATTGGACTGCCACCGGCGGCTGGGTCAGGTGCAGGTTGCCGAGCGCCTCCAGGACGATGAAGCTGAGTTCGTTGGTGGCGTCTTCTCCATCGTCTGTTGTGCCGCAGATATTGGCTGTGTACATAGTGCCGGTACCGGACATGCCGGCGAAGATCGGCGGCCACATAAGCGGTGCGCCAATCTCCTGGATATTCAAGAAGAGACACTCGACAAGCTCGACCGCATCCTCCCGCGTGATCCGCCCGGATTCGATGTCCGCCTGGTAGTACGGCCACCAGACCTGATCAAACCTCACACCGCAACCGTAGCCCCAATGAGCGAAGTAGTGGGCGACGACCTCGACGGTCCAGTAGAACTGTAGGCACTCGTGGAACGTTCGGGGTGGATGGGCGGGGACGTGCTCAAGGATGTCCGCCATCTCCTCGAGTTCCCTTCTCCGCTTCTTGTCGCGCTCTTGCGCTGCCTGCTGCCGGGCTGTCTCGGACAGCCTCTGGCCGTAGCGAATGATCGCCTTGCCGCAGCGCACCATCGCTTGCCACTCGTAGCGCTTCGCCAGGTATTCGGCCGGATCCAACTCCTCGACCTTGGCATCCAGCTCTGCGATTTTGGCCTCAGCCTTCGCTATCCTGGCAGCCAGTCCCTCGCGGAAGAGAACTTCAAAGTCCCAGGACGGGATTACCATCCCTTGCTCCCATGTGTGAAATATAACAGCTCCGTAGGTTGTGATGGTGGGAGCCATCTCCTCCGGCAGTGAGGACTTGATCAGTGCCTGCGTGCTCCTCTGCTCCCAGAAGGGGCAGATCTCGTCGAGGATCTCCCGTCTCTCCTCGTCCGTGACAATCTGAGAGAAGCCTCCCGTGGTGACCGCCTCGGGCATCCAGTCGACGTTCACCTCCGGGTACCATCTAATCTTGTTGGAACCACCGTTAGGGTCGCCAGCCATCAGATCCCCGTCCTTGATGAAGACGGGCATCTCCTCGCACAGCTTCTCCACCATGCGGGCATACTGTAGTGGAGCCGGCTGGCCATCGGTTTCCCGAAAGGCCGCGGTGACGATCCGCGCCCTGTCCATGTCGATCCTGATACCCTTACGGAATCCGGTCTTCCCGAGCCCCTCTGCCGGCTTCACCAGTATGCTCTCGGTAACCGCTCCCTTCCAGTACAACGCGTTCCGCAGCTTGTTGGTTCGGGGTGTGGAGCCATAACCCCACTCGAAAGGCACG
>Ga0209725_1001205_pt1 | contig 14961 bp, 19 predicted proteins | sample I18A1metaG_FD_184145 | JGI IMG/M metagenome (GOLD analysis project Ga0209725, IMG submission 184145) | Lake sediment bacterial and archeal communities from Gulf of Boni, Indonesia to study Microbial Dark Matter (Phase II) - ​I18A1 metaG... | ecosystem: Environmental > Aquatic > Freshwater > Lake... | reverse complement strand
TTGAAAGCATGCATCTAATATCGCCGACTGAACCATCGCTCGTTAATGTGTGTGTATCTGCTGCTGCGCACACAAAACAACTTCTCACGGAAGTTAAGATTTCGGTGTATGGATGTTTTTGTTCTTGTGGTGGGATGCTTGGTGCACACACACAGGATATCAGTCAAGAAAAGTCGATTCAAACTACGATGTCCGCACCAAACTATCGGCCACCATAGTCGACCGAAATTGTTAAACTCTAAACAAGTACCATATCTACTACAAGGAGATCTTCTGAGAATGAGAAAATCCTTGGTCGGGATTGCAGCAGCCATAATGTTGAGCACCCTCGCCATAGTGCCCGCCTTCGGCATCCCTGCTACACCCACGACAACCTACCACTTCATCATAGGAACCGCACAGGTGGGAGGCGTCGAGCTAGATGTCGCTGGCACGGAGTTCTGGGTATACCAAGCAATTTGGGTTGGATCAGAGGTGTACAATCATATGCTTCTCTGCCACGCTTCGACAGGTGCGTCAGTCAGCCAACATGGCTTTCTAACGATACACGGGTCGTGCGCCGGTGGCTCACTTGAAGGGGCCCGGGTCTGGGGCGGTGGCATGGTGACGAGACCCGTAGTGGTGACACTCGCTTTCCAGGGCCCGCCGCGGACGAGCATAACCTTGATCCTGAGCCCGGTACCAGCCGAATTCTTTCTTCCTTCTCCTTGTCCTTGCCCGCTTTGTTGCGCGATTTAGATGGCGTGGGAATCCCCCCTCTTTTCTTTTTTTGCGTTTCCCGCCACTGGTAACCATAGGCTCTAAGGTAGACAACACGATTGGCAGTCACATTCTCATGCTACGAGAGAGATGCGGAGATGTGCTTAGGTGTTCAAGCTGCTAGAAATCTATCCTTCTTGCATCTTGCTCGTACTATTCCTTTGTCGGTGATCCTCATGGTTAGGGGGAAGACCCCCCCCTTTACAACCCCGTCTTTCCCTCCCAGTTGCTCAGGTCGGGACCAGTATGCAAAGTCTGATATCCTGAACGAGACCTCCTGCATAGTTGCTTTCTCGTGCTCGTCGAGGTAGCGCCGAGGAGGGGCGCAATGACAAGAATACCCAAATTGAGAGAGGTGTGATAGTGATGAAGGTTGTATCTGTCGAGACTTACGTTGTGGCAAAGCCAGCCTTCGTTGAACATGAGAAATTCATTAACGAAGTCTATCTTCCGACCCGGAAGAGGCTCGATAAGAGACTGAAATCGCTGAACTACTTCAGTTGTATGGCTGCTCAAGGTGTCAGTTCTATGGGAGGACGAATGATAATCTCTGAGTATGACAGCCTAGCAGACATGGAGAAATCAGAGGAAGAGTTCGAAGCCTCTGAAGAGGGAAGAAAATTGACGTTGCGCCTTTGTGAACTTATTGATACTTCGTCCCACAGAGCTTCTTTATGGACAGCTGGGTCATTGACGTTCTACCAGTACATGAAATGACCGAAAAGAGGGCTCGATATCGAGTACCCCCAACACTTCCGATTTCTTTCTTGACATCACTCCGCTTGAGTCTGATATGCTAGTGCTTGTCAACAGTAGACTACCCGTTACCGAAAAAGTAAGCCTGACGAGACCTCCGAGGACAACTACTCAGGCAAATTCGCTTGCCTGAACTTCACGGATTCTCTCCTCTTCTTCTTGTCTGCTGTCAGCGGTCCACACGTATTGGCTGATCTTGCAGTATTCTTTGAATCCCAACTTGCGGTACACATTGGATGCTATTGGAGTTGAATGAATTATACCGACGCGATATCCTAGCGTTCGGGCTTCGTTGAGAGCTGCTAGTGTCATTGCTGACCCGATGCCTTTCCGGCGTGCTTCTGGAATTGTTGTCACATTGTAGATGCCGGCTACTCCTGCGCCCAAGAACAAAGTGGACGTTGCAAGCGGCTGTCCCTCCATCCAGCCGATGTGGTTGTAGAGCGATCCTCGCCGTGTAAAGTCTAATGCCGCGCAATCCGAGAAGGCCTCTTCGACGATTTCTGGAAGTTCGAAACCGACCCTGAGGATGTGGCTCCAATTCTTCCGCTTCCTTGGATCATCGACTAGTTCAATTCTCAACCGCGCTAGAGCGGCTCGGCTTTCGCTCAGTTTGCGTAAATCAATCGCCATCCCTGGGAAATCTTCCTCGGTGAATCCACGCGCTTTGAGCAAGGAACCCAGATTCTGAGGCCGCGTGCTTGGCCATGTCCACCATAGCAAAGGCACACCGCGTGACCTACATCTGGCAATCGCCGTCGCGATGGCTTGCTCTGCGACATCTGGTGCGAGCCGGGTACGTAAGACGCTATTGAACAACGGAAATGGTATGTCGCTAATGGACCAGAGCATCTCGGGGTCGTCGTGAACTTCCATCCGCGGCCAACCGGCGGATATGTACCTGAATAGCTCACACGGGTTTTCTTCAATCGATCTAATCACTGCTGGAGGAGACAGTTCCTCGAGTATTGGCCTCGCCTGACAGACCTCCTTTAGTCTATTGCGCTCTGTCTCAGGAGGATTAGCGGGTGAGCCATTCATCTTTGAGGAACTCGCTCCATCTAAACTCCTGAATCGTCCGTCTTGGAACGAGTTCAAAGAAACGTTTCTGCAGGGCACGGAGCCACTCTGTCTTCGGGAATCTTCCGAAGAGCTTGTTCATGCTCTTTTGACTCCCGAACTCAAACATCTCAACAAATGTCGTCACGGAGCCTTCCCTGCCAGCTTCGAAGGTTTTGTAGGAGAGAAGTTCGGGCACGTCCCGCCTATGTTGATGTAGACTCTTGTGGATCCTCTTCATTAAAGCGCTGTACTTTCGTTTCCTATCCTTCTTGACCGGGTACCACTCGACCAGGTAAATGGTCAACACGGCCACTTACGTTTGATCAGCGTTGCTGCATCTTAAGCCTTGAGACACGCAGAGAGGAAAACAAACAAGACAAGACGGATAGGGGTTCATACTGGACGCGCGCAAGCCTGTCTAGCCCGTCGTCGCCACTGACTTGTGGAAGTGCACGATCACCCAGCCTCTCCCGCGCTTTTCTAGAACCCAGCTACAGCGCACAGGCAGCTCGATTGTCTGTCCTGTGGCCGCCACCGTCGCTTTGAAGACCCAAAGAGAGGTCGCCCACGCAAATTGTCCTCCCGATAGAACGTTTACCGTGACATCGCTAACCGCTATCTTTGTTCCTGGCAACGCGGTGAACTGGGCTTCTATAGCTTTCTTCAACGCATCCCAACCGACAATGCGCTCGCTGGCATCGGTCCCGAAATTCACCGTGTCTGGATCGTTGGCGACGACCTTGCTGTACAATTTGATGTCCGCATTTTCGACGGCGGTCACATAGCTGTCCAGCACGGACTTGATCGCGGCCTTCTCAGCCTCAACGTTCACGTTTCCCTTCACTATTATGCGCTTCTTCTTAGCCAATCGATTCACCTTCTATCTTCTGGGAATTTCTGTCATTGCGCCCCTCCTCGGCACTCCTGCACGCCTAGAAAGTACTGAACCCAAGACAGGCAAGCAGAGAACCTCTGAAAGCCCAAAGTGATACCGCTCGCTTGGCATTTGATACTTTCTTTGCCGTTCCATCCCCGGGATAACAGAAGATTCGGAGCAGACCCAAAGTCTCATATCCCGAACGAGCGGCATCAACTAGTGAGCTTTCTGAGATTCTCTGCTGGCCTGTCTGGAGTTCGCCGCTTTCTCATGCGTCACACGAGCGCCGAGGAGGGGCGCGATGACAACAAGTACCCACAGCGAGAAAAAACAAATCGGGCAAGCCGGAGACGGAGGTGATATCCCATATGCCTTACTACATTATGCTAGTGAATTGGACGGATCAGGGAATAAGGAACATAAAGGACTCTCCCAAGCGGGCCGCCGCGGCGAGAGCCGCTGTCGAAAAGGCGGGCGGAAAATGGCTTGGCTTCTACTACACATTTGGGCAGTATGACATGGTATTAATAACGGAAGGCCTTAACGATGAGACTGTATTGTCCGTGGGGCTAGCCATTGCAAGTCAAGGCAGCGTGCGCACCACGACACTCAAAGCCTTCCCAGAGGCTGAAGCAGCCAAGATAATCGAAAAGCTGCCATAGCCTTCTCTCTTCATCTTTTTTTCTTGGACACTTCTTCCGTGACTATTATCCCTCCCTCCTTGCTGGGTACCCGCTCTCCTCGCGCGATTCCTTCTCTCCTCTGTGTGCACCTGAAAATAGCGAAGTTTTGCAGTTTAGCGGGAAAGCGGACAATGTCGGAAAGCCATCTCGTCTGTTGGCGAAGTCTACGGGTTTGGCATTTTCGTCGTCTGTGGCTTTGTGAAAGATGTTTGTCGTTGAGATCTCGGTTGGCTAGTCCATTATCCACGCTGGTCTTCCCGACCGAGTGTGTGACTGGGCAGGATCCTGAGCTGCTAGAGCAGCGGGCTCCGCGTCCGGATGAGTGATTGCAGCCTGATGCCAGCCTAGCAGGGGAAGACCTAGCCGAAATCGCCTCGGAACCTAGCCGCGAAGAGATCTTGATTCCGATATCAAGATTGCCTTGAGAGAAACTCGAAGAAGTGTATGTAGGCTTCGATTCCATGGTAGAAGTTGGGTAAATGATATTTCTCGTTTGGTGAGTGGAAATTGTCGCTGGGGAGTGAGAAGCCCATCATCACAATGTCAGCCCCCAGCTTCTTCTCCACCACGGCCGTGATGGGGAGCGTTCCCCCTTCGAGCTTGAAAACTGGCTTCTTGCCGAATGCAACCTCAAGAGCCGACGAGGCTGCCCGCATGCAGGGCGCATTGCGGTCGAGGAGCACCGGGCTGGCGCTCGCAAGCATCTTCAGATTCCAAGTCACTGTTGAGGGAGCCTTCGCTCGCATGTATTCACGCAGTTCCTCCTCGACAAGGGCTGGGCTCTGGCTTGGGACGAGGCGCATGGACACTTTTGCCATGGCCTTTGCAGGAATGACCGTCTTGATCCCTTCACCCGTGAAACCAGACGACAAACCGTTCACGTCCAATGTGGGGCGTGCGCCAAGCCGTTCCGTCGTTGTGAACCCCTTCTCTCCCCACGTTTCCCTGACACCAGCGGTCTTGCGGAATTCCTCGTCGGAGATGGGAATACGAGCTAGTTCAGCGCGCTCATCGTCTGGTAAGGCGCGTACATGTTCATAGAATCTGGGTAGCGTTATTCTTCCATCTGGGTTGTGCATGCCCGCAATGAGATCGCAGATGACGTTTGCAGGGTTCTGTACCGCTCCTCCAAACTCTCCAGAGTGAAGATCCTTGTCAGGCCCTTGAACCCATAGCTCAAAGTAGGCTATGCCTCGAAGGCCGCAGATGAGTGAAGGCTGGTCAGGACTTAGGATTAGTGCATCTGCGCTGAGAAACACGTCGCACCGCAGTTTGTCTCCGTTAGATTCAATGAACGGTTCTAGATTGGGCGATCCGATCTCTTCCTCACCTTCGAATAGCACCTTCACGTTTACAGGTAGCTGACCGGTCTTCATCCAAGCCTCAAGCGATTTCAAAACCGCGATCGCGTTTCCCTTCATGTCAGAAGCCCCCCTCGCAAAGATGTTGTCGCCGCTCACGACTGGCTCGAATGGGGGTGAGGTCCACTCTGAGATTGGGTCTACGGGTTGCACATCATAGTGACCGTAAATGAGAACAGTGGGCTTGTCGGCTGCTTCAAGCCATTCACCATAGACGACTGCGTGTCCTTGTGTTGGAAATACTCCGACATGGCTCAGACCGATACCGTTCATATGATGCGACAGCCATTCCGCTGCGCGTACCATGTCCGGTTTATGTTCTGTGAGAGTCGAGATTGACTCAATCGCGAGTAATTCCTTCAACTCTGCAAGATAGCGAGCCTGATTCTGACTCGCGAAACTCACTGCTTTATCCAATTGCAATTTGAGGCCTCACGAAGAAATCGCCCATTGACGCACATCCAATCTTCTTCAGGTTGAATTTAAGTTCCATTAGACAGAGGAGAAGGGAGAGGACACCTTGTATTCTAGGCTTCAATTGCATCTGTATATCTGCGAATCCGATTCTGTGCGATCACTTGGTGTGCGTACACACACGAAACCGTGCGCCCGCCGCCGCTCTAGACGACGATCTGACCTCCCTTGAAATGTGATGCTGAAGAGATGTTGCCTATGACTAAGGATATTTGTGACAAGACCATCTAATTTTCTGTAGGTTCGCTATGAAGCTGCATACAAATGCTGTGATAATTGGCGCCTCGGCGGTAGTCCTCCTGTACTTGGCTGTGACTGCGACGTTAACACTGCTACCTCGCGAACCCCAAGAATCACCGAGGCCTCGCGGGCAACAAGTTCTGAGTAACTATACCTTCGAAAGCTGGGTAAGTAGGGGGAGCTGCGGTCGATATCCCGTCGAGTATCGCTTCAAGCCCGAGAACTGGACTTACAAGACAGATCACGTGGGCGACCTAGATGTGTACTGCAAGAGCATGGCGATGGTTAACTCAACTCGATTTGGGAATGCTGTCATGATCTACCGAGAGCCCTACCATCCGGGCCTGAATAACGAAATCGCATACTTGATTTCTCATTTCACTAAACCCGCCTCAAAGGTGACGAACGACACCTTGACGGTCTCATTCCTCCTGAAGCTAGGTAATTTCACACACCCGACCTCGCAGGTGATGCTTGTACTGATGAACAGCGCATACGACGCGGCATGGTTCGGGGAGCTCTGGGTAGATCAACCCAGCAACAGAATCATCTACGGATGGTTCGAGCCCGCCGTTAACTACTGGAGATGGGCATCCTACTCGACAGCATTCACGGCGGAATCATGGTACCGAATCAAGATGACCTTCACATTCGACTGCACAGGAGGTCCGCCACCTCTGTCCTGTGACCCAGCGAGCTTCGCACAGGGACGCTTGGGCCGCGCGTCTCTGCGTGTAACAGGGGAGTTCCAGAAGCTGGGTCAATCTTGGATACTCGTCGATAGTAAGCAGGTTGATGCCTCACAGATTTTTTGGCTAATCGGGATCGTGATAGGTGACAGCGGACCCAACGGCAGTTACAGCGGATTCGCAATATGGGCTGGAGAGCGATATGTGGATGGTGCCTGGTTAGAGACCGGAACGTGACTATTTTGCCGCAATGGGTCAGGCAAGCTCTAGTATCTCGTCGCGACTAGGTGGGCTGGCGCGCTCGGCCGCATGAATCGCTGTTCTAAGGTCTAGAATGATATTCCGCATCGGAGATTTGCGGTGAAGGCATCGTAATTGAATCCGCAAGTCCGGAGAGAACCCAGGGACCTCATTCTGCCAGCTCTGCTCATCGTCATGATGTCGCTGAGCGTTGGTTTCGCGGACACGAACAAAGGTCTCACCTTCCCCCCTGCCGCCAGTGGTCTAGTGATCGGGCCTATTGATTTCGTGGAGATTTTCTTTCTCGTTGGACAGAATCTGGAGCGTCGCTCGCCAAGAGTTGGAGAGGAATTCAGTGCCAGGGCAAGAATCAGGAACGTAGGCCCCGCTGTCATCTATTATTTACCTACTCTCTGCGATAGCTCGTTATCCGCAGACTTCGATCCATCCTATGTGAGAGTGGAGTCCGGACGCCCAAGGTGCCTGGCGGCTTCAATGCCGACACCCCTCAAGCCTGATGAGGAAACAACGGTGTGGGCTCCGGAGTCTGGAATGGCTTATGTGGCTATTCGGGCAGGCTCCACCACGGCCACGGTGATATTCACGTACAATAGCGACGCCGACATGAGTGAAACAACCAGAGCTGTAGCACGATCCATTGTTCCTCTAACGATCGAAGGAGGATCATGGGGGTCACCCATTCCGGGGTTTCCGTCAGAATCTCTAGTTCTCGGGCTGGTACTAGCTCTCGTGATCCTCCTGTACCAAAGGAAATCAAAGCAAAAATGGAATCGCGGCTAAAATCGATTCGACATGCAAGTCGAATCGGTTCTCGTCACACACACTTGAGGCGCTGGATGCATTGTGCAAGAGAGTGGGAGCGGAAATCAGGAAAAGGCCGCTCGAAAGCGGACGGGAGCTCATCGCCTGGCTCTGTTGTATACCTTCACGGGATCATGGGAAATGAGCTGGTTATTGTATGGACTGCCAGACCGCAAAGACGTTGCCTTCGGGATCTAGGCAAACTGCGAAGTAGCCCATTTTGGGAACTTCTTGTTTTGGCGTGGCGACCTTTCCGCCGAGTTGCTGCACCTTCTTGACGTACTCATCCACGGACTCGACCGAAATGTAATTTGTGACGGTTTGGCTGGGCTCTTGTTTTTTCATCATGCCCCCGTTGACACCTGGTTCCTTAGGCATCCCTGAAGCATCGGTCGGCACAGTGGTAATCATCCAATAGTCCATTGGGCCTTCGGCCTTCTCGATCTTCCAGTCGAAGAGCCTGCTGTAGAACGCCCTCAGTCTCTCCACGTCGCTCGCGGGAATCTCGAAATGCACAATCGTATGATTCATCCTTGAATTCACCTCCCGTATGATGGCCGCAGCCTTCAAACGAAGGGTGCCGCGCATATGTGCGTTGCGAAGAGAAGAGGGTTCTACACTCTAGGGGCGGAGCGATCCGCTGCCAGTAATCACCGTGCCGTTTGGTTCGACGCGTTCGACTGATGTGTGACCACTGTAGACAATGGCTTCTACCTCAGCGGAAATGGTCTCATTCGACTCCAAATGCCCGCAATGCCCAGCCTCGCGGGCGATTGCAAGGTCATTTGGGTACCCAGTCGACGCCTCGAGGATCAACGTGTGCAGTCCTCGCCAGCCGCCGAGCGTGCGGAACAGCCACAGATGCGGGAAGACCTTGGTAGGAAAAACAAGACCGAACCCGATCCGCGTCTTGGTGTCGGTGACTGCATACCAGCCCTGTATTATGTCGGGCAAATAGTGGTGGTCAGCCAAACCTGATCCAGGGGATCCCACGTTCCGAAGGTCTATTTTCTGACCTGTGCGGTCGACCGCGTACGGCCACTCGTATTCGCTGTCTGCCTTGAACTGCTCTGCATGCCACGGGTCAACGATTCCGCGGCGAGCCGGCACGTCCAGCCTCGTCGCTGGAGAAATCTCTAGTGCTGGGTGAATGTTCCAGAGAAAATCGATGGGCTTTCTCCCCAGATTGCTATATTGGTATCGGATCGTGCAGTAAGATTCTCCGTCCCGCAGTGTGATCGTCTTCTCAAACACTGTCGGCAGAACACGCCCATAGTTGACGAACCGTACAGCCGCGCTCGAGTCATCCGATCTAATCACTTCCCACTCGCTCGGTTGCGACCACACTTCTCCGTGATCAGGCAAGATCTCACCGTCCGCAGTTGGAGTCGGGAGGTCATTAGGTATCAGCTCGTCCCACCCGCCAGACCACACGTCGTCGAAAGTGGTTCGGAATGGCTGACGTGATGGAGGAATGTGAGGGTTGTGCCAGAGCAGATTTCGGTCGGACGGGCGATGGATAAGGTTGTAAATCTTTGCGCCCAGTTCAGGAAACACATCGAGGCAGATCAGCTCATTCTCAAGGCGTACGACTTGCAGACCATGATACTTCCAATTGGTGTCGATGCGAATCATTTCATTCTACCAAAATCAGTAACAAGTATCTGACTGTTGCAGTCAGGATCTATCGCCAAACCTCTCGTACAATGTCACTTTCTTAGCCTTCTCTGGACGGCAGCACTCTCGAGCTCCGTAATGGCGTCGGAAGCGATCCAGTGGGCGGCCTTCGAATCAATTCCCAGTATTTCCTTAGCGGCCTTTATTCCGGCCTTATTCAGGTTCCGATTCCTTTTCCCGATATTCCTCAGGGCCCAGTTGACAGCTTTCTTCACAAGGTTCCGCTCGTCCGTCGCTCCGCGCACTATCACCGGAAACAACTTCACGAATTTCTCATCTTCCGCGTCCTTGTCATGCCACGCCAGACACGCCAACAAAGCGAATGCGCTCCTCTTGATGAACTCCTCATCCCGCTGGGACCAGTCGACGATTTTCTTCCACGCGAGCGGGGTCTTCTCGAAGAGGTTCATGCAGACCTGGTCGCAGACATCCCAAGAGTTGATATCCCTCACCCAGCCCTCCATCTGAGTCTCTGACAGCTTATCAGGTTCGTCGATCATCGCCGCTACGATTCTTGCTTCAGGTATACCCGTCTTCCATAACCCGATCGCAAGTCTATGGTCTCTTCCCAATTCCTTCGCTATCTTTCGCAGGTGGGGGATCGATACACCTAGTCTTCGCTCACCGACTATCCCGTATCGGGCCATACCTTCCAGCTGATCAGGTCTGGCCTTCGCCTTCAATTTCTTCAGAACCTCTCCAACAGAGACCATTCTTGATCTCCCGCGCCTTTTCCAATCTAGGAATGAGATAATGAACCTTAATGCGTTCACACAATAAACGCTGCCGCCTGATGCTGAGCGGCCGACAAGAAACTCATGGTTGAACAGGAGGAGCCGTGTTTTTGGGGCCAGTCGAGCGACGCACAAAGGACGCCTCAACTCACCGTTAACGACTTATGGAATGGGCTGCGATAGCAGGAACTGGAACGAGTTGTAGACGGTTTGTGTCCATGGAACTCTGGTTCGTTCTTGCGCTAGTAGTCGCGTTCCTATGGGGTTCTGGCGCGATATTTGCTAAGCTGAGCACGCCGAAGCTTGGGGTGGCCCGTGTTGCAGTTCTTATCGCTATCGTTGAGGGGCCAATGTACTTCTTAGGCTTCTACTACTGGCGCGACAACATGCCCATCGGTCTCGGAGACGGCGCCTTGGCCGTAACCTCCTGTATGGTTGCAACGATTGCCTACCTTTGTTACTTCGAGTCTATAGTGGAGGGTCAGATCGCCATCGCGGGCACGATATCTGCAGCCTACCCTGCCTTGACCGTTGTCGGCGCACTCGTCATCCTCTCAGAGACTGTGACAGCGACTCAAGCCATAGGACTTGTCGCAATAATTGGTGGTGTTATAGCCCTGTCATATGAGCCGAATCGTGGTTCCGAGTACGCGATGCCGAGGAGGTCTCTGTTCTTCGCCCTGCTAGCGTTCGCGCTTTGGGGCTTCTGGGGTCTGACCTCCAAGATGGTGGTCACGAGAATCGGTCCTGGGAACATTCTCGTGTTCTACGTAATCTCATCAGTGACCGTGCCGTTGGTTTACGCATGGTCTCGAAAGGTTAGACTAGAGCGGCTCAAAGATGACAATCCCCAATGGACTGCCTGGGCTTTCGGCACGATAGGACTCGCAGTAAGTGTCTGCGGAACTTTCGCTTTCTCATTTGCGTTAAATAGCGGGTTTGCCTCGCTTGTGGTTCCGATATCCAGCGCTTACCCACTTGTCACAGTGATGTTAGCTGTAGCATTGCTCCGCGAGAAGTTGAACCGGCTTCACATGATCGCGCTCGTCTTCGTCATCATCGGCCTGATATTGATTGCGATCACCGGCTGAAGCGTTCCGTTTCGTATATCTTGCGATGACCTGACGGCGTATTGCATTGTATCTTCCTTCTGTGCATCGCTCGGTGCTCGTACAAAAGATGGGTTCAACGCGGTAGGAAATCAGAAATATCCCAAGGCTCATTACGCCAGTCCGGGACAAGCGATGAGTCCGAAGCTTGAAAGTAGAAAGGCATCGAATCTGGCCTACATTGAGCACCAGGGACCATACGACAAAGTTCCGTGGGACGACTACATCAAGCGGCTGTATGGTTGGGCCAAGGAACAGAAAGTGATGCCGGGGTTCTATCCAATGGCAATATATCACGATGACCCGGAGAAGACTCCCGCGGAGAAATGCAGAAGCGACATCGGGATCACCTTCAAGGGGAGGGCCAAAGAGCAGCCAGGCGTGAAGATTCGAAAGATGCCCGCGATGAGGGCAGCGACAATTTCCCACAAGGGCCCTGGAAGTGAGTTCAAGAACACATACGCGAAGCTTGCTGATTGGATCGGCCAGAAAGGGTACAAGGTATCGGGGCCCCCGATCGAGGTCTATTCAAAGAAGCCGGAGGTCGTTGGCGGCGTAACTGTACTCTACGCAAAGGTGATGATGCCCGTCAAGAGGAAGTAAATAATCCGTACCACATCTGTCCATGATGCCTAATGTGAGAGAAGCCTAGTCCTCAGCTCTTTAGATTTGATCTGGATACCCGCTGCGTCACAGTCAACCAGAAAGGAGGACACGAAAGCTTAGCTGGCATCAGTCCCGAACTAGCCGCCTGTTGCAATTCCAAGCCCTATGCAACAGACGCATCCCCTCGACTCTCCGCACGCCGGGCATACGCACGTGCAATGCGCCAAGCAGTTACCGCATCTTGGACAGATACACTCTTGATTCGTCTCGTCGCATAGATTGCATGTATACGCCCTCAAGATAGCCGGCTCTCCATTAGATACTTTTTCACTATACGGGCGCATCTATGACCAATTACGGCCTACCTACTGGCTTTCTTCGCTACAGCCTTTGCCAGTCTCTCTCCCAAGTCTGCCGCCTGGACTTTGTCAACTTCCCATGGACTCGCACGCGCAGGCACCGTTTCTACTGCTATTCCAGGCTTTATGAATGTTGGGTTAAAGACTCCGATAATTCGTTCAATGTTTTCGAGGGCGGTCACTTGGCCGCCAGTTCCAGTAGTAAAAACCGCCATGGGCTTGCCAGCCATCTTCTGCCGTACCGAATAAAGATCCGCCAAGAGTGTCAGCATTTTCCCTGACATGATGCTAAAGTGCGAGGGAGATCCGAAGGCATAGCCGTCGGCGGCGGTAGCATCTTGCGGATTTACGGAATCGGCTCTCTTCAATTCGACTGTGATCCCTGATATTCGTCTTGCCCCTTCTGCGACACTCTGAGCCACTTTCTCGGTCATGCCGTCCCTAGAATCGTAGATTATCAGAATCCTAGAACTCGTATCAGATCACCATTAGAAAGGCTTACCCTGCGCGCGATAAGGATTATGCTGCTTCACGCTCAATCACTCATTCGGCCGCCGGAGCCCAGTCCTTAGGCGGCCCAGGACCCTGCTCAGTCACATACCTGGTCGCCTAGACTAGGCGGCCCGTAACAAACAAGATCACGGTCTCGAATGCGGCTGTTCGCCCATCTTGTACGGCTCTTTCAGCCGGCTGAGGGCCTGATCGTCCAATTCTTTGGGGATTTAACTCGGAATGTGTGGATGTACCCGTGATGAGTTGGATCGTCGACGCGCCTAATCTACGTGTTGTTCAGCCTTCAAGCTTTGATTGTAGGAGCGGACATGATTTGGCCCTGTGCATTGCCGGATTCATATTGAATTGTCACGTGCGTGGGTCTGAGTATTCTTCTGAATGTCACAAGAGCCGCCATAGGGTTGCTAGTGCAGCCGCATGTGGCGCAATCAAATTCCACGGTCCCATGAAGTTTGGACGTATGAATGGTCAGATGGCTGGTTGTTATGAGGGCGTTGACGCTTACCCCGCCGCCCATTATGTCATCGCTGACCTTGTAGACTAGAGGGTTCGCTGTCTTCGTTTTCGCAAGACGCATGTTCGCGTTCCGAATCGCTGTCAACGTCGTACTAAGGAGAAGCTCATCATCGAGAAGATCTGACCGGCATCCGTGGAGTGTCGCGACGATCTGCCTGTAAGCGTACGGCCTAGCGTTCATTTCTTCGGCTCAGGATCTCCCGCAGATAATTCCGATTTGCGTTATTGCGATGGCGGAATGAATATAAGGCTTATCGTGCTGACTCGAGAGAAATTTGCGTCACCAAAATTCTACGCACAGACGCGAATTTCGGTCGGCAACGTCGCGGATGTTCTAATCGCTACAACGCGCGTGGAAGAATTCTCTTCATTGAAGAATTGTTTGCGTCGGGTGAATGCAGATCCATTAGGAGCTTCTCCGATAAGGACGACATCATATCTTCCACATGTTCAGTAAACTGACTGTGTCCTCATACCCGTAGGCTGCTCGCTGATCACCTTGGCCAGTCTCTCGGTCGGTTCCTTGGTCATCTCACGTCTGAACTTTGCGAGGACGATAATGTAGATTATCTTATTCCGTCTCCTGTCTTCTTGGGTACTCTCATCCCCCCTCCTCATCGGCGCTCCGGCCCGCGTAGGAGAAAGCAGTGAACTTCACATATGGACGCGGCGGATCTTAGGAGACCACTCTATGGGTTGGCCTGCGAGGGGGCTTCATTTTTTGGCTGCCGTACCGAACTTGGAACAAAGGTAGCGAGGGAGCGGGTACGGCGAGGAGGACAGGGACGAGCTGTCAGCGGCGGTTTGGTGGCTAGTCATGAGCTAACGCTAACGATTCAAATGATACAAAGCTTCTTTACTCATGGGAAGTCCGGATCGTAGGATATGGACAGCAGCGTACGGCTCACACTCTCAATCCTACCCGAGGGATTCGCTATATGCAAGCTCAGAGTCGAGGAAGAGGTCCCCTACTGGGTACTTTCTAGTGGTTTCTTCTCGGTAACACGAACCCCTGAGGAGCTTTCCATCGTGTGTTTTGAATCAAACATACCCATGGAACTCAAATCAGTAAGAGGATGGAGATGCATCAAGGTATTGGGTAGATTGGATTTGACGTTGGTAGGGATCTTGGCCTCGCTTGCCTCAGCTCTGGCGAGCGCAGGGGTTAGCGTATTTGCAGTCTCTACTTATGATACAGATTATCTCTTGGTCAGAAAGGAGGACTTGGCCAAGGCGGTGTCAGCCCTGAGAAAGTCTGGACACACAGTGCTCGCGATGACATAGAGAGCCATGAGGTACGTCTCTGTAATGAAGTGCCTTTGCGTCCAGATACCTCAGCTCGTCATCTAGTAGTTGCACCACAACTGGTTTGAGGGTGGTCTGGATCGTGTGGAGACTACATCGTCAGCCTTTCGGTACACTGCTCCATTAGAAGGTCCGGAATAAAAGATCCTATGACGTGGTATTCCCTGACTCGCTAGTAT
>Ga0209725_1001204_pt1 | contig 14963 bp, 11 predicted proteins | sample I18A1metaG_FD_184145 | JGI IMG/M metagenome (GOLD analysis project Ga0209725, IMG submission 184145) | Lake sediment bacterial and archeal communities from Gulf of Boni, Indonesia to study Microbial Dark Matter (Phase II) - ​I18A1 metaG... | ecosystem: Environmental > Aquatic > Freshwater > Lake... | reverse complement strand
GGCTTGGCACAACCCGAACTAAAATCGAGTTTAAGGCGCCCATAAACAGCAAGATCATAGCGCTTCCGCCGGGGCATGAGGGCGACACTATACGAGGGTTAACCGCAAACATGCTGATCCTCGACGAAGCTAACTTTATCAAACCAGAGATCATAACGAGCGTCTGTACACCTATGATCACTGCCACAGACGGTTACCTCATCATGATTAGCACCCCAGAGTATGCGGAGCATCCCTTCATGCAAGCCTTTTATCGAGCTAAGGAATGGGGCTACAGCCGATACCATTTTCCAAGCAGTATCGCGCCGATTCCAACGAAAGAAGCCAGAGAGCAGTTCCTCAGTGAACAGCGTTCTCAAATCCCAGAAGACGAATACATGCGAGAGTACATGGCTGTTTTGCCAGACGAGAGCGACCAGCTCCTAAGCTCTAAACATATTCACGCCTGCATCGAAGACTACAGCCTAATCAACGAAAACCAACTCTTGGAGCATCGTTTCCACGCAGACTACGGCGGCTACGACCCAGGTGGCAGAAAAGACCCAGCCGCTTTCGTAGTCCTCAAAAGTGAGGGGCAAACCGCACGGGTGGTCTTTATTCGTGAGAGGCTGGGCGAAGAATACGGCTCTTTCTCGGCGTTCATAAAACTCGCTCAAGACAGGCTTCAACTCAGAAAAATCGCAGTCGACAGAAGTGGGCTGGGTCAACCAATCGTGGAAGACCTTGTAAATATGGGTCTGCCAATCGAACCCATCACCATAACGGATAGGGTTAGGCTCGACCTTTTCCGTTGGCTTACGGTCTGTTTCGAGCAAAGAAAACTAGTCATACCAGACAACGAAAAGTTGCTTCTCCAACTGAAGAGCCTCAAACAACGCTACGCCAAAGTCGCTGATGGAAGAACTATAACAGCAAAACGGGAAATCTTCCATCCACCAAACGTGCATGACGACATCGTTTTTGCATTGGCATTGGCACTCTACGTAATGAAGAAACAGCCAGAAGGAGTCTTCATCTCAGTTCATTAAACAGCAAACGATCCAAAGTAACAATGAAAACCTTTGAATTATGGATTTAGCATTTTAAAATAAGACCTCTTTCCTTTTGGTTGCGTGAAAGACGATGAGAAATAAGCCTATCTTAGCTTTTCTTCATGATTTGGGGATGGTTCTATTTGTCCTTTTTATTGCAACTAATGGGTCGTCTGCACTCCATGTTCTAGGCTCTTCCAGAAACTATTTTTTAACAATCGCCTTATCCTAAATTTCTTTCAGTTTTCACTCTGATTTTGCCGGAGAGGGTTTGAAATATGTTTCATTTGGGTAGTTTTTAAGCTGTTCTTTTTCAAGTGTTGTTACTGACTTGACTCTCTTGATCCAAAGTTATTTGCCATGATGATGCAATCCAGAATGTTAACTGCCCCGTCGCCATTTAAATCTCCCATGATGCTTCCTCGCTCTGTACCCTTGATTTTCACGATATGATTGCCCTTGCTATATGTTATGTAAATAGACGAATGGGTTGCGTTCACTGTGGGTGTGAGTGTGTATCCTACCGGATTATCGTCTATCGTAATGTTGAAGGGGCCGTCGATCCAATTTCTTAGGATTGTGATACTTAGAAATCCTAGGTAACCCGACGTGACTTTCAAACTGATTGTTAGATTCCCGTCGAAGGTAAAGCCTAGAGGAGGATAGCCTAAAGTGGAATTGCTGAATGTGTACAGCTTTTGGGTTGATTTAGGATAAACTTCTACCTCCATTGGTCGTTTAAATGTTCGGAACGCACCCCATTTTGACACTAGCGGATAGTTGTCTTGATTATCTCCATCAATAACATAGCGTGTTTCGCCGATGCCATCACCATTAGTGTCGTTACCAGTGTAGTCACTCCAATAGTTTCCTTCATACCCGTTATCGAATTTATTGTCAAATGAATCCTGCAGCTTTGGTAGGTTACCAATGTACTGGAAGTTGTTGTGGAAGATGATGCTCCCGTTTGAATACTGCATCTGCATGGAGTATATTGTTTTTGATATGTTATTGGCAATTATGCTGTTGTTGACACTCTTATCTAAAATGAAGCCTATGCCTCTATATGCGACAAGATAATTTCTTATGATATTGTCAACAATAACGTTACTATTAGATCGGGTCAATTGTATGCCATAAAAGTCAGGAATTATAAAACGAGTACATATTATCTTATTGCCTTGAACTAGATTGTTTTCAGAACTCGTTAACGTAATGTATGTCTCCATGTCTGAAAGGGTAACGTTTTGAATGATTGAGTTAGTAGAGCATACAACCAACACGCCTTCACAGTTCCGTTGAAGAGACAGGTTTTCTGCAGTAATGCCTGTCGAATTTACGATAGCTACATATCCCGCATCTGAAGGAATTGACTTGTCGTGTTGATTTACCCAATAATATATAGGTTTTCCATCAACCTTATTTGAAATATCTATGTCATGAATGAAACCGCCAGAAACCCCAAAGTTGTATTCGTTATTTTTGATATCATTATCTCTTAGTGTGCAGTACCCTGATGACAGCCTAATACCATATGAATTGTTCTTTATTATGTTGCGGCTAACATTAGAGTTGCTAGTTCCATAAAGATAGACCCCGTATGGGCTACCTCGCTGAATTGTGAACTCAGATATTTTCACGTTATCTGCAATTACTTTAACGACAGTCCCGTTTCCCATTCCGTCAAGTATGGTAGTATCCTTGTGGAACCCCTCAAGTGTTATAGATTTAGTCACGTTCAAATGCACATAGTATGTTCCCTGCTTAACATAGATCGTATCTCCATCTTTCACCGTCCCATTCTCTATAGCCTCTTGCAACGTCTGACCCGGAAAATCATCCGGATACGTATGTGTAGTTGATTGTATTACTGTGGACGTAATGAACGTTGCTCCACAAATTAATGATGTCGATAGCAATGTAATTGCCAACAAAACAATTTTTTCCTTCACTTTTTCACCTCCTTTCTCCTATCCCTAAATTTACGGTTTACTAATAAATAAGAATTATCGTGAATATTGATAATTAAAAGGTAAGTATTTCACTTGTATTTCTTTCACTTCTTGAAAGTCGTTGTCTGTAGTCAACAGTATGGCTTTTTCTTCCAAAGACAAAGCCATAGCGAAGCAGTCTGCTAAGGACAACAAACGTTTGTATTTACTCTTGTAGATGCCGACCTCTCTGCTAACGGGGCGTCGGCTGAGACAACCACCAGATTAGAGTTCAAAATCCTAAAATACCATGTGTCAGCCGTTTCTCGATCATCGCCTTAGCCAACGAAATCCAACAACTAAAAACACTCATACAAGGATAATAGAGTTAGAAGGTTAGATAGAATTGTTTTAGTTTAGGGTCAGTGGAAAACCTATGCTTGTTCGCAATGTCCTTTAAACCAATTATCAACGGAACATCGTTTCTCTCAGCAATCGCAACCCAAGCCTCAATGTCAGGCGACTTCTTCCCCTCCATATCAATAAACCGCAACTTCGCACGAGTCAACCTAGCCCGAATCTCCATCTCAGACGATATTCCCATCAACTTAATCGGCGCGTACTTCTTAACTCCAAGAATATCAAAGAACCTTAAAGGCAAAAGAGAAACCGCAGCACCAGTATCATAAATCATCCAAAAAGGATCAGCCCAGCCGCCTATCACCTCAAACGACACAAAAACACTGTAAACATAACCCTTTCCAATATCTAGTCCATAAACCTTCTTAACAGCCTCGACAACCTCAGGCTGAAACTCAGTCTCAGCGACCCTATAAGTAAGCTTCAAGGACAAAGGGCTCACCCGAAAGAACATAACCAATCACAAAACCTTTCCCCACCTTCTTCAAAGCCTCGTCATAAACCCTATCAAACTCACGGTGAGCCACCAAAACCTTCCCATCCTTAACCGCCACATACATATTCGGATACTTCCTCTGCAACTCCACGTAATGAACATTAACCCAATCAAAATCTTTAACATTCGACATCAGTGCACACTCCGCAATTCAAGTAATAAATGTGCAAACTAATTTAAAACATTAACTTCAACTATCGGCCCTCCATTTCCTCGTTCAATTCCATTAGGTTTCTTTGGTTTGTATTGTTAATTAGTATATTCACGCATTTGCGTGGATACAGTTTCTCGATTCGCTACGTTTATCTTATAAGCCATCCTATTAACTATTAGACGCAACCAGTAGGAAGAGAAGATAAATGTCCAAAAAACCCACAAAAGACGAAGCCCTCGAAGCCCTAGACTTCATCATCAACGTCCTCAGAGAACACGAAAAAGACCTAGACCGCCTAATCAACGAACTAGGCGACATCACCCAACGCTTCAGCAAAACAGGCGAAGTCTCAGACAAAATCGAAAAAGTCGAAGAACGCCTGTCCACACTCCAAACAGAAATCTCAACCCTAATCAACTACATATCCACAGCCCCGCCACGCGAAACAGTAGGCGTCCCACCACCAACACCGGCACACCCACAGCCGCGCGGGCCACCAGTCGCCATCCGATGCAAAAAGTGGGAAGACTTCAAAACACTCGCCCAAAACGCAGAAACAGTATCCTTCCTCTATAAAGAAACCGAAAAAACCTTCCAAGTCGACGCCCTAAAAGAAAGCCAAGTCCTCACGTACAGCGGAGAGTTCCCAACAGACACCCGCCTACTAAAAATCTGGCTAGCACGAGAACTCAACACCCCAGAACAAAAAATATTCGAAGGCATCCTAGCCATAGGATAAACCCACACAAATAAACAAAGTTTTTATATGACTATTATATATTAAGTCTTACGATGATAATTGCTGGTTGGGGGTGAAGGTTGAGAGATCCCTTTTTGGGGAAGAGAGGGTGTGAGACGCATGGCGGGTATTTTCGGTGTATGGATGGGCTTCTCCTTTCTCCTTGATGAAGCACTTCAACCATGCGTGGAAACCAACAGACGATGAGACCCCCAATCGGCCCAAAGCTGATGGTTTCTTGGTGAGCGGATTTTAAATCTGTATTTTGGATTCATAAGTTAGTTATAAGGCTAAGGCCCAGAGACTAGGCTCAGGATCAGAACTGTATGGAGGATGCGTGTTGGAAAAAGGGTTGTCTTTCGCAAAGCGTAAACAACTTCAGGGCATGGTGATGGAGGCCTTCAGAGGCGAGATGCACACGCTTTCAGAAGAGATGCAAAAGATCTTGATCGATGACTTGGTCACGGCTTTCCAGAACCGTATGGCTGTCTTCATGAGAATTCAGTCGCGGAAAACGTAGTTTGAATCCGTAAATGATTTATATATAAACCGCAGAATATGTGAGGCGAGAGGCATGTTAATGCGTCGGTCTAAGCTCGAAATGTACGTCGACATCCTTAAGGTTTTGGCTCATCGTGGGCCATTGAAGCTGACTCATATAATGTATAAGGCGAACGTGAACTGCAGCGTCCTGAAACAGTTTTTGGACTTTCTCATTGAGCAGAAGTTGGTTGAAGAGAGAACCGTTGGAAAGAAACGCATTGTGTACGCTATCACTGAGCGCGGAATAACTGTGCTGAAGTACTTCCGGGAGCTGAAGGCTGTGTTGCCTCTGGTTGAGGAGGCACGGGCCCAACTACCACCAACACTGTACTAGCAAGCCTAGAAGAAACGTTATTTCATTCTTTTCTCTTATCCAAAATTCTATACGTTATCAGTTATTCTTTAAGAGACTTGTTAAGAGAGAGCCTGCGCACACGCCCCTAGACCATCCCATATATGATCCAAATAGGATCCAAATATGGGTTGGAGGATTTTTGAGCTGCCTTGACTGGGGATCTGTCTGCGTAGGCTTTTTGTTGTAGTCCTCGTCTGTGGGGTGTTTTCTTTTGTGTTTACTTGTTAGAGGTATGTTTTTGCTTGTTGGAATTTTCTCTATAACCCACTTTTTCATTGTGTTGAGCAGATTCTGGATTGAAGATTCAGATAATTAAATTCAAAACAGCGGAAAACTGGACTAAGCCTAGCGACTAGAGAAAAAGAGTTATCACAAATTTTAAATTTGCATGTACCATAAAAATACGGCAGGAGGAGAGAAGAAAGGAGATGTTAATGCGTGTTAAGTAGAGGTACCCATCGCGTATTTTTCCTTGAAAAACTTTCTCAACTTTGTCAAACTTATTTTTCCTTGAAAAACTTTCTCAACTTTGTCAAACTTATTTTTCCTTCTTTCCTCTGAGCGCCGAGTGTGTGGCGTGATGAAACAAATCTTCCAACAAATAGGAGGAATGAAAAATTAACATAAGAGACAGAAAAGTGTTGATATCGATAGTGCTGATAGCTTGCGTTGTTTCAGCGTCTTTCGTGGCGTTACGATTTTCTACAAGTTCAGAATACAAAGTACAAAGTTCACACCAGACGATTTACGTGGAACCTTCATCTTTGTATGTGGCGCCTTGCACGAATCTCACGGTCAACGTAAGCATTCGCGATGTCACTGATCTTTACGCATGGCAGTTCAATATGACTTTTAACCCAGCGATAATGCAATGTGTCAGCGTCACGCAAGGCCCGTTCCTTAGTTCCGTACGGGCAACCATATTTCCATCTCCTGGCATAAACAACACAACCGGAGAAATTAAGGCTGCTTGCGCACTAGTGGTATCCGGGCCAGGAGCCAGCGGAAACGGGACATTGGCAACAATCACCTTCCATTGCACAGGTCCGGGTGGAAGCGCCTTAGACTTGCACGATACAAAACTTCTAAACTCTACTGCTGTGTCGGTTTCCCCCCCTCCATACTTGGGCGACGCTAACGGCGATAGAAGAGTGAATGTCCTTGACGCGTGGATCGTTACTGCAGCTTACTGCTCCAAAGTGGGCGGTCCAAGGTATGATCCACAAGCTGACTTGAACAGTGACGGTGTCGTGGACATTGAGGATTTAATAAGAATGGCACTCAATTTTGGACATACATACCCACCCGACAACGCGCTGCAACCTCAGAATAACGTAATTGCTCATACCGTGGAAGATGGCTATGTTACACAAGGTTGGTCGGTGGACCTCGGGATTGAAACTTTTCCGCCAGGAACCTACAAAGCAACGATAATACAAGAGCTGTCCGCCTGTATGGACCTCAATTTCTTCGGCTGGTATACACCAGTTTACGGCACGGTGCACGGAGACCGAGAGACTCCGCCGGCTGGATACGTATTGCACGAGTTGTTTCCGGGTCCGGCTGGAGTTGGTGCTACAGTAGTCTTTACTACAACTGAGAATTTTGGCTTCTATTTGAATAATACAGTCGATCCAGATCCGAACGATATCCATGGCTTGTTCTACACCGAAAACGCGATACAGCCAGACTATCCTCCAACATATGACCATGCCCATGTGGGATTCGTAAGTTCAACAGATCCTACGAAGGGATATGTAATAGAGTTTGAGGACTCATGGAAACACAAGTATCTAGACTGGAATGATATGGTGGTAAAGCTGGTTCCGACCTCATACATATACAAAGCGAAGTTTGAGTATAGATGCGAGACAGAGGTGATTTACGCACAAGGGATTGCGGACAACCGATACATACCTGGAATGGTCTCTTACTGGAAGTTTGACGAAGGGTCTGGCAATACAGCAGCGGATTCTGCCGACCTTAATCCCGGAGCTCTTCCCACAGCTCCTAATACTCCAACCTGGACAACTGGTCAAGTCAATGGTGCCTTAGATTTTGGAGGTGATGATTATGTCGAAGTACCGCTACCGACTAATCCCAATTTAGCTATAACCGATGAAATTGCCATTGAAGCATGGATTAAACCCGCCGATGTAAGTGGCTATTGTACAATCCTAAGTAGGTACTATACATACGGTTATTACTTGCGTATATGGAATGGCCAAATTGCTTTCTTCGCAAGAGGTTTTTCGCTTTCAGCAGCTATTATTCAAGCGGATAATTGGTACCACATTGCCGGAACTTATGACGGAACTGTTCAAAAAATCTATGTTAATGGAGTCCTTGTGAGAAGCGCTCCTTTTACAGGTCCTATCCAACCGCCAACAGTAACTCCACCTTTGGTAATTGGTGCTTGGGGAGACAACCTTGGTACTCATGACCTGTATTTTAAAGGCATCATAGATGAGGTAGCGATATATGACAGAGCTCTAACCAGAACTGAAATCCAGCAACACTATCAGAACAGTCTTAGGGGTCTACAATACTGGGAAGGGCTTCCTCTGGAAACCCTCATTACAACGCACATCAACGTGTACAACCCAAACCATGGACTGTGGGTCAACGGAACCAAGTACTACGTGCAGGTCCTTAGGGAGGAGAACCCACCGCCCTTCCAGCTAGGCGGTCACACCCTGAAAAATCACACATTCGCCCTTCCGCCAAACAAGGGTTTCGAAATAGACTATGATGATGTTGTTAGCTGGCCTATCAACCAAACCCAACCGCCTGTACCACCTTATCCTTACGATCTGAAAGGATTCGTTGTCCTTGAGAGCCCGAGTCAGATAGTCATTGATAATAAGACTGTGCCTCTGTTGCCTCTCGAAGTGGTCGCTGTCTACAACAAGAAAACAGTGGACATAATCAACAAGATAACCTTCCATTTGAATTTTACCCTGCCGCCTATAGACACGCTTATGGGAAGGCTCAAATTCTACGAACCCTACGAACTGTCAGTGAAAATTCCATGGGAACCAGCAAACCTGACACTTAAAGATGTTGTGTGGAGAGAATTAGATTTGTCGCCAAGTACTCTAGAGGACGAGCCATGGATAGGAATAGAGGAAACAAAAACCTACTTCGACTTCCGAGAATGCGTCACCAAAGAGAGAATAGTGTTCACCCTGCGCCCAACAAATCTACTGGTGCAAGAATTCTTGAATCAAACATGGCCTCCCGAAGAGAGACCACCAGGCTTCATGTGGCCACACTGGTTCAACCAATGCATCACACTAGAAAAAATTGTCAAAATACCACAGTTGGACAAAATAATGGTTCCAGAAGAAATCGTCAGACAAGAGATTATCATAGCACTGTTACAATCAGGTGTTCCGGTCAACATAGTAAAGGAAATCATAGCACATGTTGAGATAGACATAATCGAACTTGATGTTGCCGAAGGCGTCGGAGCCAGCATGGACGTAGAGTACATCAAACCAGAGATAATCGACCCATAAATAATCCAACAAACGAACTGCCCACATCAAACGTCAGTCAACTCGAACTGACCGTTTCAGGAGGATAAAGTAGGATGAATACGAAACAGAAACTGAAGAACTGCCTAGCCATGACCGTGTTCCTAGTATCCGTGCTTAACATCTTCGCCATATGTCCAGCGCGCACGTACGTTCCACCTTCAAAGCCACACCTCGAAGTATCACCTCCACTAATCGAATACGGACCAAGCCCAGCCGTAGGCCAAGAATTCGACATCAACATCCTCATCAAAAACTTGCTCATAGAATGGCAACTCGTCGGCATCGATTTCAGACTAAGCTACAACAACACCTTACTAGAGGTGGTGAGCGTGACAGAGGGTCCATTCCTACCCAGCTTCCCCAACACACCAACGCCGCCCTACACTTTCTTTACATATACGGTAGAACCGGTCCCCCCAAACCCCCCACCCCCCAACATCCATGTCGGCGAATATCTTCTGCCCAACGCGACTGGCCAATGGAATAACTTCCCACACGGCGACGGAGTAGTGACTACTATCAGATTCAGAATCTTACACCAAGGATTCTTCCCAGAAGTAGACACCAGCCCCTTAAACCTCTATAGCATTACCCTCATCGACTCAAATAGCGCAAGCATCCCGTATGACCCCCCACTAAACGGCATCGTAAAAATTTATGGCCGGTATTACCGTGACATAGCCATCACCAACGTCACAGCCTCTTCAACAACCGTCCCAAGGGGTGAAGTCATAAACATCACCGTAACCGTAGAAAACCAAGGCGACCTCACCGAGAATTTCACACTTTTCATCACGTGTGGCCAAACAAGGAATCTTACTCTAGCCCCCAAAACCTCAATAATTACTGTCTTCTACCTGAACACCTCAAAGATGACCGAGGGAAACTACACGTTATGGGCTTTAGTCCCCCCGTGCTTCGGCGATGACGACCCGTACGATAACATATACATCGATGGCATCTTAGAAGTAATATCCATCATCCATGACATAGCTATCACAAAAGTCACGCCCTCCAAAACCGTAGTCGGACAAGGCTATTCCCTCAAGATTTACGTAGAGGTCGAAAACCAAGGCAACTTCATAGAAACCTTCAACGTCACAGTCTACGCAGATTTAAACACAACAATCATCGGAGACGAAATCACTGTTGGAATACAAAATGTCACCCTACCAAGCGGAAACTCCACAACCCTCGCCTTCTCCTGGAGCACTAAAGGCGTGGCTAAGGGCAGCTACACCATAACAGCAGAAGCCACCCAACTCCCATACGAAACAGACACACTAGACAACACCCTAACAGACGGCTGGGTTTTCATCACCCTTCCGGGCGACGTAAACGGCGACCGCAACGTCAACATCCTAGACTGCATAATCATCGCAAACCATTTCGGCCACACCAACGGAAACGGACACACGCCAAGCACAAAAGAATGGAAAGCCTGCATGAACAGCAACATAAACTGCGACGGAACAGTCAACATCCTCGACTGCATAATATTAGCGGGACACTTTGGCCAAAAATGGCCATAAACCCCATCCTTTTTCTGTCATCTATCCTTTCCCGAATAGGTGTAGACCATCCCTGTTGTTTTTAACGCTTATAAGGTCAAATGTTCATTTACTCTATAATCCCTACTGGAGGATATGTGTATGTCTTGGAGGATTCATGTTTGCCTTTAAGACACGCGTTCTAGACACACCTTTTATAGCAAAGCTTGTTTTTATAACGAAACGAACGTCGAAATCAATTCAGAGGTCAAGCAGACTTGTTAAGAGAAAGCAAGAGAGTAGGGGGCAGGGAACGTTATGACGCTGAAAGTGTTTAACACTCTCACGAAGCGAAAAGAAGAATTCGTGCCGCTAGAGAAGGGCAAGGTTCGCATGTACGTGTGTGGCCCAACCGTGTATGACAACATACACATAGGCAACGCGAGGTCATTCGTAGCCTTTGACGTCATTCGCCGTTACTTAGAATACAAGGGGTACGACGTGACATACGTGAGCAACATAACCGACGTAGACGACAGAACGATTGGAAGAACGAAGAAAACAAAAACAAGCCTTCAAGAACTCGGTGAAAAATACAGCGACTCCTACTTCGAAGACATAGCCAAACTTGGCATAAGAAGACCAGACATCAGTCCAAGAGCAACACAACACATATCGGAAATCATCAGTCTAATCCAAACCCTCGTAGAGAAAGGATACGCCTACGTCGTTGACGGCGACGTATACTATGACGTCTCAAAATTTGAGGACTATGGTAAACTTTCTGGCAACAAAAAAGAAGCATTAGAGGCTGGAGCCAGAATCGAAGTTGACCCTCGCAAAAAGAACCCAGCAGATTTTGCCCTCTGGAAAAGCAAAAAGCCAAAAGAACCCGCATGGATGAGTCCCTGGGGCGAGGGACGACCCGGATGGCACATTGAATGTTCAGTCATGTCCATGAAATATTTAGGAGAAACATTCGACATTCACGGCGGCGGAAAAGACCTAATATTTCCACATCACGAAAATGAGATTGCACAGTCTGAAGTGGCAACTAAAAAGCCATTCGTAAAATACTGGCTCCACAACGAGTGGCTTATAGTAGAAGGAAGAAAAATGTCCAAGTCTCTCGGTAACTTCATCACCGCTCATGATGCCATAGGAAAATACGGCCCGCAGACAGTAAGATTCTTTCTGGCTTCGGTTCATTACAGAGCCCCAATGGACTTTAATGACGCAGACGTAAAGCAGGCAAAACGAAATCTCGAAAAAATACTTAACGCTGTTGAAAGTCTGTCCAAACTGAGAGAAACCGAACATGAAAAGGTCGGCGACGACCAACTCTTGCAAGAAGCGGAAAAAGCGAAGCAGAAATTTGAAGAAGCAATGGATGACGACTTCAACACAGCGTTAGCTGTCTCTGCACTTTTTGACCTAGTGAAAGAAATTAACAAATACACTGAAACCAAAACAGAGATAGAGGCTAAAACAAAAAGAAAAGTTATGGAAATTGTGAGGAGACTCGCCGAAGACGTGCTCGGCGTCACTTTAGAGAGACCCGAGCCAGAAAGAGAAAAACTAGTAGATGATCTAGTACGTCTAATTCTTGAGTTGCGTCAGCAAATGCGTGAGCGAAACGACTGGAAAACAGCTGACGAAATCAGAAAGAAACTGCAGACGCTAGGATTAGCCATTGAAGACACGCCGAAAGAAGCCACATGGAAGATTAAGCGGGAAAGAATTTGAGCATCCAAATACCGTCTAAAATAGAACAAACTTTAGTGGAAATAAAAGCGAAAATTGACGACATCAACCTAACTCGAAAGAAATTGACCAGTCTCAAGGCTGAGCATGTCGGAACGTTTCGGCAAATAGACACGTATTTTGCGGTTCCAAAAGGAAGACTGAAGCTACGCGAAACGGGCGATCAAGAAAGGGCTGAATTAGTGTATTATGAACGTGAAGACGTTGCCGCGCCAAAACGAAGCGATGTTTTCATTGTCAAAGTTCAGAAGCAAGCGCTCTTCAAAAAAATGCTTGAAAACGTTCTTCAAACTAAGGTTGTAGTGGATAAAGTAAGAGAAATTTATCAGTTATACACTTTTGAAGGAGAAAAATCCAGAAGGATTCGGGTTCACCTTGACAAGGTTCTGGGGCTTGGGACGTTTATAGAATTTGAAATGGAAGCGTCGGGCAGAACCGAAGAGACGCTCAAGGAAGATCGTAGAATATTGGAGTTGTTTATGGAAAAGTTGGAAATCAGCCGCGACAGTTTTCAAAAGTTGTCTTACAGTGACCTCTTCGGGAGGGGCGAAAAAGTATGAATTCGAGCTTAAGCAATGGTAGCCCAGAATAGCTTCAAACTCTCGGTTCAAACATTTTGTGAGTAAAAACTAGCTTGATAGACGATTGAAACGGTGAAATTTTACCCCAACCAAAAATATGATGACTGACTAGGCATAGTTTTCGCACGGCATCCTGCGCGGGAATCATGTTCTTTGATTTTCCCGAAAGAGTTTGAGCAATTGTCAGTGCTATGTGATTCGAAAGTCATATTTCCTTAGTTCTGAAGGATATAACGCGGGGAGTGGGCATATTGATTTCAGAAGATGTAGTGAGGTGGTTGCTTGAACCAGAAAATCCTTCACTGAGATACAGAACCATGGTAGAGTTATTAGGGAAGTCTCCGGATGACCCTGAAGCCATAGAATGCAAAAGACAAATTGCTGAATCTATTCCAGTGAAAGGCTTGTTAAGTGAAATGCACCCTGATGGATATTGGCTTCAAAAACATCCGAGAACAAACAAAATGCTTGGTGATGGAGTTGAGTACGGAGCCTTTGGAACAACCCACTATTGCCTATCATACTTGGCTGAGCTTGGCATGGACAGAACTAATGCTCAAGTAGCCAAAGCCGCGGAAAGATACCTGAATCTGCAAAAAGAAGACGGCGATTTCTATAAGCATTTCTCGTGCCTGTTGGGTTTGAACATAAGAACTTTCACCATGTTAGGATACAAAAACGATTCACGAGTGAAAAAAAGCATAGACCTGTTGCTTAACACTGAAAGACCTGACGGTGGCTATCTCTGTGATATGCACGAAGGCAAATACAAGACGAAACCTGTGAAAAGCTGCATTCGAGGAAGCGTGAAGGCTGTGCTAGCTTTTTCATACCTTCCAGAATACTGGAAGCACGATAGAATCAGGAAGCTCATTGACTACTTTTTACTTCGTGATGGAATATTCAAGAGGACTAATCTGAAAGAGTTTGTCAATAAGGATATGGAAAGGAACTCTTTTCCAATAATATGGAGAGCTAACGTATTTGAAATCCTATTAGCTCTAAGCAAAATGGGTTACGGAAAACACAGTAGATTTGAAAGAGCCTGGAACTTTCTGGATGCGAAAGCAGACAAAAATGGGAGATATGTTTTGGATTGGACCCCGGAACAATCTCCTTGGAAAGTTGGGAAAAGAAATCAGCCAAACAAGTGGATAACATTCTACGCACACCTTGCCCACAGATTCAAAAAGTGAAGCTCGTGCTTGGTTGGTTGGATAAGACTTTATCCCAGCCACCACTGAACCGAGAGTTTTGAACGTCGCCCTAACTAGGGTTCTATGGTAGCCCGGGGAGAGATTTGACTCACCGTTCAGGCTCCATGAAACCATGGGAGACGGATATTTCTGCCTTTGCTTTAGTTTTGCCAATTAAGACAGAAGATCGTTGCCATCAAGAAAGAAGTCATCCATCCCATACTAAAAACCACTAAAGGAAACGAGGAAAGCCACCTTTGATCCCAATGGATTTACAGAACTTATTGCCCCCTCCCCCTCTATAGAGCTTGAAATGGAAGTGTTGGACAGAACCGAAGAAGCGCTCAAGGAATATCGTAGAATATTGGGGTTGTTTATGGAAAAGCTAGAAATTAGCCGCGACAATCTTCAGAAGTTGTCTTACAGCGACCTCCTAATGGGGGCGAAGGAAAAGTTTTAAAGGACATGCTTTGCGGCATGTGAAATCATAAGGGTTTTATGATAGGGGATTCATTGTACAGGCACGTTTATTATGCTATTAGGCATACTTATGCATAATACTTATATTCGAGGAGAACGCATCTAATATTAGATATGTCTATATACAGACATATCGTCTAAGTGTAGAACAAAAATACAGATGAACAAAAAATGAAAAAAATTTTACGCCAAATTACCATGGCGACTTTTCTCTTAATACTATTATCCACACTATACTGGG
>Ga0209725_1001203_pt1 | contig 14975 bp, 11 predicted proteins | sample I18A1metaG_FD_184145 | JGI IMG/M metagenome (GOLD analysis project Ga0209725, IMG submission 184145) | Lake sediment bacterial and archeal communities from Gulf of Boni, Indonesia to study Microbial Dark Matter (Phase II) - ​I18A1 metaG... | ecosystem: Environmental > Aquatic > Freshwater > Lake... | reverse complement strand
CGCCTCGAGGCCCTCGCGTGCGTCCTTGAGGTTCGGGTAGGAAAACCAGAGCCCCAAGTAGAACGTGGAAGTGCGGTGGGCGCAGATAAAGTACCGGCCTTCGGGCGTGCGGTGGTCACCCTGGCGTACCTTGGGCCCGGTCGGGTTTTGCCCGAGCTGGATTCGATAGGCTTTGACCATTCCCCGGCCGACCCAGAGCTCGAGCCGGCGCTGAGCCTTGTTGAGCAACAGCCGGGCGCCCTTGAGCTTTCCCTTATGCAAGCGCAGCCTGTAAGACGATATAAGCTCGGACAGAGGGATCTGCGGTCCGAAGAGTGCGGGATCATAGACAGCTTGCGTAGTTCCCCATGGGCCGGGGCGGACCGCCGCGTGCGGCGGGGCCGGGAGCGTTATTGAGGCGGGAGGTCCGACGGCACATGAGACGAGTGTCATCATGACCGCGCTGGCAGTGGTAACGCGAAAGCGCATGTTTCCTGTTCTTTTATATTGTCCCGGGTTCGGACTCCATGACGCCGAAGATGCTGCCTTTGGAATCCTTGCAGACCACATAGTAGCCAACGCCAAGGATGGCCATTTTCGGTTGAACGATTTGCCCGGAAGCCGCTTATTTTAGCACAGACCATAATGACTTTCTACGTTAATTCTTTGAGAGAAGTTCCCGTGCTCCTTGATAAAAATAAGACTAAATTATAAAATAAAAATAATATTTGCCGGGAGGGCAAATGAGTTTTCGAGTAAATAAGCAGTTTGTTCTCATCATCTTTATCCTGAGTTTCCTCGTTTGGGCCGAAGAACCTCCGAAGCAGAGAGTCGAGCTTCCCGAACAATACAAGAAATGGCTGGACGAAGACGTCGTTTATATCATTGGCCCGAAGGAAAAAGATGTTTTTCTCCAGCTGAAAACAGACAGGGAAAGAGATCTTTTTATCAGTGCCTTCTGGAAACAGCGGGATCCAACACCTTCAACAGAGGTCAATGAATTTAGGAATGAACATTACCGCCGGATAAACCATGCCAATCGTTACTTTGGCCGCGGCTCGCCAAAGCCGGGCTGGAAAACAGACCGGGGTCGAATCTACATCATTCTCGGAGAGCCCAATGATATTCAGAGGTTTGAAGGAAAGACCATGACCTATCCCTGCGAGGTCTGGTTCTATCAAGGAAAAACAGACCTGGGTCTTCCGGCGGGGTTCAATCTTGTTTTTTTCCAGGAAAGGAGTGTCGGGGAATACAGGCTCTACAGCCCCTCCCGGGATGGCCCCCAAGCTTTAATGACATCCTATTACGGCGATCCCGCGGATTATATCAGTGCTTACAATCAACTTATGGAGTATGAGCCTGATTTGGCTGCAGTTTCTCTTTCTCTCATTCCTGGAGAAGAATCGACAGCTCTGGGCCGCCCGTCTCTGAGTTCAGATCTTATGGTTCAGAAAGTGGAAAGTTCTCCCCAAAAACAAATCAATGAAAAATACGCCCAGAAGTTTCTCCAGTTCAAGGATATTGTCGAGGTCGAATACACAGCCAATTATATTGACAATGATTCGTTGGTCAAAGTCATCCAGGACCCCTCAGGAATCTATTTTGTCCATTATGCTCTCGAGCCGCAGAGGCTTTCCGTAGATTCCTACGAGAACAAATATTACACAACACTGAAACTCAACGGCACAGTTCGAGATGAAGCGGGGAAAATCATTTACCAATTTGACAGGACGATTTCTGTTGATCTTGATGAAGAAAAAATGAGGACTGTCAGCCGTCAGCCCCTCAACATCCATGACCTGTTTCCCATGATCCCTGGAAATTATCATCTGTCCCTGTTGCTTAAAAATGAGGCCTCCAAGGAGTTCACTTCTCTGGAAAGAAACATCGTTGTCCCCGAGGAAAAAGGGCTCCAGATGTCCTCCCTTCTCCTTGGCTATAGTGTGACCAAGGTGGAGCCGGGGACAAAAAGGCTCAAGCCCTTTCAACTGGGATCTTATCTGGTTTATTCCCAGCCCAACAGGGTCTTCCTGAAGAAAGACACTTTGGGTTTAGCCTTTCAGGTTTACGGTTTGACCCCGGAACTCAAGCAAGGCGGAGAAGTCAAGTTTGTTTTTCAAAGAGAAGGACAGGACTACCGGACCCTTTCCAGGAAAATATCGGAATATTCAGAGCTTCCCAATATTGTCGAGGAGTTTCCGCTATCTGAATTTCCTCCCGCCCACTACGGGATTCAGGTCCTCGTCCTCACGGACGGGAATGCCGTCCTCTCCGAGAGTGAAGAATTTGATGTGACCCATCTTGAATCCATTCCGCGTCCCTGGTTCCGTTCCAAAATTTTGCCTGACAGCGACGACCCCATATATGCTTATTTAGTCGGGACTCAACTGTTCAACAGTGGCAGAATCGAGGAAGCCCGAGAGAATCTGGAGAGAGCGTACCGGAGAAAACCGGATTCCGCCGATTTTGCCCTGAATTTGGCCCAGGTTTATATGGCTCTGGCTGATTATAAGAAAATTGAGCCGATTCTGCTTCCTTTCCTAAACCAAGAAAAACCCTCAAAATATGAACTGTATTTGGTCATGGGCAGGGCCTACAAAAACTTAGGGGAATCGAGCAAAGCCATTGAGATTTTTGACAGAGCCATTTCGCATTACGGCCTGAACGTGAATATCCTCAACATGATTGGAGAATGCTATTTCCAGATGGGAAATGCGAGCGCCGCCTTAACGGCTTGGGAGAAATCGCTGGAGATGAGTCCGGATCAGCCTGAGATCAGGAAGCATGTGGAGGCCCTGAAAGAGAAAAGATAAGGGGGTAATTTAGAGCCATGAGAAAAAATCAAATTGTCCTTTTCCTCGGGCTTCTTTTTCCGGTATTTCTGCATCTTGGCTGCGCGGCCACTCAGAAAGAACTGAGGCTCGGCGCCACTGATGAGGATTTTCTGACTCGGGTCCGCTGCATCGTCACCAGAGAAGAAGCCAAGATATTTTTGGAGTTCCCTCCTCAGGCGCGCTCGGGTTTTATCGAGGAATTCTGGAAGCGGAGAGATCCCATTCCCAAAACCGAGCGCAACGAGTACCAGGAAGTGACCTTCTCTTGCGCCTTGCTTTACCCTTCCAAGAAATTATCTTCAGACCTGAAGGAGAAAAGCTGCGGGCCAAACTGACTCTTTCCATCTAGATTATGGACGCTGCCCAGAATATCTTCTGGCAGGACGATAAGGAATACGATTTGGACTTCGCGGAAGAACATGTCGAGCAGAATAAGGAAGGCTCCTGGGAAGCCGAAGTCCCGGTAATGAGCTGGCTGGACAAAGGAAAATATTCCGTCTATGTCTGCCTTGAGAATGTCCTGGGAGGCCAGACCATCGAGAAACTGCTCGCTTTGAAGTTGTGAGCTTTTTCTCTCAAAGGAGGATGTCATGAGCTATCATTCAGGACATCACGTTTTCCGTCTAGGGCGTTCGATTTTGATCATCCTCAGCTTAGGGTTGATCCCTGCTCTCTTCGCTCAGGAACAAATGGGCAAGGGAAGGATTTCCGGCGTTGTCGTGGATGAAAACGGTCAGCCTCTGGAAAAGGTTTTAATTGTTGTGGAGAGTCGAAAGACCAAGACAAAGCTCGAAGGATATTCAGACAAAAAAGGCCATTTCGCTGTGGCCGGAATGGGCACGGGCTTCTGGAGAATCACGGCTTCGAAGCAGGGCTATTCCAACTCATTTGTTGATATGAAGGTCCAGCAGCTCACAATCAACCCTCCGATCACTTTTACCCTGAAAAAAATAACCGGGTTGGCCGCCCTCCTCACTGACGAGACCTCGATGAAATTCTTTGATCAGGGAAATGATTTGATCGATCAGGGACAGTATGATGAGGCCCTCAAAATATTTGAGGACTTTTTGGCGAAATATCCAGAGATATTCCAGGCCCATCTCAACGTCGGCACCTGCTATTTTAAAAAAGGCGACCTGGACAAAGCTGAAGCAGAATACAGTTTTGTCCTCGAAAAGATCAAGGAGACTCTGGGGGATTACACAAAGGATAAATCCACGGCAGTTCGCGCTTTCTCAGGCCTTGGAGAGGTTAATCTGAAGAGAGGAGACTTAGAGGCCGCCCAGAAATGTTTCAGCCAGGCTCTGGAGGTTTCGCCCGAAGATGAGGCGGCTGCCTACAATATCGGAGAAATTTATTTCTCCGGCCAGAAAATTGATGAGGCCATCCGTTTTCTTGAGCTGGCCACCCAGATCAAGAAGGACTGGCCCAAGCCTTACTTAAAGCTCGGCTATGTCTATCTCAACAAGGGCGATTTTTCAAAATCGCTCGAGAATTTCAATAAATTCGTCGAGCTCGACCCGGAAAACCCCGAAGTCCCTCAGGTGAAAAACATCATCGCCACGATCGAGAAAATGAAAAAGTAAAAAAAAGCCCTCCCTCCAGAAGAGGAGGGAGGGCTCTCTGCTTCTGCTTGAACTGTCCTTAGAACATGAACCTCACGCTGAGCCCGATTGTTCTTACTCCCTCCACGCTGCTGATTTTCTTGTAACTGGATTCCAGCGTTCCTGTTCCAGGCTTATTGGCGCCCTCGGCAGTGGGTTCCCAGTGGTAGATATCATCCAACGTTAAAACGTCATAATTAGAGATATCCTCCGGGCAATAATCAGGCAACTTTATTCAAAAATATGAATTGAATTCAATTTTTTGGATTTCTCACTAAGCTCAACTCAATTTGACACATGACGACGCCTTGGTTTATCATTCGCCTCTGTAGAGAGAATATAGAAATAAGGGCCATGAAACAGCAGAAAAAAAAGTCCGCTCAATTTTTTATGCTCTTTTTGTTTTTGCTATTCGCTTTTTCGCCATCTTGCCGGCTTTACAACCTTCAAAGGAAACTCCCGCCGAACTATGCAGATTTTCTCTCTAAAGTCCGGTACATCATTTCCCGCTCAGAGGAAAGAACATTCCTCGAGCTTCCCGACTCCAAGAAAGATCAATTCATCGAGCAATTCTGGAAACGCCGCGATTCCGACCCCGAGACAGAAGAAAATGAATTCAAAATGAATTATTTTAAACGGATTGAAGATGCCAGCAGGCTTTTTTCCGGCGAAGGGAGGGCCGGCTGGCTCACCGACAGGGGAAGAATATACATCTTTTTCGGCCCTCCTCTGGACAGAATCACGAGCCCCATGGGAGAAGGTCCCTCCAGCCGTTGCAGCGAGGTCTGGTATTATGGCGACTTTCCGGTCCTCTTTCTCGACTCGACCTGCACGGGAGGTTACAAACTGGTCACGTATAACCTGACTCCTCTGCGCGATATCAACCTCGCTTACATGCATGAACTCAACCGGGCTGAGGCCCAAGCCAGGGCCGAGGCTCAGGGTCAAGAGAGTTCTCGTAAAAAAGAGGAATTATTTGATTTCACTTGGGAGGTCGAGAAGAGAACTGTTGAGCCGGGAAGAATTGAGGGAACAATCAGGTTGGCCATTCCCTATTCAGCCATCTGGTTTAAATCGGAACAGGAACTGTTTAAGACAGAGTTGGAGATGGCCCTGGAACTTCGCGATGCCGCCGAAGAACTTCAGTGGGAATATAAGGATGCTTTTGAGATCGCCATTAAGAAAGAAGAACTTAAAGAAAAACAGAAGGCTTTCTTCAGCCGCGAGATTCCTTTTATTCTTGAGAATAACTTAGAAAAGCTCCGCCGTGGAAAAAATACCTTTCGCCTCAGGCTGAAAAACCTGACTGGCAATGAAGAATCGCAGAAGGAGTTAGAAATCAGTTTCTAAATCTATCAAGTTATGCCTAAAGTGTGCCAATTGGCTATTCTTCTTCCGGCTTGACCCGGCCTTCCTTGACGGCCTCGGCGATGATCTTCTGCTGGAGGTGGGAGGGCACTTCTTCCATGTGCGAAAATTCCATCAAAAAAGAGCCACGGCCTCCCGTGATTGACGTCAAAGTTGGCTCAAAGTCGAGCATTTCGGCCATCGGGACCGTGGCCTTGATGATGCGCATATTCCCCTTCTGCTCCATGCCCTGGAGCTTGCCCCGCCGGCCGTTCAGGTTGCCCATGATATCACCCATGTAAGCCTCGGGCGTATACACCTCGACATTCATGATCGGCTCAAGAAGCGTAGGCCGGGCTTCCCTCATGGCCAGCTTAAAGGCCTTCGAAGCCGCTATCTTAAACGCGATATCTGAAGAATCCACTTCGTGATAGGAACCGTCATAGAGGATGACCTTGAAGTCCACCACCGGATAGCCCGCAAGCACGCCTTTCTTTTTGGCCTCCTCGAGGCCTTTGAGCACTGATGGAATATAGTTCCGGGGAATGGCGCCGCCAAAAATTTTATCCTCAAACTCGAAGTCCTGTCCTCGCGGCAGCGGTTCCATCTTGATCCAGACATCACCGTACTGGCCGCGTCCGCCCGTCTGTTTCTTATGCTTGCCCTGGACGTCGGAGCGGCCCTTAATCGTCTCCTTGTAGGAGATCTTTGGCGGTTTCAAATCCACATCAACGTTGTACCTCTTTTTGAGCTTGTCCGTTATGATCTTGACATGGAGCTCGCCGTTTCCGGAGATCAACAGTTGGTTCGTGTCGGCGTCGCGTTCAATCCGGACGGTCGGGTCTTCCTCGGTGATCCTGTGGGTTGCCTGGGAGATCTTGTCCTCGTCAGCCCGAGTTTTGGGCTCAATAGCGAACGAGATCGAAGGCTCGGGGAATTTGATCTTCGGGAACTCGATTTCAGAGCCTTTCGCCGAAAGCGTATCCCCCGTCGAGGTCACCTTGAGCTTGGCCGTGGCAAAGATGTCACCGGACTTGACCTGCCCGGCCGGGATCTGCTCTTTCCCCTCAAGGAAAAAGAGGCCGGCAAGCTTCTCATCGGTGTCCTTGCTCACGTTGGTGATCGTGGCGTCCGGGTTGACCTTGCCAGAAAAAACCCGGCACAGGGATATCCTTCCTGTGTACGGATCTGAAATCGTCTTAAAAACGAGCGCCGAAAACGATTCTTCGGTTGAGGGCTTGATGGTCCCCTCGGTCCCCTTGATCTTCGCCTTAACCTCCCCACGGTCCAAAGGCGACGGCAGCAAGTTAATCATTGCCTCCGCAGCGGTCTGCGCACCGATGTTTGTCAGGGCTGAACAGACGAGCACTGGGAAGAGTTGGAGCCCGCGAACGGCTTTCTTGAGGCCCGCCTGGATTTCCTCAGGAGTCAGTTCACCTTTCTCCAGATACTTTTCCATCAGTTTTTCGTCATTTTCGGCGATCATCTCCACGAGCTCTTCCCGCTTCTTCGCGGCGTCCCCTTTCACCGCCGCGGGGACGTCCTCTTCTTTGAACTTCCCGCTCTCGTCCCTCTCAAACACATAAGCCTTCATCCGGACAAGGTCCACAACTCCCCGAAAATCCTTTTCTTCGCCCAGAGGAAGATGGAGGGGCACAACCTGCCGGCCGAAGAATTCCCGGAGGGATTCGAAAGCACGCTTGAAGCTCGCATTTTCTCGGTCGAGCTTGTTAATGATGAAAAGGCGCGGATGATGGACCTCCTCGAGCATCTCCCAGACTTTCTCTGTGCCGACCTCGACACCGGCCACAGCATCGACAAAGACCGCCGCCCCATCCACGGCTCTCAGGGCCGCCTTTGTGTCCCAGAGGAAATTGCTGTACCCGGGGGTGTCGACGCAGTTGACCTTGCAGCTGTTGGCTTCGAAAAAACAGACCGCGGAATTGATCGAGATCTTCCTGTCGATCTCCTCGGGTTCATAGTCTGTGACGGTATTGCCTTTCTCCACTTTGGTCAGCCGCGAGGTGGCGCCGTAATCGAACAACAGAGCCGCCGCCAGCGATGTCTTTCCCGACGAGCCGTGGCCGACAAAAGCGACGTTCCTGATTTTGTCCGGAGTATAATCTTTCATCCTGAAGCCTCCAAGGAATGGACCGATTCGTCCCGGTTAGCTCTTCAAAATCAAGCTACACGCACATTGAAAATTAAAAAATATCATACACCAAAAGCCCTGACCTGCTCAAGAAAAAAGAGCCGGCGAAACAGCATCTCTTTCGGTAAAAAGAGAATGGGTGGCATGGTGCGTCCCCGCCCACCCGCAGCGAATGGTGGCGGATGGGGACGCACCATGCCACCCATTCTTGCGCTTTCCAGATTATTATCGACGAGGCTTCGGGATGCCGGACTTCAGTTTTGCTGGCGGATGATGTCCTGGAATTCTTTCGGAATAGGGGCATAGAATTCGACCAGGATCTTCGTTACAGGGTGCGCAAAAACAAGATGCCAGGCGTGAAGAAAGAGCCGAGTGAACCGTTTGGCCTTGTCCTGGCCGCCGTAGCGGCCGTCCCCGACGATCGGATGCCCGGCCGCGGCAAAGTGAACCCTGATCTGGTGAGTCCGTCCCGTAACCGGCCTAATCTCGAGAAGCGTAAATTCTTTCAGGACTTTTTTCACCGAATAATAGGTCAGGGCCTCCCTGGGCTTTTTTGTCCGGACCGAGATGCGCTGCCTGTATCTGGGATGCCGGCCGATGGCCCAGTCTATTTTTCCCGACATGGTCTGAAGCTCCCCCCAAACCAGCCCGAGATAGATCTTTTCGACTTCGCGTGCCTTGAACTGGCGCTTGAGCTCGGTGTAGGCCGGGAGGCTTCTGGCCACAACCATAACGCCGGATGTTTCCTTGTCGAGCCGGTGAACAATCCCCGGCCGTTCCCAGTGGCCAATTTTTTCGATTCTGGGAAAATGGTAGAGAAGGGCGTTGACCAGAGTCCCATTCGTCACTCCCGCGCCGGGATGGACGACGAGGCCGGCTGGCTTGTTGATGACGACGATGTGTTCATCGCAATAGAGAATATCCAGAGCTATCTCTTCCGGGTGAAGGGAGGTCGGCGTTTCTTCCGCGATCTCGACCTCGATGACGTCCCCCGGCCTAAGCTTGAGGCCGGGCTTTGACCAGGCGTCGTTCACCCGGACCTTTTTCTCGGAAATGAGCTTTTGCGTCTGAGACCTGGACAAACGAGTGAGATTTTTCGATAAAAAAATATCCAGACGCTGGCCTCCGCCGTGGGAAGGGGTGATGTGGAATTTCTCTTTAAGCACTCTTTTTGTTTCTAAAAAAGAAATACAGAAAAACTCCGGCAAATATTCCAACCAGGCCGAAGAGCTGGGGCAACGTCACGCTGAGAAACGGAGACGACCCCGTCAGGACAAAAGCTTTCTCGGGATGATCTCCCCGGAAATACTCCGTCCCGATACGAATCGTAGAATAAAAAAGCAAATAAAGTGAAAAGACCTGGCCGTCGAATCTTTTCCGGCGCAAGACCAAAAAGAGGACGAGAAAATTTAAGAAATTCAACATGGACTCATAGAGCTGAACCGGATGGAGGGCGATCCCTAGAGGAATGCCGGTCAGGTCATGGGCGAACTGGCTCTGGAACCGGACGCCCCAGGGCAATTCACAAACGCGGCCGTAACAGCAGCCCGCCATAAAACAGCCGATGCGTCCGAATCCGTGACCCAAGGCCAGGGCAGGGCCGACAATATCAGCCGCCTTCCACGTCGGAATCTGACGCCTGCGGAAATACCAGAGAGCGAAAACGACACCAAAAATCAGCCCTCCCTGGAACACGCCTCCTGAGCGGGCCAGGCTAAGGAGCTCCCCGGGATAGCGGGTATAATAAGAAAAATTGCCCAGAAAAAGGATGAGCTTGGCGCCGGCCAGAGAAACAAGGATCGTATAAAACCCGGCGTCGAAGATCTTCGGAGCGTCCAGCCCCTGCTTCTTGGACTGGACATACAGAAACAGCAGCCCCAGAGCAACTCCCAGAGCCATCAGAAGCCCGTAGGTCGGGACCGAAACAGGGCCTATGCGGATGAGGATGGGGTGCATTGAGGCTTCCTTATCAAGAAAAAGAAGAGCAGGAGAACCGCGCCGATGGTAATGCAGGAGTCAGCCACATTAAAAAATGGCCAGTGCCGAGTTTTAATATAAAAATCGAGAAAATCAATCACGTAGCCCCTGAAAATGCGGTCAACAAGGTTTCCTAGAGCTCCGGCGAGGATGAGAGAGAGGGCCAGCTTCAGCCCCCGCTCCGAGGCCGGAGTTTTATAAAAATAAAAGGCAACGAGCACAAGGGCCATAAAAGAGGCCGCGGTCAGAAGCCCAAAGACGAGAGGTCTATCGGGATGCGAAAAAGCTCCAAAAATTGCGCCCCTGTTACGGATATGCGTGATGTTGAAAAACCCGGGAATAATTTTCATGCTGCTGTACGGCGGAACGCACCGGGCTATAAGCCATTTCGAAGCCTGGTCGAGAACAATCAAGACGGCAATCAGCAAGAAGTAGGAGGGCGTCTTTTTCATCAGCTCATCTTTCTGACCACGTCTTCGCAGCGCTCGCAGAACTGGGGATAATCGCTGCTTTTCCCCACAGAGGTGGAATAGTTCCAGCAGCGCTGACACTTCTCTCCCGGCGCCCTGGACACTTGAACGCCAAGCTCTGCTCCAGGCCCCTCATCAAGGACGACTCGGGAAACGATAAAAAGCGAGGCCAGGTCGCGCATGTATTTTTGAGCCAGGTTCCAGTCAGAAGAGGGCACTCGAAGAGTCACCTGAGCTTCAAGAGAGTTGCCGATCAACTTTTCTTCCCTGGCCTTCTCCAACTCCTTGAGCACGGCTTCGCGCCAGACGAGAAGCCTGTCCATTTCCTCGCAGAGCTCCGGCTCCAGCCATTTCTCCTTAAAGGCCGGGAACATCTCAAGGTGCACGGATTCTTCTTTGCCTTTAAACGGAGGCATGCTTTCCCAGGCCTCCTCAGAAGTGAAGGAAAGGATCGGAGCCATCAGGATGAGCGTGTTCTTGAGAACATGGAACAGGGCCGTCTGGCCAGATTTCCGAAGAAGAGAGCTCCTGGCCGAGCAGTATAGCCTGTCTTTGAGCACATCCAGATAGAAGGAGCTGAGGTCCACGGTGAAAAAATTATAGATGGAGTGGAAAATCACATGATATTCATATTCATCATAGGCCCGCAGAGTTCGTTGGCCCACCTCGGCGGTTTTTTCCATGATCCAGCGGTCAAGAAGAAGCATGTCTTCCTTCTTGACGGTTTCCTCGCCGGGAAGGAAATCGTGAATGTTCCCCAGGATAAACCGCCAGGTGTTCCTGATCTTCCGGTAAGCTTCGACGAGCCTTTGGTGGATCTCGTTCCCGAACTTTGTATCCTCCTTGAAATTGAGCATGGCCACCCAGAGGCGGAGGACTTCGGCCCCACTCTGCGAGATGACCTCTTCGGGCTCGATAAAATTGCCCAAGGACTTCGACATGGCCCTCCCCTGCTCATCAAGCATGAAACCATGGGTGATGCATGTTCTGTAGGGCGACCGGCCTTCGACGCCGACGCCGATAAAAAGGGAGCTGTTGAACCAGCCGCGATGCTGGTCATGGCCTTCGATATAGACATCCGCGGGCCAGGGCAGGTCGGGTCTTTTTCCGAGCACGGTATGGCTTGTTCCCGATTCAAACCAGACGTCGAGGATGTTATTTTCTTTGTCAAATTTTTCCGAACTGCACCTCGGGCACCGGCTCCCAGGCGGCAGGATTTCCGCGGCGTCTTTTTTGAACCAGGAATTGGAGCCTTCGCGGCCAAAGAGATCGGCAACCCGCAGGGTGATCTCCTCTGAAGCCAGAATATGGCCGCAGGAATGGCAGTAGAAAGCGGGGATGGGAATGCCCCAGCTGCGCTGACGGGAGATGCACCAGTCCGGCCGGCCGCTGACCATGCTGGCCATCCGTTCCTCTCCCCAGGGCGGAATCCAGCGCACTTTCTTGATCTCCGCGAGGGCCTTCTTCTTCAGGTCTGCGGTGTCCATCGAGATGAACCACTGAGCGGTGGCGCGGAAAATGACCGGGTTCTTGCAGCGCCAGCAATGGGGATAGGAATGGGTGATCACTCCCTCCTTGAGCAACGTCCCGTCTTTCTTCATGTCCTCGGTAATCAGGCGGTTGGCTTCAAAAACATTTTTGCCGCCGTATCGTTCCACCTGGGGGATGAATTTTCCTTCGTTATCGACCGGAGTATAAATCTCCAGTTTATAGGCCAGCCCAGTCAGGTAATCTTCCTGCCCGTGGCCGGGCGCCGTGTGAACGCACCCGGTCCCGTCTTCCAGAGTCACGTAATCGGCAAGGACAAGCACGGATTCGCGGTTGATCCAGGGATGGCGCGCCTCGAGTCCCTCCATCTCCCTCCCCAGGAACGAGGCCAGGACCTTGTGATCCCGAAATCCGAGTTCCTCCGTGACAACGGGGAGAAGCCTCTTGGCCACAATATAGACTTCACTCCCTGACTCGAAGGCGACGTATTCGTGCTCCGGATGGAAGGCGATGGCCAGGTTCGCGGGAAGGGTCCAGGGTGTTGTCGTCCAGATGATGACGGATACCTTTTTGCCAGCAAGAGTGGGATATTTGGCCGACAGGTCAGATCCGAGCGGGAATTTCACATAGATCGACGGCGAAGAACGGTCCTTGTATTCGATTTCTGCCTCGGCCAGGGCGGTCTGGCAATGCGGACACCAGTGAACCGGCCGCAGGCCTTTGTAAACATTCCCCGACGCAAAAAAAGCAGCCAGGTGCTTCAGGACATCGGCCTCGTATTCAGGATCCATCGTCAAATAAGGCTTGGGCCACTCGCCGAATACGCCTAGCCTGACGAATTCCTCCCTCTGGATATCGATGAACTTGAGGGCGTATTTCCGGCATTCCTCCCTGACCTCGATGATCGAGAGTTCCTTTTTTTTCGGCCCCAAGATCTGGTCCACCCTGATTTCGATCGGGAGGCCGTGACAATCCCAGCCGGGGAGATAGGGTGAAAGATAACCCTGCATCGTTTTAGTCTTGACGATAAAGTCCTTCAGGATCTTGTTCAGTGCCGTGCCCAGGTGGATTCTTCCGTTGGCGTAGGGAGGCCCGTCATGAAGAATGAACGTCGGGGCCTTCTGCCGTTTTTTCAGAATTTCTTTGTAAAGCCCGATCTTATCCCATTTCTTGAGCATCTCGGGCTCCTTCTGGGCCAGCTTCGCCTTCATCGAAAACGAGGTCTGGGGGAGGTTCAGCGTGCTCTTCACATCAAATTCTTCCGCCATCGCATTCTCCACAGAATCACTTTTATCCGGTGATTATAGAACAATTTCCCGATTTTCTCCACCTTTAAATGGTAGAAAGACGAGCCGAAGCGGTCCGGACTGAGATTGGAACCTGAGAATCGTGACAATTTGAAACATTAGCGCAAAATTCTCTTGACAAGAAATGATGGCTTGTGTATACTGCGGCCTATTCCTGGTATTTCTATAGAAATAGTAGCATTAAAAGAAGAGCAGAACCGCCGAAAGGCTCGCTGCTCTCCGGAAGCGAACCCGCAGTCCCTGAACTGAACCTTAATCCTGCGGAAAAAAAGGAGGTGCACCTAAGAAAAAAATTCTAGAACTTGTCCCCGAGTAAATTTAATAACCTTAAAAGGAGGATATTTATGAGGAATGATTCAAAGAGATCCAAGGCTTTAACGGTTCTCTTCGGCTGGTTCTTCTTGGCCTCTATATTCGGCCTGGGAACCTTCGGGAATAGCTTCGTGTGGGCCCAGGCCCAGACTCCCCTCAACCCCAAAACCCTGCCACAGTTCGTCGACCCCCTGCCGATCCCGTTTATCTGGAATACCTACACTCAAGGTAACTCTCTCGAGATCCGCATGCGCGAGTTCAAAGCGAACGTTCTGCCGACGGGATTTGTGCCTGCGGCCGGAACATACACGGGAACATGGACCTGGGGCTATGTCGTCGGCGCCTCTGCTCCCGTGGGCACTCAAAACACATATTTAGGACCAATCATCATCTCCCAGCGCAATGTCCCCACCCAGATCACTTGCTATAATGATTTGGGAAGCGCAGCGACGACCAATGTCCTGGCTTACAAAAACTCCACGGACCTGACTCTCCATTGGGCTGATCCAGATGGATTTGGCATGCCGCCGATGGCCATGGGGCCACCCGGACCTCCCTGGAATGGTCAATACAACGGCTCCATCCCTGCTGCTATCCACCTTCATGGCGGCGAAGTTCCCCCTCAAATTGACGGCGGCCCTGATTCCTGGTTTTTGAGCGACGGGAGTAAAATTGGGCCCGGCTATTACTCCAAAGATGGCATCGCGCTCAAAAACTACATCATCTACCGCTATCCCAACAGCCAGGAAGCGGCGCCAATTTGGTTCCATGACCACACACTGGGCGCCACGCGGCTCAACGTCTACGCTGGAATCGCGGGCGGTTATCTGATTACCGATCCCGTGAATGACCCGGCCAACCTGCCCGGGATTGTCCCGTTGATCATCCAGGACCGCATGTTCGACACCAACGGCCAGCTCTATTTCCCGGCCGGAGTCCCGTTCATCCCCAATCCTGAACATCCCTACTGGGTGCCGGAGTTTGTCGGCGATACAATTGCTGTCAACGGCAAGGTCTGGCCGTTCTTCAACGTCGAGCCGAAGCGCTACCGCTTCCTCTTCCTGAACGGCTCAAATGCCCGGACCTATGAAATGTTCTTGGACAACCAGACGACCGGATTGAATGGCCCGTCTCTCTGGCAAATCGGCACCGACGGCGGCTATCTTGACAACCCCGTTAAAGTCGACCCGAACCTCGGGGGCAAGCTCGTCCTAATGCCCGGAGAACGCGCTGATGTCATTATCGACTTCGCCGGCCTTCCGTCCGGAACTAGGCTCTTGCTGCGGAATACAGCCAAAACGCCCTATCCTGGGGGCGCTGCGGTGCAAGGCAGCACAACTGGCCGCATCATCCAGTTCCGGGTTGTTCCTTTGACCGCTGCCGACATGACTTTCAATCCGGCGGCGGCCGGAGCGACGCTGCGCGGTGGCGCTGGGCAAGGTCCGGCCCTCGTCCGGCTCGTCAACCCGGCCACAGGCACTTTAGCCGCGAACGTAACGGTTGCC
>Ga0209725_1001202_pt1 | contig 14984 bp, 17 predicted proteins | sample I18A1metaG_FD_184145 | JGI IMG/M metagenome (GOLD analysis project Ga0209725, IMG submission 184145) | Lake sediment bacterial and archeal communities from Gulf of Boni, Indonesia to study Microbial Dark Matter (Phase II) - ​I18A1 metaG... | ecosystem: Environmental > Aquatic > Freshwater > Lake... | reverse complement strand
CCGCCGGACATTGCGACGTAGATCTTGTAATCCGGATAGCTCTGCATCCGCTCGAAGATCGATCGGGCCCCTTCAATCGAGAGGACTCGACTATCATCTTCGATTTCAACGTACAAGTCAAGGATCGATTGCAGATCCGCCTTGGTAGCGGCTCGGATCAGAAGGCTCACACCCAACCCCTCGCTCAAGACTGAGAAGCTCTGCCAGCATCAAAAGGCTGTATGTTCCTTGCCGAATTAGGATTATTGGAAGACCGGTGATCTATGTGTCTCGTCACGTGAGCCGGCTGCTTGGAATTGAACCATCAGTCACACTATTTCTGTGTGCGCACCAAGAGACCCACACGCGGCGACATACGTACAGGATGATTCGATCAGCCCCCCAAGACTCTCAACCAACTTCTCCTTTCTGTCGCACATCCCATCCTCGAATAGTGTGATCAGTTTATTGATCAGCCGTAGGTAAGCAGCGACAAGAGTGAAGCTCATCGTGTTTACTGAGGAAAGGTTTTCTATCCTTTCTCGTTCCTGTAGTCGCATAAGCGGTCGAGAGGCTTGAGTGACGATTCTCATGAAGAGAGCTTGCTGAGGGAGCTGCTGAAGATCGAGAAGCATGAAGATCGGATGCTAACGGCGATGGTTCAGTTGACAGCTTCAAACGAGAGGCTAAACAGTCGCATCGCAGGTCTAACGTGGGTGATGTTGGCTCTGACTTGGATAACGTTCGTCATCGCCATACCGAACACGCTGGCAACGGTCTTCGGTATCCCAAAGGTCAGTGAAGTATTGAGCTTGGAAATCATTACAGCCACACTGATCATCTCAACAGCAGGCGCACTGTTGCTGGTGATAGTGCCCGCCTCCAGTCTTTCATTGGCTAATCTGGAGAAGAGACTTCGAAGAATGGGCACGAACTAGTGAAAGACCCGACGCTTTCTTGGTTTGATCGATTCGGCGGGTTTCATCGCTTGGGTTAGGAGCGTGCCTTGATTTCTCGTCCTCGCAGGCTCGAAACAAACATTCCAACGAGAGTAATGGCGGCTGCGACAATGAACGCTCTTCCTATGCCGGTCACAAAGCCTACGGCTTCGTTTGGCGTAAGTGTAGTATATCCGCCGCTGATTATTCCGGAGACAACCTGGTATGGGATGGCTGTTGTTATGATGTATGCTACGAGGCCGATGCTTACCACGTTGCCGGTATTGAAGAGAGTTGCTCTTATCGCTGAGGCGACGCCCCGACGTTGAGGGGGAACTGACCCCATGATAGAGCTGATGTTAGGCGACGCGAAGAGACCCAGTCCCAGTCCAACTATTACGAGGTTGATCTCAATCTGGATCAGCGGGGTTGTGGCGGTCAAGAGAAATGCAAGAGCAACGTAGCCAACGGCTCCTACTCCCATCCCTAGAGTGGCAAACAAACGTGTGCCGTATCGGTCGGAAAGCCTCCCACTTATCGGGCCTATACTCATGAAAGCCAGATCTAACGGAAGGAACAGAAGTCCGGCCGTGAGAGGGTCGTATCCTCGAATGAGTTGGAAGTAGAGAATCACGATGAGGCTTAGCGCCCCGAAACCAAGGGAATACAGGAGTTGACTGAGGTTCCCAGCTGCGAAGAGGCGGATCCTGAAGAGCCGCATGTCGAGAAGCGGCTCGGCTTTCCGCGGCTCCAAATACAGGAACAACGCGAAAGTCACCAAACCAATCACGTAAAGCATCGCGGCTTCGGTGTCACTGATTGAGGCCATCGTGGCGAGACTGATTACTAGTAGAAGTGACGTCAGAGAGATCGTGAATAGAAAGAGTCCCAAGTAATCGAAGCTTGCGTGCCTCTCTGTCTGAGCAATCTCTCGAAGACGAAGGTGAGCCCAGACTGTGCCAAAGACGCCGATGGGAAGGTTCATTGCGAATATGTATCTCCATCCGGCAGTGACAATGAGCGCTCCACCCACTGTCAGTCCAAGAACGGCGCCCAGTATGAACGCGATTTGATTGACTCCAAGCGCGAAGCCAAGCTCCGCGGGCGGCGTGGCGTCGGTGATCAGCGCGAAACTGTTAGCAATCAGCATTGCTCCGCCGACTCCTTGGATGACTCGGAAGACTACGAGCTGCGGTCCCGTCTGCGAAAGAACACATAACCCCGAGCCTAGGGTGAAGACCGCAAAACCGAGATTGTAGATCTTCACTCGGCCAAAGATATCGCTGGATCGTCCCAAGAACAGTAGACCAATCGTTATCGCAATCTGGTACCCCTGAGTCACCCACAAGAGTGTCTCAAGATCTGCGTGAAGCGATTCCGCGATCGTGGGAAGGCCGATTAGAACTATACGTGTGTCAAGGCCGGCCATGAAAACGCCGACGGTCGTTACTGAAAGCACAACCCAGCGATACTGCACCTTGACCGCACGAAACTCGGCCAAACCAACGCACTATGACAAATAGTTATCGCAGCTCATTCCTCTTTCACGCGCGTGCCGGACGAGCGAGACTAATTGTGGGCGCTTTCATGGAAATGAGCAGTGGTAAGATAACTCAGGTACGACACTACATTGACAAGCTTGAGGCGGCGAAGCAAATGGCGAGCGGTGCTGCCAAACTGGCCGTGAGCACTGTGGCGAAACAGGTGGAAGCCTTGGTCAACCCCTGATTGTTTCCTCTTTCATCTCTCTAAAGACGCTGTCTTGCACTGTCTGCATGGGAAGAACTCGTGCGTGAGCCCTGTGGTGCGCGCACACACGAAACGCCTTTCTTGTGAGGTTCAGATTTCTGGCGCTTGGACTGAAGGGCCTCAGACACACAAAATCGATGGCGGCATCTCTCCATTTCAGTAACCCGGCCGGTGGGAATCCTCAAGAACGGCGGGGTCATACGTACGGAGAGAAGGGGATGCCTATGCCTTACACGCTTGAAGACCTTGCTCGACTTATCGCTAAACGCAATTTCTGCGTACTAGCCACGCAGGGGCGTCATGGTCCGCATGTCGCAGGTGTAGGCTACTTCGCTCGGGGATTGGACTTGTATATCCCAACGAGCGCCAAGACTGTGAAGGCGCGCAATGTGCGACGTGACCCACGGGTCGCGGTTCACATTCCGGTGCCTTGGCCGTTGGTTCCTGCTCCGATGAAGAGCATCCAGTTCCCTGGCAACGCGGAAATATTGCCTATCGATGACGCTAGCGCCAACGAGGCGCTGGAACGGAGCTCCTTTGTAATGCGTCGTGTTATGCGTCGCCTTCTCAAGAACGTCGATACGGAAGTGTGGGGAGAGAGCGTCTGGATACACGTACGTCCGAGAAAGCGTATCGAGACGTTCATGATTGGTGTGCCTTCCACAACGATCTTTCGCGAGGAGGCGAAGGCTATGCTCCATTTCGAGGTCCCCCAACACGATGCGCTGCTTCCTTAGGGCGTACGATCAAATCTTCTTTGATTCATTCACAGGATGTGGAAGGAAATGACTACAGATAATCAGTCGGAATCCAAGAAAGGTCTAGCCAGCGGCGCTGGAATTGGGCTTGCCATAGGAGCTGGATTAGGTCTCATGTTTGGAATGTTGATACCTGGTATGGGTATCGGCTTGGGTATCGCACTTTGGGCGGTTTTCGTCGTCGCACACCAGCCTACCCGCCTATATCTCTGCCTGCGCAGCTGGGATTTCTTCACCGAAGCTTGGCGAAGGTCGTTGGTTCAGACTCGGTTACTGCGGCGCTCTCATTTGGAACCATTTCGCGCTCGTTTGAATTTGTGTTGACCACTCAGGCGGAATCATCATGCCGGACCTTAGTGTTGCGAGTTCTTTGTCGCTGAACCCGAAGACGTATAAGAGCTCGTGGGTCAAGACCGCTAGGTTAAGTTCGTCCGTTCCAATCGCGATCGAGTATCCTGTAAGAGTGCCCACCGTGCAGCCCGCTATTCCGTATCCGACATCGGAGAAGAGGCCGATTGGAATGTCTCTTTCCGGGTATGTTGTCGAGGCTTCGTTTGTCCATGATGCTTCGATGCCATGTCCACCCGAACAGTCAACCGAGTTCGGCATGAAGTCTCGTGGTTCCGCGTGAAAGACGAAAAAGTAAACTTGGAACCTATCCCATACGGCGTCATTCATCGACTCGACAAGATTCAATAGGCTGCTCGCGTCAACATTTGCTCCCAGTCTCCAAAAGAACGTTAGACCGACAGCAATGTAGCTCTGGCGCTTAAGTTGATCCTGCAGTCTCTCGATTTGTTGCTCAAGGTTCATGATCTGTGATTCAAGCTCGACGATCTTTGAGTTGTACCCGGTCCCCTTGAGGTCGAGTTGGTGTTGCAGCGCATACTTCTCATCCTCTAGTGTCCGCAAGTATTGAGTCTGGCTTGACAGCTCGGTCTTCGACGGCTGATTCTCCGTTGACAGGCGAGCGTCTTGACCGTGTTCGAATAGGGTGATCAAAGACGAGCCTGCCAAGACGACGAGCGTGAGTACGGTGATCAGAAGGGTTTGACGCATGCCGTATCTCATGTAAGTCTTCGGCCATTCGTAGTTATTGGTTATGGCTTGATAGGAGGGGCGCGTTCGTCTGGCTGTCCAGTGGAGAGGATGGTTCCTGTCTCCACAGGAGCGCTGCCAGATTGCGGCCGAGCATGTCCGCGTACTCGATTATGTCGAGTCGCTCCAGCTTCTTAGCAGTCTCTGAGGGGAGGCTGCCGGCTGGAGTCGAGTTGAGAATGAGAGCCGTCTCCTCCTCGGAGAATATGAGGTCACCCTCGACCCATTTCACAAGATGCCTGTTCTCTGGGCATGCTCTCTGGCAGTGAAGACACCCGACGATGCAGTTGTGCCAAGACGGCTCGATCCACGATGGAAACTCACCGAGTCGCTCATTGTGGAATGTAATGCATAGCTCCGCCCGGATCATGAAGCGGTCAGAGGCTATCGCGCCCGTGGGGCAGCTGTTAAGGCAGGCCCGACAGGTTTGGCATCTGTCGAGCATCCGCGGCTCCCGCCAGCTCTCTTCCGAGCAGGGAAGGTCCGTGTAGAAGGCCGCAAGGCGAACGAAACTTCCCATGCCTGGGACGTAGCAGATATTGTTTCTTCCGTATTCGCTGAGCCCACTGCGAACCGACAGGAGCTTCAGGGGCAAAGCAGCCCGGGCCGCATGATATCCCAGGCCGCTGAGGACCAAGGACAAGATGTCTTCGACCCTCTTGTCCGTGCCATATGCGTAGGTGGGCGGGATTATGGCCGAGTATGATTGCCCGTCACGAGTGAAGACGACCCTAACCTGAGGCTGCGGGGCCGCGACCACGATGAGCGATCTGGCGTCCGAGAGAACATCCGGAGGCTTGAACGAGAAGCCGGTAAGCCGTTCTTGGTAGAATTCCGCATTCAGCAGACCGCAGACGAAGCTTCCCTCAATTCCCTCTCGCAAGTCATGAACATGCTCGGCTGAGACGGTCCGGCTCTCGTACCCGTTTTCTCGCAGCCTGACACGGACCTCCTGCATCAGCCTTCCCTGATTCATCCAGTGCTCCCCTCTGTTTCTCCCACAATCTCGCAGACTGGTTCACAGTCAGCTGCCTTGCTCGAATCGGAATAACGGTTTGGCCGTCGTGCGCTGGTAGCGGCCAAGACCTACTGAAGTAATCTTCGAGCGGCAACAAGGCTTGACCGCTGTCTTGGAGCGAGGCATGGTTCTAGGTCGTTATGAAAGCCCGCAGCTGACCTGGGGCGACTGTTCCTGAGATGCGTTGCGGTCTTCAGAGCCGTGCGCTCGTGGGCTTGGGGAATACCTGTTCCCTGAGGTGGTAGTGGCTCTGGAGAAGATCCGCCACCACCGCGCAGATGACGTCTTCGACGGTTAGGGTGGCGAGGATAGTCTGCATCACGACTCCTGGGACGTGAAGGATGTATGTCCCCGTAAGGTAGATCCAAGGCGCCTGAATCAGTATCCAGGCCGCTATGCCAGCCGCCGCGGGTCTCATCTTCCGTACGAGTAGCCCAGTGAACAAGCCTAGGAGGCCATTTCCGGCGATGATCGTTGGGTCTGATCTTAGCGCGGCCATGTATGCTCCGCCTATCGCGCCTGTGACTAGGCCTGACAGGGGCCCTGCTATGACGCCTGCGAGCATGATCGCGACCTGAAAGAAGTGAATTCGCAGCCCGGCCACGAAAGGCACGGATAGGAGGCTAAGTGCGACCGCGAGAGCGCTCATGACCGCCGTGAACGCAGCCAGCCGACTCGCGAGCGTCATAGTAATACCATGTGACAAATGCGTAATACAGGATGTATTAAAATGACTCGGAACATTAATACGCACTGGTAGTCGGCGATGCACGGAAGATCCGCTCGCAGAGTTGCCGACAAGGTGAGGTATGATCGATGTCGAATGTGGAGAGGACAAGCTTCTCGGTGTCACCCGCGCTGCTGAGTCGTTTTGATGAGATCATCAGAAGGATGGGCTACACGGATAGGTCGCGAGCGCTGCAGGCCGCGATGACGAACTTCATAACAGAGTACACGTGGACGATGGAGAAGGGGAGAGCTGGCGTAGGTGCGATACTGTTCACGTACGCCCACCGACCCCATGGCCTCCGAGAAGCCTTGGTCGACATTCAACACCAGTATCGGGACGTTGTGAACTCGACGACGCACATTCATCTCGATGAATCAAGATGCCTAGAGATAATCTCGGTCAGAGGCCAAACGGCGAGAATCCAGGAACTTGCAAAGAGGCTCATGAGGACACGAGGCGTAACTCAGCTGAAACTCTCCGTCGTGGACGTGTAGCCATGTCAGGATTTCGCGTGGGAGTAGGTGTCTGATTGCTGGATCCTCAGGTAGTTCTGCTGACAATTCTCGTAGGCCTCACAACGGGCTTGGGCGCTGTTCCAGCGCTCTTCATTAAGGGAACCACACAGAGGACGCGAGACATCTTGATCGGCTTCTCGGCCGGGCTCATGCTATCCGTCACCACATTCAACCTGATCCCCGAGGCGATGGGATCAGCCCAAGAGAACCTGCCTCAAGTCGGCGTTGGGGTCGCGCTCGGAGTGCTGGCGCTCTTCGGCTTGAGCGCATATCTCCCGCACATTCATGGGGTCATGATCCCCGACAAGTCGCTGACGAAGGCGATGAAGACAACACTCATACTAGTAGCCGTGATGATCATGCATCACTTTCCTGAAGGCTTCGCCACGGGAACAGCCTACTATGGAGGCGTCACACTCTTCGGCAGCACCGTGGCTTTGGGCATCGCGCTGCAGAATATCCCCGAGGGCTTCATCATCTCCGCCCCGCTTAGAAGCCAAGGCTATTCCACGTGAGCCAGCTTCATCGCGGGCGCTCTGTCAGGCCTGGTGGAGCCAGTCTCCTCGGTCGCGGCTCTCTTCGTCGTCGGCGCATTCGGCGGACTGCTTCCGTATGCTCTTGCTTTCGCTGGAGGGGCAATGCTCTACGCTGTCTTAGGCGAGATGGTGCCTGAGAGTCACAGCCACGGCTTCGAGAGAGCCGCAACGGTGAGCCTCATGATAGGTTTCCTGTTGATGGTGATCGTGAACTACGCCGTTTCATTGACTGGCGCGAAATGACATGGCAACAGAATAGCTTAGCCGAGAGAATGAATTCTGAAAGACGGATACTCTTTTCAGCGATAGTTTCCTGTTTCTCGGCATGAGAGCTACAATCGTACTGATGCTGACGCGTTGACAGTCAGACAGCGACCATGTGATCACTTGAGTCGACGACAGCATCAAAGCTATTCGGAGTCTACAAGCCGACACGCGCCGTTACATCTGTATCATGTTTCTCTCAGGTCATTGTCGCCGTGCGTCCGCTCGTTCTTGGAAATAAGCGTTAAGTAGTCGCCAGGGCCGAACAATGAGCAGGCTGACGGTGCCCCACATGTCGCAGCTTCCCAATAATACATTCGTGAAGGGCTTTTCGTCAGCGACAACTACGACGACCGTAACAAAGTAGCCCCGCCTAGACCGCATTTTGTGGGCTGGGGGGTGTATAGAGTCAATGGTTCCTGTTGTTTGTGCATCTTGTAAACAAGAGGTTGCAAGGCGGCCAAGACATGAGGTTAGCAATGGTCACATGTGCGTCAAGTATCGTGAGACCTGCCTGAATCCTGACTGCGAGAACTATGGTGCATGGCTCATGACCCCGACAGAGACGATCACACTCACTTAGCACCATAGCGGAGTCGTACTGATTCACCCGCTTCATTTGGCACCATTCCGTACCATCCATCAATCATTGCACCCACACCTACGCGAGGAGGATCACTGGCGGGATCATGTTGGACAACGAGTCGTGAAACTACTCTGCTCAATTTCGACAAGACTTAACTTGAGATTGCAGATATTGAGCGGCGGCGCGGCAGATTGAGCAAAGTAAGCAACCTAGTGAAGAAGAATCTCCACAGAGACTCGGTCCAACTCCTCCACCTCTCAGAGGAAGCAAAGAAGATCGACGGCATCAGGGACGCGGCTGTTGTAATGGCCACAACGACAAACAAGGAGATCCTGCAGAAACTCGGTCTTCTCACAGACGAGGGCAGAGCGGCCTCAGAGAGTGACATGATACTCGCCGTGATGGCTGACTCTCAACCGCTCATAGAGAAGGGTCTCCAACAGATCGAAGAGATGATTCTGAAACCGCCGCCTGCTAAGGTACGGGTTTTCTACAGCGTTGACGCTGCCTTGCAAGCGGTTCCCGACGCCAATTTGGCTCTCGTTTCCATTCCGGGGGAGCACGCGAGAGAAATCGTGCTGAAACTGCTTGACAAGGGGTTGAGCGTGCACCTGTTTAGCGACCATGTTCCGCCGGAGCATGAGCTTGAGCTCAAGCGGCACGCAATGGAGAAAGGCCTGCTCGTTATGGGACCTGGAGCTGGGACATCTCTCATCGGCGGCAGAGCAATCGCATTCGCGAACGTTGTTAGGAAAGGAAAGATAGGGGTCGTCGCTGCCGCGGGAACAGGACTACAAGAGCTAACCGTCCTTCTTAGCGAGGCCGGCCTCGGAGTTTCCGAAGGCTTAGGAACCGGCGGAGGAGATGTCAAGACCAAGATCGGCGGCATAACGACTCTACAGTCAATAGACGCCCTCGAGCAGGATCCTGAGACCAGCATAGTAGTCGTGGTGATGAAGCCTCCAGATGCTGACGTAAAGAAGAAGATACTCGACCACTTGGCGAAGAAGACCGAGAAGCGCTACGTTACCTGTTTCATAGGCCCTGAACCCTACGAGATACCTACAAGCATACGCGAACGCGTGAGAGGGACGAAGACGCTCCACGCGGCTTTCTTGGAAGCGGTTAGAGTCGCAGACCCAAATCGTCACGCGGAGGTCGTCAAACGATTCTCAATGGCGCAGGATGAAATGGCTGCTCTGACGAACAAGATCTGGAAAGGATTGAGTGAGAGGCAGAAGTACGTCAGAGGGCTCTACACGGGCGGAACGTTCGCCTACGAGTCACTCGTTATCTTCGGCCGGATTATTGGTGACGTGTACTCGAACGCTCCTCTCGATCCCAGACTGAAGCTAACAGACTCCTATCAGAGCATGAAGGATTCGATCATCGACTTGGGTGAGGAAGAGTTCACAGTTGGCAGAGCTCACCCAATTCTAGACCCGACGATCCGGAGGATGAGGCTGACCGAAGAAGCAAAGGATCCGGAAGTGGCGGTGATCATAATGGACTTTATGCTAGGGTACGGATCTCATTCCGACCCAGCCGGAGCAATGCTCGGCGCAATCACAGACGCGAGGAATATTGCCGAAGAAGACGGACGAGTGCTGCCGATTCTGGCGCACGTGTGCGGGACAGAGCACGATCCGCAACCTCTCTCCGAGCAGGTTGGGAAGCTACGCGACGCGGGAGTCGAAGTGTTTCCCACAAACGCTCTCATGGCAATTGCAGGCGCGCTGATCTCGCGGAAAGGAAAAATCGAAACGTCAGTCCTAGAGGACGTGTACGGGAGTTTCTTAACGGGTTTCTAGTGGAGGGAGTGCTTTGGTCGAGAAGATTCTGAAGCTCTTCTCTTCGGAGCTCAAAGTGATCAATATCGGACTTGAGATCTTCAACGACGCCCTGAAGGCACAGGGCGTCAACTCTGTCCAAGTCTCATGGGAGGCGCCACCGAAGCTGGAGAAGGAATACGAGGACATACTCGCGAAGATCCTGTAGGCCACGGGCTCCCGACACTCAAGCGCAAACAGGCACTGATTGGCAGGAGATTCTTTCCACAGCCAATTCAATACGGAAGCTCAGCTTGGCCCTGAGATCTGGACTCGATCGAATCGAATGAAGGGAGCAACGCATCCGAGGGACGAGGCAGACACGACTTCGACGCGGTCCGAGATTCCTGAGATACTTCGCAATAGTTCAAGTACCGTTCCGCTGACCGTTCCGCCAACTATGCCTTCGCCAAGCTCGCCGTTCCTTATTTCTTGAGCGTTGCGGATTTCGGACCCAAATTGAGTTGTGATTTGATCTGGGTTCAGCCAAGCCGTTTCATGAATGATGAGGCCCTCGTCCACTTCTTCTATGAGTGAGTCGAGGCTCCTGTTGCCGGGTTTTATTGACAGATTCGTATTCGAATTTGCTGGGAGGGTCGAGTAGCGTTCGTCAACATCGACTCCGAAACTTGTACGAATGCCGTTTCCGGTTGGTTTCGCTTGCATTGTATGAGCATGAAGTTGGTCGTAAATGCGTTTCTTGAATATGCCTTTCTCAATTAGCTTAGTCCTCTGCTGTGGCTGTCCCTCATCATCGAAGGGGTTGGTTCGTAGACCGTATGGATACAGGCCATCATCCACTATTGTGAGCTGTTCGGAGCCGACCTCGTCATCTTCCTTGAATCGTGAGAGATCAAGCTTCAATGCTTCAGCGCTCGCGTGAAATCCTATGGTTGGCACGAATGCGTCGCAGACTACTGGCGGCGAGAAGATCACTGTCGTCTCCTTGGTCTTTGCAGCATGGCGCGTTACGCAACTTCTCGCGATTTCCAACCATTGGGGAATGAGTTTGTCCGGAGCGATGTCAGTCGTTCTTCTGGCGTATCGTGAGGGCCAGAGTTCTGTTGGATTGCTCCCGGTGCCGATTCTGAGAGTCATTTCGACGTATATGTAGGTTCCAATTGATTTGCACGCCAGGCCTCGGCTGTTCATTATTTCGTTCTTGACGGCATAGGTTCTGACTTTGCCGTAGGTAAGCGATATTTCTCTCTCCGCGGAGATCAGATCCTGCGCTGCTTCTGCGTAATCCCGGGCTACGCGCTCTCCATTACTCAAGATCGTTTTGTCAACAGTGCTTGTCGATGGAAGCTTCTTCTTCTCGGGCAGTTCAAAGAATGGTGAGCGATTCAGTTTCGCAAGATCGTGCGCTCTCTTTGCTGTGTTTTCAATCTCATTTTCGGAATTGCATGAAGCAAAGCCAACTCCAGCGCCTTCGCTACGCGGAATTAGAACTCTGACACCGTAGCCCGTGTTCTCTTGCCATATTGCGGCTTCTCTCTCACTTCGTCTTAGCTGCACTTCCGCCCTTTTAGAATGCTGTATGAAGACTTCCCATCGCGCCTTCGTCGTCTTGTCCATTAGTGCTGGAATGTTCATGCGACCACCCCAGTAGTCCTCCACCATGTACCGCCGTCGCCTACGGGAACGAAATCTTCCTTGCCCTTCCCACAGTTTCCAGCGTCAACCATGAATCCGTCTTTGCTTACTGCGTCAACGTTTCCTAAGACCTCCAAGACTCGTCCCGTGAGTGTGATCGATTTGAGCGGCTTCGTCTTGATTCCCTTTTCAATTAGGTGGCCCTTCTTCGAGACTACCTGCATCCCTCCGCCGAGCGGGTCTTCGATTCCATACTGCCATTTCATCATCATTACCGCGTTTCTGGTTTCTTTGATCATCTCAGTGATTGTCCAGTCTCCAGGCTTGGAGTAGGTGTTACTCATCCTGATGAATCGTCGCCGTGATGCGTCCTGAGTCCTGGAACTCGCTGTCAACGGCGCGTTCATAGCCGCACTTGTTTCGATATCATGCAAGAAGCTAACGAGTACTCCCCTGTCGACAAGAATGTTCTTTCTTGACGGCGCTCCGTCATCGTCAAAGTAGTAGCTCCCGTGCCCTCCATCCAATGACGGGTCCTCGTAGATTGTAACATGCTCTGAGGCTACGCTCTTGCCGAGCATATCTTTCAGATACGATCTTCCTCTTAGTGCCTGGTCTGCTTCCAGACCATGCCCAAACGATTCGTGACAGACGGTCCCGACGGTTCCAGGGTCTATGATCACTTTCTGAAGGCCTCTAGGAGGCTGCACCGCTTTCAGTTGCTCGGCCGCGCTCTGAACGGTTTCTCGTACCGCATCTTCAGTCAGCTCATCAACCACCTCGTACCCCACAGCGCCTCCAGCCGTCAAGATGTCATAATCTGTTACGCCATTCTCCTTGACGATCACCTGCAGCGCGATTCTTGTTCTTGGAATGCGTTGACGAGCCCGTGTTCCGTGAGATGTAAGGAGCGCCCTTTCCATGACCCTTTCCGAGTAGTTGACGCGGACATCCACAATTCTTGAGTCCATGTTCCGCGCAAGAACAAACAGCTCGCGGATCTTCTGCAATTTGTCCTCAAGGGTGATATGACGCGGGTCAATCTTGACAGGATACTGCTTGTCGAGTTTCACGGATTCCGGTAGAGTTAGCTTACCAGTCGCGGTACCGCTAGAAATGTCCATCTTCTCAGCGAGTTTTCGTATCGTTGTGGGATCAGTTCTGTTCGAGTTTGAGTACAGCCATCCGCGACTGCTAAAGCCGCGAAGAGAAACCCCCTTGAGGGTTCTGGTGCTGATGTTTTCCCGATCCTTGTTCTTCTGGATCATGAGGGTTTCCTGCATGTCATAAAGCCCGTCAACGTAGGGCAAGTTCACTTTCTTCAGCGTCTGCTCGATGTGACCAATCGTGCTGTCGGACTCTTGGATTTCCCGGCGCATGCCAATCACAATGCCAGATCAGATCCAGATGTGCAAACGTAGATTAAAGCCAATCCTGAGTGTAGAGGTCGGGAGGCAAATCCTTGCACAAAGAGCTGGCCGATGCGTTCATAATCACACGAAATCGATCCACACAAAAATCAACGTTTCAGTGTGAAACGCCTATATGTCCTCAAGCAAACCCGTGAATACGATCTGCCTTGTCAGACGAAAAACCCAGAGTCAAGGTGAGCGTCATCAATCCGACAGACGCGATGCTCGTACGTCATGATTCAAGCCTCTCTCGAAGACTCAAGAACATCATTCACAGAGACAAAAGCTGAGCTCTCAGTGCCTGGCTTTCTGAACCGTGGCTTGTTTCTCTTGACCATACCGTCTTGAGTGTTCCAGTATAGCTTCGACCATTTGCTTGTACGTTCCGCATCGGCAGATGTGGCCGCTTAGGTAATCTTTGATTTCGGTCTCGGTCGGCGTTGGGTTGACCGACAAGAGATGGTGCGCGGTCAGCACGAACGAGGGAGTGCAGAATCCGCATTGCATGGCACCTTTCTCAACGAAGAGTTTCTGGATCGGAGAGAGCTGTCCTTCAGGTGCCAATCCCTCGGCTGTCTTCACATCTCTACCGTCCGCTTCCACTGCTAACACAAGACATGACTTCACGGGTTTCTCGTCGAGGAGGACTGTGCAGAGGCCGCATTCCCCTCTCCAGCAGCCCGCTTTCACACTCTTGACGCCGACTTTGTCACGTATGACATCCAGAAGTAGTTCGTTGTCTTTGATCTCGACTTTTTGGTCTGCGCCGTTCACTCTGATGTTGATCACTTGCGCCATCTTGTTCAGCTTCCGAGCAGTCTCCGGAACGCTTTGATAGTCAAGACCTCGAGCATATGCGATCGGTATTCTGCCTTCGCAAGCGCATCTGTCATCGCCTCGGCGCTTCTTATGATCGTCTGAACTGCCTCATCGATGAGCTTCGGGACAGGAGCCTTGCGTCTGAACGTTTCCTCGATTTCGCGGACTCTCTTCGGTGTCGGAGCGATCGCGCCGTAAGCGAACCTGACGGTTCGGGATTCAGGCCGTGAAGGATTCGCGCACAGCGCGGCCAAGTTCACGATGCTGAACTCACTACTCGATGTGTGTTTGAGGAAGAGGCTTTTCGAGTTCTCAGGCGGGGCCTTGAGATGGACCGCAACGGCGAGCTCGTTAGGTTCAAGCGCGGTCTCGGCTATTCCTTTGATGAATTCGTTCATGGGGATACGCTTGGTTCCCTTCACGCTGGCGGCTTCGATTTCTGCGTCGAAGATCAGTAACGGGGTTGGGCCGTCGACGTATGGAAGAGCTTCGCAGACATCTCCCAGAAGCGTTGAGCGGTTCCTTAGAAGGGGATCGCTGAGAAGAGAGATACAGTCTCGAAGCGCACGGTATTTCTCTTTCACTGGCGCGAAGCCCAGAAGCTGGTTCATAGTCACCGTCGCCCCGATCGTTAATCCCTTGGAGCCGTCATCGCGGAGCGTTTGAAGCTCGCTCACCGACTTGATGTCTACAACCCAGCGTGGGTCGACGAGACGTTCCTTCATGAAAGCGAGCAATCCGATGCCGCCTGCTAGGATCTTTGCATCGTCCTTGTGCTCGTCAAGCAGCCGCAGAGCTTCTTGGAGTGATTTGGGCTTGAGGTACTGGAAGTCGGGCAGTGTTAGGTATGATGATCCAAACGACACCTCAGTCGCCTCCGCTTTCCTTCAGCTTGCGTTTCGCTTCCTCGATGAGTTCGGGTCTCTGCTCTTGTATCGCTCTCCAGACGTTCTCGGGTGACATTGGAAGCTTTGTGATCTGCACGCCGACTGCATGGTAGATCGCGTTGGCAATCGCCGGGGCAACTGCGATCATGACGAGTTCACCCAAGCCTCGGGCGCCGTGCGGTGCGTTGCTCTGAGGCGTCTCTATGATGATCTCATCTATCTTGCGCGGCATCTCTTTGGCTCTCATTATCCTGTAGTTGGAGAGGTTCG
>Ga0209725_1001201_pt1 | contig 14984 bp, 15 predicted proteins | sample I18A1metaG_FD_184145 | JGI IMG/M metagenome (GOLD analysis project Ga0209725, IMG submission 184145) | Lake sediment bacterial and archeal communities from Gulf of Boni, Indonesia to study Microbial Dark Matter (Phase II) - ​I18A1 metaG... | ecosystem: Environmental > Aquatic > Freshwater > Lake... | reverse complement strand
TGTTCAATGTCAAAATTTGAGGTGCCAGTAGGACCGCAACACCCTGCTCTGAAAGAGCCAGAAAGCTTCACTTTTGTTGTCGACGGAGAGCACATAGTCGAGGTTAGACCTCGCATCGGCTATAATCATAGGGGAATAGAGAAAGCTGCTGAGTCGAGGACCTACATTCAGAACTTGTACTTGATGGAGAGGATCTGCGGGATATGCTCGGTGGCGCACACAACATGCTATGCACAGAATGTCGAATACCTGTATGAGAAGGAGATTCCGCCTCGAGCTGAATACATTCGCGTGATAATAAACGAGCTCAACAGAATTCACAGCCATCTACTTTGGCTTGGAATCGCGGGTCACGAGATAGGCTTCGATACGCTGTTCATGTACGTTTGGAGAGACCGAGAGCATGTAATGGATGTCATAGAGGCGATAACCGGCAATAGAGTCAACTACGCAATAAATACGATTGGCGGTGTTCGCCGTGACTTGACTGATGAAGCGATAGCAAAGGCGCGTAAGGTTCTGGACACCCTTGAGGAGAGGACGAAATACTATAGAAGAGTCGCTGCTGCTGAGCCCTCATTGATCTCAAGAGTAAAGGGCATTGGAATACTCAAGCCTAGCGATGCAGTGCGACTCTGCGCTGTTGGTCCAACATTAAGAGCTTCAGCTATAAAATCCGACGTTAGAAAGGATGATCCCTACTCAGCTTATGAGGAGATTCCTTTCAACGCTGTATCATACGACATGTGTGACGTGTTCTCCCGTATTCTCGTTAGAGTAGATGAGACTCTTGAAGCGATCAACATAATCCGTTACTGCTTGGATCACCTGCCAAATGGACCGGTCAGGATAAAGTTGCCGAGGAACCCGCCTGCTGGGGAGGCTGTAAGCAAGGTTGAGGCTCCAAGAGGAGAGGACATTCACTATGTGAGATCAGATGGGACAGAAAGGCCTGCGAGGTATAAGGTCAGGGCGCCGACTCTGGGGAATATTCCCGCGGTCTGTGATATGCTGACTTCGAAGGCTGACTGCACAGTCAATATTGCCGACATTCCGATAGTGCTTGCCTCAATAGATCCTTGCTTCAGTTGCACTGATAGAGCAATCAAATTTGTCGATCCACGTAAACAGAAAGAGTGGATATGGTCGCATGAGCAGCTTGAGAGATACTCAAGGAGGAAGGCGAACCCGTGACTGAAGCTGTTGTCGAAGCGATTATTCAGATAGCTCAAATACTGCTCTTCCCGGGTTTTCTATTTGTTATCGGGCTGGCCTTCGCCTACGAGTGGTTTGACAGGAAGTTCTATGCGAAGCTACAGAATAGGGTCGGACCTCTCTACACGGGTCCGCGGGGCTTCCTGCAGCCTTTTGCAGATTTCGTTAAATTGATGGCGAAGGAGGATATTGTGCCTCTCGCCGCTGACAAACTGCTCTTCAACCTTTCGCCTATTGTAGCGTTTGCTTTGATGCTCACAGCAGTACTGCTCTTGCCGATCTCGACCCTAACCGGAATCCTATCCTTCCCTGGCGATTTGATCCTCGCAGTAGCTTTGATGACGTTCTTCTGCATCATAGTGTTCCTTTCGGGCATGTGTTCAACAAACCGTTTCTCAACCGTGGGCGCGGAGAGGGCGGTTTTCCAGCTGCTGGGCTACGAGATTCCAATGATGCTCGCGATAGTTGGTGTTGCCTTAGGGGCTAACTCATTGAGGATAGGGGATATTGTCGGAAGGCAAGCGGAGAACCTATGGTTTATCTTCGGTCCACAAGCCATAGGGTTCGCAATATATGCAGTCGCTGTCCAGGCTGAGCTTGAACGGATACCTTTCGACATACCTGAAGCGGAACAAGAGATAGTTGCTGGCTGGTTGACTGAGTTTTCAGGGAGGAAGCTCGCTTTGTTTAGACTTTCGAGAGATATCGAGCTGGTCTTTGTTGCGGGACTTGCGGCTGCTCTTTATCTAGGCGGCCCTCTAGGCCCGGTGCTTCCTGGACTTGAGCCTCTATTGTATACGATCTACTTCATAGTGAAGACGATCTTCGTTCTCATTGTTTTGTCGACCGTTAGAGCTCTCTTCGCGAGACTTCGGATCGACCAGATGGTCAGCTTCTCCTGGAAATATCTGATTCCTCTTTCAGTGCTTCAACTACTCCTCGTGAGGCTGGTGGTTTAACTTGGCGATGATCGGCGAAGTGTATAGACATCTCTTCAAGAAGAGAGCAACCGTGCTTTACCCGTTCAAGGAGAGAGAGCTTGTCCACGTTCCAGCAGGAATGAGAGGGAAGCCTTCCCTGAAAAGAGATCTCTGTGTCGGTTGCGGTCTTTGCGGTAGGGATTGCCCCTCTGGAACAATAGAGATTATTCAGGATGAGAAGGGGAAGAGACCTATATTCTATCTAGATCGCTGCTTGTTCTGCGGACAATGTGAGGAGATCTGCCCGAAATCGGCGATTATCTTGACTCCTGAATTTGAAATAGCGAGTTATGATAGAAAAACGATGGTATTGAGATAGGTGAAGAGACATGGTGGCGGAGTTCTTCCATTACGCTCTAATCGCATTAACTATACTGACAGCGATTGTGGCGATAGAGATAAGGGATCTTATTAGAGCAGTACTTTCCTTCTGCATCATGAACGTACTCTTCGCTTTGATGTTCTTTGTTCTCGGGGCGCCTTTGGTCGCGGTCTTCCAGCTTGCTGTATACGCAGGCGCTGTCACTGTCTTGTTCTTAGCTGCGATTCATACGATAAGAGGCGAGACTGTATGAAGAATGGGCCTGAAAATCAGCTTGCTATAATCACAGTTATTCTACTTGCTGTAGTAGCTTTCACATTTGTAAGCGAGATACTAGGCGCGACCCTGTTCAGCCTTCCATCAAGGCCTCCATTGGAGAAGTTTCTCTGGACGTACCGAGGTCTAGACGTAATCATTCAAGGGTTCATAGTATTTGCAGCTGCAGCAGCTGTGGCCGCCCTTTTCAGGGTTGAGAAGGGGCCTGGGGCGGTTGAAGAGGTCGCGATCGAAGAAGAGCCGGAGAAGGGGGAAGACTGATTGGTTGAGCCTTGGCAATTGTATGCTGCAGCAGCGTCAGCAGCCGTAATCATCGGTATCTACGGTGTAGCGTCAAAGAGGAATATGCTGAAGACCATAATCGGCATAGAGATAATCACATCCTCCGTAGGCTTGAACTTCTTGGCGCTAGGTTCGCGAGGGGGAATAGTCGATCCGCTCGCTCAATCTATAGTTGTTGTTTCGATAGCGATTGGAGCGTGTGTCGCAGCTGTCGCCTTGTCGATAATGATCAATGTTTTCAGACATTACGGCAGCCTCGACCTGAGGAAGCTGAGGAGGCTAAGGTGGTAGATGTGGAAATCCCCTTGCTAGTTCAGCCACTTGTTATACTTCTTTCGACAGCTGTGCTGACACCTCTCATAGATATTGTTGGAAAGCAGGCGAAAGCAGAGAAGATTCGAGATATATTCGCGATCGCAGGCTTTGTAGCTGCTTTCTACTCGTTGATCAATCTCCACAGCGCGATCAGTTCAGCAGGACCGCAGACATACGTCTTAGGCACATTCGGGGTCCCTGCAGGCGGAGTTCAGCTAACTGCCGACCTGCTGAGCGTATACATGGCATTGATTTTCTGCGGAATCGGCTTGCTCGTCGCGATATACTCTGTGAGATACATGGAGGTTGATAGCGGACTGGACAAGTACTATGCCCTACTGCTTACGCTCGTCGCTGGAATGATCGGTGTAGCCTTCTCTGGAGACTTCTTCAACCTTTACGTCTTCTGGGAGATCATGTGCATCTCCTCGTACACACTGGTTTCGTTTAGAAAATACAGGTGGGAACCTGTCGAAGCAGGTTTCAAGTATCTAGTGATGAGCACAGTTGGATCACTTCTAGCGCTCTACGCTATATCACTTCTGTACGGCTATACTGGAACTGTGAACCTCAAGCAATTGAGTACAATAATTTCTTCAGGTCAGATTTCAGCGAGCCCACTCTCATTGTACTTCACGATAGGAATGATCATCACAGGCTTCGGCGTCACCGCGTCCATGGTCCCCCTGCACACATGGCTTCCAGACGCCCATCCTGCCGCTCCCAGCTCAATCAGCGCCATGCTATCAGGGGTTGTCATCAAGACTGGTGTCTACGCTATCTGCAGAAGCCTGTTCACAATATTCAGCCCGGCTTCATTCGACTATGGAACAGTCCTAATGATCTTCGGCATATTGACAATGACTGTTGCAAATCTTATGGCTTTGATGCAGAGAGATATCAAGAGGCTGCTTGCATACTCGAGTATAGTCAACATCGGCTATATTTTGACTGGAGTGGGAATAGGCGGATACGCTCTTTCTCACTATCCATCACCTAAACTGGCAACTCCGATCGCCGTATTCGCCTTGATGGGCGCTATGTTTCACGTATTGAATCATGCTGTTGGAAAGGGGCTTCTCTTCCTCTGCTCCGGCTGCTTCGTTCATGAGGCGAAGACTAGAGATATCCCGGAGCTTGAAGGGATCGGTAGGAAGATGACTTGGACCGGAACCTCGTTCTCGATAGGGCTGCTGGCTTTAGCTGGAGTCCCACCGCTCAGCGGGTTTTGGAGTAAACTCTTCATTATTTTGGCTGGCTTCAGCATTCCAGAGGATTCGTTTATGAAGTTCATCTCGATTCTCGTAGTGCTCAACAGCATCTTCGCTGCTTCATATTACCTCTGGCTGATGCAGAGAATCATGCTTAAGGAGCCTAAGCCGAAGATCGCCAATGCGGTGGAGGCTCCTGCTTCAATGCTTCTACCGATAGTTATCTTGGCAGCGTTGACTATTGTGATCGGCATCTGGCCTGGCGCGATAATAGGCTTGGCAGAAAGTGCTGGGCGAGTATTGTTGGGAGGTTAGCGTATTATGGAGTCGACTATTGAGTGGATTTGGCCGGCTTGGCTTTGCTGGATAATACCTATGATTGGAGCTGTGCTTACGCCCGTTTTGGCGAAAATTCATCCAAAGGTTAGAGATTACGGAGCCGTTCTCTTTTCCTTCGTCGCCGCGGTGATGGCTGTCAGTCTGATACCGTTTGTCTTTGAACCTAAGTTGATTCAAAGTCAAGTCGAGTGGGTCACGGTCCCTGGGGCGCCGATCCTAGGTCAACTCAAAGCGGGAATAATCGTCGACCCATTGAGCATAATAATGGCAAACATAGTGGCAGTGATAAGTTTCCTGATAATGGTCTATTCTCTAGGGTATATGCATGGGGACCCAAGTTTAACGAGATACTGGTTCTTCATGAACCTCTTCATCGGGAGCATGCTCCTCCTAGTTATGTCTGACAATATTGTTCAGATGCTCTTCGGATGGGAAGGCGTTGGATTATGCAGCTACGCACTCATAGGCTTCTGGTATAAAGACTCGAAGGACGATTGGTTGAAGTGCTGGGTTGGCGAGAAGAATGAGGCTTACCCGCCATCCCACTGCGGACTGAAAGCATTCATTACCACTAGGGTTGGCGATGTAGCCTTTCTGATTGGAGTCTTCATAATCCTAGCATTCGCAGGAACGCTGAACTTCGTTGAACTACAAAACGGTGCAATCCTCAAAGTGCCGGTTTGGGCATTGATTCCAGCTGCGATTCTCCTCTTCGGCGGGCCAATTGGAAAATCAGCGCAGCTGCCTCTAATGGAGTGGTTGCCTGACGCGATGGCGGGCCCGACTACGGTTAGCGCCCTCATTCACGCTGCGACGATGGTTAAAGCTGGGGTCTACCTAGTGGGCAGAGTATTCCCAATCTTCTACATAGCGACTTGGCATTCTGGAGCTCCTAACGATCTCATACAGTTCTTCTATTTCATCGGATGGATCGGCGCCATAACCGCCTTCGTCGCCGCAACTCAAGCGATGGTCTCGACGGAGGTGAAGAAGGTGCTTGCCTACTCGACGGTCAGTCAACTTGGCTATATGATGCTCGCTTTAGGTATCGCAGGGTCAACTGCGGAGTTCATAGTCGGCTACGCAGGGGGAGTATTCCATTTGATGAGCCACGCCATATTCAAAGCAGCTCTCTTCCTCACGGCTGGAGCTGTAATCCATGCTTGTGAGTCGAGGTTCATGACTCATATGGGAGGGATCAAACAGAACATGCCTATCACATTTTGGAGTATGACTCTAACCGCATGCTCTCTGATGGGTGTTCCACTTGTCTTCAGCGGATTCTGGAGTAAAGACATGGTGCTAGAAGCGCCTCTTCTAGCGGGAGAAATGTGGATATACTTGCTGGGAGCGATAACGGTGGCGCTCACATGCTTCTACACTGTTCGAATGTTAGGGATCATCTTCTTCGGTGAAAAGAGCGCTCATCTCAAAGAACTCGAAGGTGTACGACATCACGTGCATGAAGCACCTGCGGTTATGTGGGTTCCTTACGCAGCGCTCGCGGGTGCGACCGTCGTGTTCGGTGTTGGGGGATACTTCGTCAAGAACTGGTTTGAGGAGACTTTTCACGAATACCTCGGCGGATTAGTAGGCCCGGCAATCGGCCACTCCGCCATTGCAACAGAAGCTTCGCATTGGATTTCAACGGATCAGGCAGTTTGGATAACGATAGCCACGTCTCTCGTCATGCTGGCTTTGGGGGCTTGGCCTGCATATCGCATGTACGTAAAGAGAACAGCGGATCCCGTTAAGACCGTTCAAGGCAGCTCTCTGCTCTCGTCTACTTGGCGATTCCTCTCGAATAGATGGTACCTCAATCGATTCTACTACTCTTTCTTCGTTTATCCAACGGTCAACTTCAGTCGTTGGGCTTTGAGGAATATCGAGACTGGAGGAATAGACAGATTCAACTACGTAATGGCTCGAGCAGCCAGCGGTGCTGCGAACCGTTTCAGAAGAACGCACACTGGGATTCTTAACTACAACATGGTCGCGATGATTCTAGGTTTGACTGTTCTGCTGATTCTCCTCTCCAGGGCTGCAACGGGTGGTTGAAGATGATCGATACGGGCAATCTACTTATACAAGCGATAGTTGTTCCAGTAGTGCTATCAGTATTCTCGCTGGCGTTAGGAAAAACATACGGAAAGCATACAGGTTGGCTGGCCTTCTTCGGAATGCTGTATTCCACGGCTATTCTTGCTTTCGCAAACTTTGGCCTCTTTTCAGGAGGGATTAAGAATGGGCTTGAAGCTTCCTACGATTGGGGTCCGTACATAGGCAAGTTTACGCTCGTAGCTGACGGGTTAAGCGGACCTGTAGCGCTCACAATAGCTCTACTTTCAACACTGATAGCCGCGTACTCGATATCGTATATGGAGCATGAGCATCGGCTGGGCGCCTACTTCTCGCTCTATCTACTCTACGGGAGCGGAATGATAGGAACAGTCTTAACCACAAACCTTGCAGCATTCTTCCTCTTCTTCGAGCTGATGCTGATTCCATCATGGGCGCTTGTTGGGGTATGGGGAACAGGCCCGAAGGAGGCGATAGCATTCAAGTATTTTATGTTCACCGAGGCGGGAGCGCTCTCGCTCTTAGCTGGAATAGTCACGACGCGTTTCATTTCGGGAACCTTCGATGTCTTTCAGATAGCTAAGGCGATTGCGAAGGTGGATCCAACAGTCCAGATGGCTATCGTTGTAGCCATAATGCTTGGACTGTTCGTGAAGATGGCGATCTTTCCTCTCCACACATGGCTTCCGGACGCTCATGCTGAGGCACCGACGCCGATAAGCGCACTCTTATCCCCTGCGATGATCGGGATAGGCGGCTATGCTGCTATTCGAATCGTCTATACGGCATTCCCAGTAGTCTTACGATCTCAAGAATTCTCTATAGGACTGTCGATCCTCGCGATCATAACGATGTTCTATGGGGGAGCGATGGCTCTTGGCCAGAACGATATTAAGAGGCTTCTAGCTTATTCGAGCATCAGCCAGATGGGCTACATGCTTTTCGGAATAGTATCTCTTTCGACTCTAGGCCTTACAGGTGCGATTCTCCTGTATGTTAGTCATGGGCTGAGCAAAGCGGTTCTCTTCATGGTTTCAGGAATATTGATTCACAACTTCAAGACAAGAGACATTAGCGATCTCAGCGGACTGGCTTCCAAGATGCCTTACACGGCCACTGCAACTCTGATAGGTTTTCTAGGCCTCGCAGGTGTGCCTCCTCTGGTAGGTTTCTGGGGCGAAATATTCATCTTTGCTGGATCGATGTACACAGGTCTGGCCGGGGTTATCGGCGTAGATATGGGAAGAGTGTTCGTCACGGCTCTAGCTGTTGTCGCTTCGATTTTGACTGCGGGCTACGGCCTCTGGATGGTGAGGAGAGTATTCTATGGGCAGTTGAGTGAGCGGGTTAAGGATGCGAAGGAGGGACCAGCGCTGATGGTAGGTCCGATACTTATCCTTGCCGCGATCGCTATCATTTTAGGAGTTTATCCAACTGTCGCCAGCAAAATAGTTGGACTTGAAGCGTCGAAACTGATAGAGCTCCTTTCCGCGGTATTAGGGTGATCTCGCTTGTCCAAGGCTCTGAACATCTTTGGAACCCTCGTCACCAAGGTTGTCAACCAGAATCTCTGCAGCTACTGCGGTACATGTGTGGCATCATGCCCTGTGAATGTTCTAATGCTTACGGACGATGAGAAGCCTACGATAAGAGGGGTTTGCGCTCTATGCCAAGTCTGCTACTACAGTTGCCCTCGAGTTGAGCTTCCGATCGGGGATATTGAAAAAGCTGTTTTCAGCAGAACAAGGAACCTTGAGGAGAATACGACTGGAATAATTGTAGGAAGCTACTCAGCTAGATCGACAGATCAAGGGGTCTTGAAGGTATGCCAAGACGGCGGAGTAGCTACATCTATAATGAAGTATGCCTTGGAGAGGAAATTGATAGATTGCGCTGTTGTGACTAAGACCTCTGGTGAGAAAGCTTGGAGACCTTTCCCAATCGTTGCGACCGGGTACGAGCAGCTGCTTGAGGCGGCGGGGACGAAATACACATTGGGAGGAACAACCGCTGGAGTGGGCGACGCATTCTTGGGATACCCGAACGGAAGAATAGGCATGGTCGGTTTGCCTTGCCAGATCGAAGGCCTTAGAAGAATGCAGACCTCTCCCTTGGGAAACACGAAGATGGCTGAAAGAGTCGTTTTAACGGTTGGGATATTCTGTAGCGAGAGCTACTACTATAGCAAGCTGGTCAACGAGTATCTACGCGGCAAACATGGTCTCGATCCAAGTCAGATAACGAGGATGGGCGTTAAGAAGAACAGGTTCAAGGTCAATGTCGGCGAGAAAGTGGTGCTCGACGTCCCTGTAGCTGAAGTCGACGTTTATATGCGTGAGCCCTGCCGGAAGTGTATAGACTATACATCCGAACTGGCCGATATCTCGGTCGGAGGCGTTGGATCGCCTGAGGGCTGGAGTACTGTGATTACGAGGACGAAACTTGGGGAAGAAGTCTTCAAAAGCGCTTGTGATGCAGGGCTATTCGAATGGAAGCCGTTAAGCGAAGTTAAGCCAGGGATCTCTCTAGTCCAGAAGATATCTGAGAAGAAGAAAACTCGTGACGCAAGCGCATACATCCGATGAACACCGATTGTGCGCGGAAGCCTGAAACCGGAGAGCTATTCCTTCTATAATTTCTTACCTTTGGTTCACGCCACTATGTTCGACGCAATAGAGAAATACCAGTCTTGAATAGGCTGATTCTCACAAAGTGAATCATAGTATCCGCTGGAGAATATAGTGGTTGCGGGCTGAAATTCTACTCGAAGGGATCGTTCAAGGCGTGGGTTTTCGCCCCTTCGTATATAGATGTGCAGTGCGCAACCGATTGGTAGGTTACGTTCAGAACCGCCAAGACGCAGGCATAATGATGGTGGTTGAAGGTTCAAAACGAGATGTGAAGCGTTTCATTAGCGAATTGAAGAGCAACAAGCCGCCGCTTGCTCGAATTGACAATTTTTCAGTTAAGTACGGTCGAGCGCAAGGCGAGTTTGAAGAATTCAGAATTGTCAAGAGTGCATTGGTTCGAGAGATTTCTGGATCTGTTGTTCCGCCTGACATTTCGATATGTCAAGAGTGCCTCAAGGATTTACAGAGCCTCTCGAATAGGCGACGCGGATACTTCTTTATCACGTGCACAGACTGCGGGCCGAGATATACAGTCATTAGGGATACGCCTTACGATAGGCCGAACACTATGATGCAGAGATTTCGGATGTGTAGACGCTGCCAGAAGGAGTACAGCGACCCTGCGGATAGAAGATTTCATGCGCAAACGATCGCATGTGGCGATTGTGGGCCGAGCGTCTATTTGACAGATAAGAAGGGTGACCGCGTAAGATCTGACGACCCGATAAGGGATGCTGGCAAGCTAATCGACGAAGGAAGCATTGTAGCTATAAAAGGGAACGGGGGCTTCCACATCGCCTGCGCGACAACGAAAGATGATCCTATCGCTAGATTGAGAAGAGTGAAGCATAGAGCGGAGAAGCCGTTCGCGATAATGGCTCGTGATCTAGAGACAATCAAATCATTCGCTTACGTTAATAGAAAAGAGGCCGCTCTGCTTGAATCCTATGTGAAACCGATAGTTCTGCTTAGAAAGCGGAGAGACTTTTGTCTCTCCGATCTGATCGCGCCAGGACTATTCAATTTGGGAGTCATGCTTCCTTACACTGGTTTACATTTCATGCTCTTCGAGAACGCGAAAGAGCCGGCGTTCATTATGACGAGCGGCAATCCTCCGGATGAGCCTATTGCTACTGGGAATTCAGAAGCCTTGAAGAGACTTGGTCCTGACGTTGACTTCTTTCTGTTTCACGATCGGGAGATTGCTCAAAGATGTGACGACTCTGTTGTTCGCGTAGTCGGGAAGAATATTGCGATGATAAGGAGGTCGAGAGGTTACGCTCCAGCCCCGATCCACGTTGAGATGGATGTGGACGGTTGTGTTCTCGGCGTCGGAGCTGAATTGAATGTAACTTGCTGTCTTCTAATGCAGAAGAAGGCTTTCCTTTCTCAACACATTGGAGACATTGAGACGCCTGAGACACTCGTATTTCTGAAGCGGACGATTCAGCATTTATCCAAACTAACGAGGAGCGAGATAACGCGTGTCGCTTGCGATCTACACCCCGGCTTTGCAACGACCAAGCTCGCATTCAAAATAGCTGAGAGTTGTCATGTGCCTGTAATCAAGGTTCAACATCACTACGCACACATAGCAAAGCTGATGGCTGAAAACGACGTTGATGAAGTCGTTGGGATAGCGTGCGACGGATTCGGTTACGGCGAGGACGGAAAGGCTTGGGGAGGGGAGATCTTGCACTGCTCTTCGAACGGTTATGAACGGATCGGCCATCTTGAAGAGCACCTTATGCTTGGAGGGGATCTTGCGACGAAGTTTCCATTGCGTATGGTCGCTAGTATACTTGGCGACGTTGAAGGAATCGATGAATGGCTCAATTCCAAAGCAGCATACTTCCCCCATGGTCAAAAAGAGATTGAGATTGTCTTAGCTGAACTAGGACGTAAGAAAGGGCTGTACACTTCGAGTTGCGGAAGAGTTCTTGACGCTGTGTCTGCACTGCTCGGCATCTGTTACTCTCGAACATACGAAGGAGAACCTGCGATGAAGTTGGAGTCGACCGCGGCCTACGGCAAGGATGCCTTAAAGCTACAGCCAAGGATTCAGGGCGAAATCCTCGATACGAGACTTCTTCTTGAAGAGGTCTATAGGAGACGAGATAGTCTGCCTGTTGCTGACCTTGCTTGCTCAGCTCAATCCTACTTGGCAAGAGGGCTGGCTGAGCTGGCCGTTTCGGGGGCGGAGCGACTTGAGCTTCCCACGATCGGCTTCTCAGGCGGCGTCGCATATAACGAACAAATTACGCTTGCGATCCGCGACTTCATTCAAGAGCGGGGATTCAGGTTCATCATGCATAATAGAGTGCCTCCAGGGGATGCTGGAATATCGTTCGGCCAAGCAATAGTCGCTGGCAGGACTTAGCAGAAAGTTTAAATGCCATTTTACCGTAAGAAGTTCCTGGTGGCATTGATGGCAGAAGTAGTCGCTTCGGATAGGTCGGGGAGGATAGTCATACCTAAGAATCTGCGTCTAGAGTTAGGGATCAAGGAGAATACCAAGTTCATCCTTACGAAGAGGGGTCATGGGCAACTACTGCTTCAGAAGCTCGATGTCGAAGAGATCGCTCGAAGGCTTGAAGAGGAGTTGGCTGGAAGGGATATAGACGCTATAGTCCAGACCGTCAGGAAGGAGATCGATGAGAAGATCAGAGCCAACTACCCAGACCTTCTTACTTGACAGCAACGTATTCATAGCGGCCATAAAAGATCCGAAGAAACATACGGAAACCCTCAGACTCATCATAAAGATCATTGAAGACCAAAACATCAAGCTGATCGGAAACAGCCTCCTCGTAGAGGAGATGCTCCGCTACGCTGAGCTATTGAAATCTCAGACAGCAGCCACAATCGTGGCAAGCCTCCTTGCAAAGACAAGGATAGTTGATGTCTCGGAGAACTATAGGAAGATCTGCAAAGCATATCTTAGAACTCCAGACAAGGCGGATATACTCCATGCATCTGCATGCCTACAGACAAACTCCATCCTAATCACGAACGACAGACACTTCGACAAAATGCGGAATGAGGGCATAATCAGGGTATGGAGCATCACCGAAGCCATTGGAAAGCTCCTTAGACCCGCGACCTCCAGAGAAGGTTAATGATGGTTCTAACGCGTGTTCACCATTGCTATCTCTGAAGCTTCTAGACCAAGTCGAATACAGAATATTCTTTGGCGGCTCTAAAGATATCTTTAGTCAACCTTCGCCCTGATTCTCTCAGCCTTCGGCACCTTCTTCTGTTACTCGCAGAACTTCCTGTTACCGAAATTATCTTAGATAGGCTTTTGAAAGCGTGATTGGTAGTTTGATGGTAAATGATTTGGTCGAGGATGAGTGCTGATGAAGATTGAACGTCAGACCCAGGTTGGTGAGCATAAGTTCTATTGCTGCGGAGCGAAGGTCTTGATCAAGGACGGCGAGATCAAGGTTTTGACTGAGCCTAGGGTCTCTTACTGCCCGCTTCATGAGGCAATATACGGGACTAAGACTCTGGATAGAGAAGCTGTCAAGCGCACTGCGGAGATTAAGATTAAGGATCTGGGTTTCTGCTGCGAGAATAGAATCTTCGACGAGTCTTCGGTTGTTCCTTACGGAAGCTCAGAGATCATCATGGTATGTATGAAGAAAGGGTTGCTTGATTGCGGAGTGACCGTATGCGACGGCGCTGGAACAGTTATAGCAGATAGCCCTGATCTCGTTCAAGCGATCGGTGCTAGGCTTACGGGAATAGTTAGAACATGGCCGGTGAGAAGCACGATTGAGTATATCAAGGCTAAAGGCGGCTGGGTTTTGGATGAAGGCTCAGCGAAGATCGATCAAGCTGAAGGTGTGGTTAGGGCCGGAGAGCTTGGGCATAAACGTATTGCGGCGACTGTAGCTAGCTTCAACTCAAACGCGATCGAGAAGATTCGAAGGTTCGAGAAGGAGACGTCTGTTCGAGTGGCGGTCTTCTCTGTTTGCAACACCTGTGCGGAGAGCGTTGATGTGGATAGGATCTTGATGGGAGCGGATGTTGTCTGCGCCAGCGCCTCCAAGCTCATCCGCGAGAGGGTTGGGCCGAAAGCTCTCCTGCAGCTAGGTTTGACTATCCCAGTCTTTGCTTTAACAAGACTTGGCAAAGATCTACTGCTTTCATACCTGATGGAATTCAATGAAAGCATTGTCGCCTTCAGGACTAGGACAATGCCGTATCTCGTCGAGGGTAGAGGACCTAGGTAGCCGCCCCTGCAATTCTCGATCGGTTTCCAAACTGAGACTGAAACGTACAGGAATACTGTTTTTATACTTAGGAATTGTATCTAGCACCACATGTGTTTAGCGATCCCGGCAAGAGTATTAAAGAGAAAAGGCAGCATCGCGAAAGTCGATTTTGGAGACGGCACTGCAAGAGAGGTGAACGTATCTCTAGTCGACGTTGATGTTGGAGAGTACGTCATAGTTCACGCCGGGTTCGCGATCCAAGTCCTAGACAAGCGAAGCGCTGAAGAGACCATCCGGCTATGGAATGAGATGCTCGACATGAAGTAAAGCCAGTGTGGCTCAAAGATGCATGAATACTTCTTAATGGACAAGATTGTCCAAAGCGTAATCGAGGAAGCAAGCCGCCGTAGAGCGAAAAGCGTATCCGAGGTTCATCTCCTAGTAGGGGAGCTCGCCTTTGTAGGTGAAGAACAGGCGAGAATGTGGTTCGACCTACTTAAAGAGAAGACAATCCTCAAGCGAGCGAAACTCTTCATCGAACATGAGAAAGGCAAAGTGAGATGCAGCAACTGCAACTACAAAGGTCCTATAGAGAATTTGGACACCGTTGATCACCACGCAGCATTCCCAGCAATAGGCTGCCCTAAATGCGGAAGCCCAGTCGAAATCATCTCCGGAAAAGATTGCATAGTCAAAACTGTCAAACTAACGGTGTAGCAGCAAAAATGTTCAGGTATAGAGACAACTCAACCGCAAAGAAAGTGGTCTCACGACTGAAAGAGATGGAGCTGAACTTACGAATAATGCATGTGTGCGGCACTCACCAAGACACGATCGTCCGATACGGGCTGGATCAGATATTCCGAGAATGCGGAATCGATATGAGGCAAGGACCCGGATGTCCAGTCTGCGTAACCACAGGACGAGAATTCGAGGAAGCGATAACCCTCGCGAAGAACGGAAAGACGATAGCCTCATTCGGAGATGCAGTCCGAGTACCGGGCAGACAGAAATCGCTACTCGATATGCGTTCAGAAGGACACGACATACGCATAGTGTACAGCATCGCCGATGCGCTGAAAATCGCCAAGAAGACAAAGAACGAAGTTGTCTTC
>Ga0209725_1001200_pt1 | contig 14985 bp, 13 predicted proteins | sample I18A1metaG_FD_184145 | JGI IMG/M metagenome (GOLD analysis project Ga0209725, IMG submission 184145) | Lake sediment bacterial and archeal communities from Gulf of Boni, Indonesia to study Microbial Dark Matter (Phase II) - ​I18A1 metaG... | ecosystem: Environmental > Aquatic > Freshwater > Lake... | reverse complement strand
TGGGTAGAGTCATGTTCATCAAGAGGATTGATGGCAGGGACTACGTTTTCAGAATGTATTGGGATGCAGCTACTCCCGGATCTCACTATTGGATGATTGTTGAAGCGACACCAGAGCCAGAGGCAGATCTGGTTCCATCGGAGTCGATACCTGAAGATGTGGTCAACAAGATTCACAAGGTGCTTGAGAAATATGCGGGGTTCCCGAATGTGCCCGGCCCAGTCTATGAGGAGGAGAGGAAGATCGTGCGGTTCAAGATTCGCTTGCCTCGGACGCCCAACGGCGCGCGTCCTCGTAGTGCTTCTGATTGGATGAAAGGTCTGGAGAGGGCGATTGAAGTCGAGCTGTAGAACGAGAAGTCCCTAGAAGTTTCGAGAGTTATCGATCCTATCGTTGCGTTTTCGGGAGTTTCCGTAGCGCTAGGAGAACTTCTCGGCGATATGTCAAACGATAAGTACTCGAATGCTCAGGTGAGATCCGTGGAGTTGTGGTTCATATGAGGTTTGTCGTTGGGATGCTGAGCCATGAGACGAACATGTTCAGCTCGGTCAAGACGGAGCTTCGCCACTTTCAAGAACGTTCCCTTTGCTATGGCGAGGAGATGTTCAAAGAGTTCAGGGACACCAAGACATCTATCGGAGGCGTTATGGATGCAGCAGCAGCAAACAATATTGAGCTGACACCAACCGTTGCCGCGAATGCGATGCCCTCAGGAATCGTCACCGCTGAGGCGTACCGCTCTCTGAAGGAAAGGATCCTCAACGACATCAAGAAAGACGGAAAGGTTGACGGAGTAGTTGCATTTCTTCACGGGTCCATGGTGGTAGAAGGCGTAGGGAACGCTGAGGGAGACTTTTTGCATTCGATCCGGGAAGTTGTCGGGCCGAAAGTTCCGATCGCTTGTACGCTGGATCTTCATGCAACCATAACGAACTTGTTGATGCAATCATGTGACTTGCTTTTCGGCCATAACACAAACCCTCACGTTGATTCTTATGAGCGGGCTGTTGAGGCGTGTAACGTCACGGTCGCTATGGTCAAAGGAAAGATCAAGCCTGTGAAGGCTTTGCGCAAGCCTTCCATGATGCCTCCCACAATCAACATGCGAACTACCGAAGGTCCGATGGTGAAGATCTTTGAGAGGGCTTATGCGATGGAGCGGAATCCGGCTGTCATCAATGTCAACGTGGCCGGAGGCTTCCCATTTGCAGATACTGAGGAGTCAGGATTCAGCGTAGTAGTCATAACAAACAACGATCGAGATCTGGCTGAGAGGTATGCGCAGGAGCTCTCAGATTTCGCTTGGAGCCTTCGAAAGGAATTCCTGAAATCACTCACGCCTGTTCCTGAGGCTGTTGGAAGAGCCATGAAGGCGAAGGAGGGACCTGTGATTCTAGCAGATGTTGCAGACAATCCAGGTGGCGGTGGCTCAGGTGATGGAACGGTGGTGCTCAAAACTTTGATCGAAATGGGTGCGAGAAACGTGGGATTTGCGCTGATCAAGGATCCTGAAGCAGTTGCCAAAGCCATCGAAGCAGGGGTAGGGGCAACGGTCACAATGAAGATTGGCGGAAAGACTGATAGTTTTCATGGGCCGCCAGTCGAGGTTACCGGCCGAGTCAAGACAATCACTGACGGGGTATTCGTGCACAAGGGTCCGATGGGGACTGGTTCGAAGGGTGAGGTCGGTCGAAGCGTGGTCTTAGAGGTGGATGGCATCGACCTTATCGTGGCCGAGCGAAAGATGGCGCCGAACGATCCTGAGATATTCAGGAGGCATGGCATCGAACCCACGGAGAAGAAGGTTCTGGTCGTAAAGTCGAGAGGACATTTCAGAGCAGCATACGAGCCTTTCGCCAAGGAGATAATTGAGGTCGATGCGCCGGGGGTAGCCAGCCCTAACCTGAAGCAGTTTCCATACAAACATGTTAGGCGGCCAATCTTCCCGCTCGACGATATCTAATCGGGCTTTTCCCTACGTGAGAAGGAAGCGGGGTGTGAGTTCGATCACCCTATTCGTTTCTTCACTGGCGAACGTAGACCTCGCCTGAGGAAATACTTCGCTAGTCTTAGTAGTGCAGTCTCCAGTCGGACGAGATCCAGTCCACTCCGCTTAGCGTAGGATTTCAGGTCCTTTACCTCCAAGCTCTTAAGGGCCTGCCTGATTAGTGGAGTGGGTTTTGGATCGGCTTTCGGCCATATTATTCGCATGTCTCTAAGGAAAATCGATGCGGTCGTTGGGCCTACGCCTTTCCCAAGTGCCATTATTCTGGCTTCTAGATCCCTGGTGTCGACTGCTACGTTGTGAAGCCTATTCAAGTCTCCTCCGTACGTTTTCATCAGGCCCTGTGCGATATTCAGCAGCTTTGTTGCTGTGCTGAAATCGTATCGCGTGTAGCCTCCCTCATCAAGGACTGAGACGAGTCCGTCCCACCCTGTCTTGAGGATCTTGTCTGGAGTGAGAATTCTCCGCTTCTCAAAACATCTGTAAGTCTTTGTTGCGGAAGATTCTCTGATGGGTTTACCATAGAGTATCGATGCTAGGAACCACTTGAAGACCTCACTTGATCTACCGCTTTCCAAATCTATACCGAGAAGCTTGGAATATGGTTTCCCGTAGCGCCGAACGAATTCCTTCAGATTCAACTACCGCACGCCTTCCTGAAAATCTGACAATATCAAAGACCGTCCCGGTATTAGACGCGAATTACCTCAGCGCTAAGCGAAAGCTCTCGAAAGTGGGTTGCCGATCTGGCTATGTGAATGAACATATCATCTCTCAACTTGAATAGGTTCATTTAGAAGATGTTCGATTTAGTCTCTAAAGGATTGATTTGACTCCCCGTGAGTTGTGAGACTATGCCATTCAAGGTTCGGGACCTGGCTTTAGCGGACGCTGGCAAGTTGAAGATCGAATGGGCAGCTACGCGAATGCCTGTTCTGGCAAGGTTACGAGATAAGCATTCCAATGAAAAGCCGCTTAATGGCTTCCGGATCTCCGGTTGCCTTCACGTTACGAAGGAGACCGCAGTTCTGGTCGAGGCGTTGAGAACGGCTGGCGCTGAGACGGCATGGTGCGGATGCAACCCCCTCTCCACTCAGGACGATGTCGCAGCAGCCCTAGCTAAGGAAGACGTATGCGTCTACGGTTGGCGCGGCCTGAACACAGAGGAATACTACTGGTGCATCGATCAGACGATCGAGTTCAAACCTAATTTGACTCTGGATGACGGGGCAGACTTGGTTATGAGGCTGCATGAGAAGGGTGCGGATCAGCTCAAGGGAGTGATCGGAGGCACCGAAGAAACGACCACAGGAGTACATCGCCTTAGAGCCATGCATGAATCGGGCCAGCTCAAATATCCAATAATCGCTGTGAATGATGCTGAAACTAAGTGGGATTTTGACAATGTCTGGGGGACAGGCCAGTCCTCGATTGACGGCATCGTGAGAGCAACGAACGTTCTCATCGCAGGAAAGAACTTCGTGGTCGCCGGCTACGGCCACTGCGGGCGAGGAGTAGCGATGAGGGCAGCAGGACTGGGTGCCCGTCCGATCATATGCGAAGTTGACCCGCTGAACGCTCTGAAGGCCGCCATGGAGGGCTTCGAAGTCACAACGATGATGGAAGCCGCCAAGATAGGAGACATATTCATCACCGCAACAGGATGCAAAGATGTGATCACAAAGGATCATATGGAGAAAATGAAGAACGGAGCCATCCTCTGCAACACAGGGCACTTCAATGTTGAAGTTTCAGTTCAAGACTTGGAGCGAATAGCCGTCAGGAAGCGAGAGATCAGGCCGAACAATGTTGAGTATGCGCTTCGTGACGGTAGGAGGCTCTATCTCTTGGCTGAAGGTCGTCTTGTGAACTTGGCGGCGGCAGAGGGCCATCCTTCAGAGATAATGGACATGAGCTTCGCAAACCAGTTTCTGTCGCTTCTCTATCTGGCCAAGGAGGGAAAGACAATGAAGCCAGGAGTCCACAATGTTTCGAGGGAACAAGATCAGGAAGTGGCGAGCACAAAGTTGGAAACGATGGGAATTCAGGTGGATACACTGACCTCTGAGCAGGAAAGATATCTCAAATCCTTTAAGGAAGGAACCTGACTCACAGAGCAGCTCACGGCTGGGAAACGAGCGTATCTAATAAGTTCCGCCGACTTCTCTTCCATTGAGTCTCCCGCGGTGTATGTGAATTGTCTATTTGGAGAGGCATTCGATTAGTTGGTAGAGGAGATAAGCAAATTCTTCGCTTCTATGATGACTTGCTCAGCTACGTCTTCAAGCAGATAGAGAGCTTGAAGCAACTGATTGCCTATGTCGCAGAAGAAGACTGGGAACTGGCGTCAAACGAGGCTGCAATGATAGCAACATTCGAGTCATTAGCAGACGATGTCAAACAGGACGCCAGTTTGAAGATCTGTAAGGGAGCGTTCTTTTCTGGCTTGAGTGAGCATTTCTTGGAGTTGCTCGAAAGAATAGACGACATGGCCGACTCTGCAAAGGATGCATCCACGGCCGCGACTGAAATCAAGATTCATACATCTGTTTTCCATTCGCTCCTAACGGGTCAAGATTCATTGTACGACATGATCGATGAGGTGACGCAGTCAGCCAAGGCGCTTGGAGTGGCAATTGAAAATCTGGCTCGAGGATCAGATTCCGTTGTGGAGAGCATATTGGAAGTGAGGAAGCATGAGAAGCTTGCCGACGGCATAAAGGCCAAGCTGATAAGGCGTGTTTACTCTCAAAAGTCCGACGTTGATTTGCTGACACTCTTGCAGATCAAGGAGTTCATTTCATCTCTCGATCTCATAGCTGACGCCGCCGAGGACTCATCAGATACATTGTTGGCGATAATCGCAAAGGCTGAGTGACGAGTGCAACTGCTGATTCTTTTTTCTGTACTACTTGCGGTTTTGGTATGCGTCGTTCTAGGAGCTAACAATGCGTCTGCCTGTGTCGAGACAAGTGCTGGTATAATGTCCGTGGAGTACTTGGTTTTGGCAACGGTGGGAGGGCTTGGAATTATTGCTGGAGCAGTGATTGAGGGAGGGAAGCTTTCAAATGCCATATATGGGGGCGTACTCTTCAGTCCAAGCAACAAGGCCACGGCTATAGTCCTGGTGGCAACTCTTATCGTAATGCTCGTGGCTACAATTCTGAAGTTGCCGCTGTCTCTGACACAAGCCATGGTTGGAGCGGCCCTTCCGATAGGACTTCTATTGGAATTAGGGGTAAACTGGAGATTCTTTGCTTTGGTTGCAGTTTCATGGGTTGCTGCCCCTTTTGTTGCCGCCGCCTTTTCGATTGTCATCTATCAAGTCACTAGGCTCACAAGCAGAAGAATGGGGAGTGTATTCCGGCGTGCAAGAATGTACGCTGTCACAACGCTGGGTGGATCCTTCTACGTTGGGTATGCTCTCGGAGCGAATGGAGTTGGGTTAGTCGACGGAATCTCAAGATCCGCAATCAGCACCCCACTCCTGTTCTCACTGTTCTTGTCAATAGCTGCCGTGGTGGGTATCTACTTGTTCGGTTACGGAGCGGTGAGGACGGTTAGTGAAAGAATCTTGGCTTTGGCCGGCTCGGCTGCGCTTGCAGCCCAGCTTGGCGGAGCCCTAACGGTTCATCTTTTCACGCAACTTGGAGTTCCAGTTTCGATAATTCAGACGACAATTGGAGGAATAGCTGGCATAGGACAAGCCAAAGACATCGCGATCATGAACAGGCGCATAGTGCTACGCATAGTACTGGGATGGGTCGTGGCCCCGCTTACAGGACTGGCGCTCGCATGGCTTCTTCTAACCTTAACATGAGTTGCAGTGAGCAAGCTAGGATCTGGGAGCCGTGACTTGCGCCATCTGATTTCTGAATGATCTGGACAGTCGTACGCCATCTGTTTCGTATTTGAGCCCTAGGTACCGATACTCAGCTCGGCTGCGCTCGATTATCTTCTGCACTGACCTGATCAGAGGTTTGGCTCCTTCGTACAGCTTGATGATGTTCAGGAGGTTTGTGGACTTCCAGTCCGAGTACATCAGGAGTGATATGATGTCGATCCTATCCTTCATCCCTTTCTCTGATGTCCATCGCTCCTCGGCGACTTGAGTCTTTAGGAGTAGGAGAGGTTCGGGGAGAGCCACGTCGAAACCTTCAATATCGGTGAACCATCTATATTCGTAGAACGCGCTACAAGGCAGAACCAGATTCGACATGAAAGGCGTGTATATGTCTACATCGACGCCGGCAACAACCGCCTCCATCTTCTTCAAACGCGGATTCTTCTTCACGAGAATGTTTTGTCTTTGGAGTTCATTCTGGAGTTTGTAGAAGCTGTTTTGGTCAATGCAGATATCTATGTCTCGACTCTTCAGCTTCCTAACCCACAAGTAGACTCCCCACCCGCCAATGACTATGAAATCCGCCAACTTTCTTACGTCTCTGAGGACAATCCAAGACTTTTCCGTTAGTTCCTCGTGCCACATCAGCTTTCACTACCGGATGCTGAGCTGTGGATAGTTCTCAACGATGTCTCGGAGGTATGGCGCCGTGGAGGGTCCGTCTACTGAGTATATGTCCACATAGACTTGGGGAACGCAGGCAACTGAGTTTACCGCCGTTTCCATGAGGTGTCTATCTTGGGTTGTGAGTGCGAAAATGTTGGGATTGGTGCTTCGCCTTTCTGATTCTCTGAACCTAACCCAATCCTTGAATCTGGCCTGGTCTATGACGTAGAAGTATAAGCGGTCATACTCTGCGGGGGTTCTTCCGGAGAGGGATTTCCAAGCGTAGAAGGCGGTCATAATAACGCCCGATGGTAGTGATCTCTCCCCATCTCCCAAGTCGTCAAGCCTGAAGGAATCTAAGAGATCCTTGCCAACATCTCTTTCGGTCGCCCATAGGTTTAGGACCCTGCCGGGTGAGAGGATCCTGACTCCTTGGGGGGTAGCTTCCACAGCAAGCGCCGACGAGAGCTTTCTTACAGTTTTGTTGACAAGGCCCAGTGAAACCCTGCATCTACGCGCCAGCTCTTCTTGAGTGACTCTATCTGCTCCCTTCATGGAGGATAGTAGAAGCTGGCGGTATACCGATTCGAATTTGTACATTTGGCTTTCACCTGTGAACTCGACCGACTTATATAGGTTTCGCCATAAGGTGAAAGATGTTCTATCCACTAACATCTGTCAGGGTCTTTAGGTCTCTGAAGTATGTGTTAGCTGGATATTGATAGCCTATTCCTTGATGAGGTCTTTCGTAGTTCCAGTAGTGGATGAATTGTTGATGCGTCTTGAACATCCAAGATTCGCAATCGTATGCTTTGTGGAAGGCTTCTATCTTGCCTATGGTTGATGGGCGTCTTATGCTTGCCTTGATATGTTCTATGCCGTTTCCACTGCAGAACTCGGTGAAGGTGGATAGGTCTCCGCGGGCTGGATGGAACTGGGTTCCCTGATCTGTTAGTATCTGGTCTGGCTTTCCATATTGACGGATGCAATTCTTCAATAGATGGATGGCATGCTCACCCGTAGGATTGTAGTGGGTCTCGCTGCCTGGAACGAATCGGCTATGATCATCTAGGAAGCTTATCATCCATTCATCGCTATCGGTCATCTTGAAGTCTGATTGCCACAGGTTGTTGCTGTATGGTCGCTGGAATCTACGCTTGCCCCAAACCTTTCTGGGCTTACTGATAGGGTTGTTCAACCCATGTTGATTGAGGATCTTGTGAATGGTTGTGTGACCGGCTATTACGGCGACCTCTCCTAGTGCATGATTCTTAAGATAGCCTTCAATTTTGCATGGGCCCCAGTTCCACTTTCTTCGCAGTTTGAGAATCAACTCAACCGTCGCTTGAGGAGTCCTCCAGTAGGTGTGAGGGGCCTTGGATCTGACGGCTAGACCCTCCCACCCATATTTCCGGTAGAGACTCCACCATCGGTAGACAGTTCTCTCATCGATTCGTAGAGCCGCAGCTATGTCGCTGGTCTTCCAATCCTCCAACTTCCTACGGACGATCCATCTCCTTCTCTTGAGGACGCTACCCAACTGTCTTACACCCACACATCCATCTAATTCCAAATTCGAACTCTTTTTATCACTGACACATGTGGGTGGATAGCTCACCATAAGGTGAAAGACAGCAGAATCTGAAAACACCCGCAAGCAAGGGTGACCCCCAGCCCCCCCTAGGTTTTTTGATCCTTTCCAAATATTCAAGCATCGCCTCACACATGATTGTGCTTTTCGTGGGTAGGCTTAGGAATTCCTTTATGTGGTTCTTGGTCAGTTCGCACACGTGATCGCAATGGTTGAGTGTGATCTTCTGATAAGGGACGGCTTGATTGTGGATTCACGCCAGCGCCTTTGAACGATCACTGGCTCAGCCTATTCTGGGATATCGATGCGTTCCACGAGCTGCGACCGTTCAAGTACTACTCGCCGAAGATCGTTCCATTGGAAGATTTCAAGCACATTGTCGGTCTGCAGCTTAGGTTCGTGTGGCAACTGAAGGGTCACCCGCGTGGCTCTTCCCCAGAACATCACAGTCCAACTTACTCACCAGTTAATCGCAACGCTGCTCTTTCGGTTGCATACTCTACGTTGGCCTTCTCATGTGGGGGAGAAGAGTGACGGTAAGCAAGAAAAAGCGTCATCGGATATGGATCTTAGACTTCCAAGGCAGTATCATGGCGACAGTTTCCTTGCAACCGATCCTCGCCTTCGTTCTAAGATAGATTACTTTGCCTGAGGCAGGGCTCTTCAACCTCTGTCGCCTGTAACCATCAAGGTCGATGCAAGTGGCGAGGGCCTCTCCGCTGGAAACTATTTCACCAAGCCTGCGTTCCAAGTACACAACTCCATCCACCGGAGATCTCGCGAATACTCTAGCGTCGTGCATGTAGATCCTGCTGGAAGGAGTAAGCGGTATTTCGCCAGCCAAGGGGAGACACTCAATCGACCGAAGGAAATTAAGGATCGCTGACAAACCGGACTCAACATCGTCCAGAAAGACAACATGCCCACCTCCCAGCTCTAACGCACATGCTAGGATTCCACTTCTGCTGGCTTCTCCGATCAGGCCGACACCTCTACCCTCTTTTCCTTCAGTTCTTCTTATCGCAAAGTCGAAGCCGAAGGTCCTGACGAGAGGTATTACCCTTCTATCGCAGAATATTGCGTGTTGAAGGTATCTCGCGTAGCCGGCCGAATGAAGGTCTAACACGCAGTCGCTCTGCTTCGCTGTCTTCCAGATTTCCAAAGCGATTTTGTCTGAGAGGCTGTCCTTACCCCGTCCTTGATAGCACGCAGAGACAACTTTGCCATTCATTGGGTTACCTCTAGTCTCTGCCCTAACGCCATTAACGTTGACGATCGGCACAATCGTGATTTCTCCATTGAGATGGCGAGCATGTTTCAGGAAGTCGAACAGTTTGTAGGCGATAGTGATGCCAGAATGCTCCAGTCCATGGTACCCAGCCGTGATCAAGATTTTCTTTCCTCTTTTTCCCTTTACAGTACACAATGGAATCACAGCCCGCATCTTGCGATTCTGCAACTCAAGTCTTGAAACGGAACTCCAGTTCATCTCACTTTCACCAAGATCCAACAGTTGCTTCTGCATTGGGTGCCGTCACATGCTTTTTCATATTGACATATGCTTTGCAGGAATTTTGATCTCACGTTTTCATTCACATATAGCTAGCTAATAAATACTGAACAGTCGCTCCATTAGCGATATAAAGCTCGGTAGCGATATGTAGGTTAGCAAGAAGTGAGAAAGAATTGTCATTTTTGAAATCCAAGGAAGCAGTTACGAGAACTAAAGCAATACTTTTGGTGGTTATCGTAATAGTGGCGGCTTGTGCCGTCGGATACTACATCCTGCAGCCGAGGCGAGAAGTTAAGGGAGTAATCAACCTGTATACGTCGATCCCCATGGCGACGGCTACTGCTGTTGTCAAGGATTTTGAGGCATCATATCCTGGCACGAAGGTCGAACTCTTTAGAACCGGCAGCTCAGAAGTTCTGGCCAAGATTTGGGCGGAGAAACAGGCCGGAGCCATAAAGGCTGATGTTATTTGGATCGCGGACGCGTCCGCGTACTACAATATGATCGAGCAAGGGTTGCTGATGAAGTACAAATCGTCTGAGGCAGAGAATGTTCCGGGAGCAATGAAAGATCCAGATGGATATTGGACTGGTGCTCGTTTAATTAACATGATAATTGCGTACAATACCAAGCTTGTCAAAACCCCTCCCAATAGTTGGTATGATTTTCAGAAGTTTGGGAAGCGAGCGTGTACGCCGAACCCCTTGGGTTCAGGAGCGATGCTGGTCACGGCGGGGACTATAGCGAATGCATGGGGGTGGGATTTCTTCAGGGATCTGCGCAAAGCGGGCGTCTTGGTTGTAAGCGGAAACTCTGAAGCGGCAGCGGCAGTGGTGGCTGGGGAAGTAGATGTGGGGATGACTCTGGACTATATAGCACTGGGCGAGAAGAAGAAGGGAGCGCCGATTGAGATCGTATGGCCCAAAGAAGGGGTTTTCTCCATAGCCAGCCCCGTGGCTATTCTGTCAACCACGAAGAACCCCGACACAGCGAAAACGTTTGTGGACTACGCGGTTTCGAAGCGCGGTCAGGAGTTCATGGTCAAGGAAAATTTGATGCCAGTCAGGATAGATGTGACCGGACCAACCGGCCTACCGAATTCTAAGGATGTGAAGGCGATCACTATTCCCTACAGGTGGATAGCGGATAATAGTGAAAACATAGTATCAGAGTTCGAGAAGATCATGCTCCGCTAGCATATCTTCTCTATTTGGATCATTGTGGCTGAAATGAAGTCATCTTCCACTTCCCCATTTGACGCAAAATACGTTGTCATGGCCGCTGCATTTCTGGCCATCATAGTTGTCGTTGTGTATCCCACATCTCTTCTATTGATGCAGAGCCTTCTATTCGAAGGTGGGTTCTCTCTTCAGAATTACATGCGAGCCTTTCTTAGGGAGGGGATTCTAGATGTGCTATACAACTCGCTCTGGCTTTCGCTCGTGGTTACATTGTTAAGTGTAGCGATCGGAACCCCTTTGGCGTGGCTGATATCCCGAACAGACATCGGGATGAAAAACTATCTCAGAACACTGTTCATGATGCCATTCACGATTCCCCCATTCGTAGGCGCAATGGCTTGGATTCGGCTGTTTGGCCCTGCGGGGTTGGCTAACCAGCTTCTGAGTTATCTCACGGGAAGCGAGCAGGAGATCTTCAATGTCTACTCACCTGGCGGAGTGGTAGCCGTAATGGCGATTCACTCCTATCCCTTCATATTCATCAATGTAGTTGGCGCCTTGGAAAGAATGGATCCGACTCTTGAGGAGTCAGCTAGAATCGCGGGAGCAGGAGTATTCAAGACGATGAGGACTATCACGGTTCCGCTTGTGCTCCCCTCGATAATCGCTGGGGGAATACTGGTGTTCATCGCAACCATCGAGAACTTTGGAATTCCGGCAATGCTTGGCATGAGAGCGCGTTTTCTAGTTCTTTCCACAACGATCTATCGACTCCTTCAAGTGCCTGATATACCATCTGCTACAGCCCTATCTACCCTTCTGATGGCCATTACCATTTTGGCGCTTTTTGCTCAGCGATGGCTGTTGGGGCGCCGAAGGTATACTGTGATCTCGGGAAAGGCAATTCGGCCCAGAATCGCGCATCTTGGCTCTTGGAAACCTCTCCTAACGATAATCGCGTGGTTATTCATCTTCCTGGTCTCCATATTGCCTTTGTTTGCTGTTTTTCTGACGGCCTCAACGAAGTATGTGGGGGCACCACTTGTCCCTGAGAGCTTCACACCCAAGTATTTCCACTACATACTGTTCGAGTTTCCAGTAACCCAGAGAGCTATCATGAACAGCCTTTTCTTAGCTGTGTCTGCGGCTACGATAGCTGTGTTCCTCGGGTCGGTGATATCTTACATGAAAGTCAAAGCCAAGATACGCGGCTCAGGCATTGTAGATGCTGTCGGAACGATCCCATATGCAATCCCGGGAATCGTAGTTGCAGTCGCTATGATCCTTGCTTGGTCAGTTGGCCCGATAGTTCTATACGGAACGATCTGGATCATCTTGATGGCTTATGTCATGCGTTACCTACCGTCTGCTCTCAGGTCCACGAATGCAACTCTACATCAAATCGACGACTCACTTGAGGAAGCCGCTAGGACCTCGGGGGCGTCGTGGCTAAATGCATTCAAGGACATAGTACTTCCACTGTCAAGGCCGGGGATGTTCGCCGGTTGGATTCTCGTTTTTATGCCGGCCTTCAGAGAGCTGACAATCTCCGCCCTGCTATGGTCCAGTGGCACGGAGACTGTTGGAGCTGCAACCTTTGAGTTGCAAGATGCAGGTTACAAGGAGATAGCTGCTGCGTTGGCGTGTATAGTCTTGGCGGTTACGGTAGTGGGAGACAATCTCGTCTGGAAGGTAAGGGGACAAGTTGAAAGTACGCCAAGCTGAAAAAGTAAAGGTAGATAATCTCACAAAGAGATTCGGCAAGGTCACAGCGGTTGACGACGTCACCGTTTCGGTTTCCGATGGTGAGTTTTTCAGTTTTCTTGGCCCCAGCGGGTGTGGAAAGAGTACACTTCTGCGCTGCATAGCCGGACTAGAGATCCCAGACGCGGGGTTCGTATATGTCGGGGGTCAATTAGTTACATCCGTTTCTCAAGGACTATTAACTCCTCCCGAGCGGCGTAATATTGGAATGGTCTTCCAGAACTATGCAGTGTGGCCCCACATGACCGTATTTCAGAACATAGCCTATCCACTGAAAATCAAAAAGATGAGTGAGAAGAAAATCAAGGAGGATGTAATCCGAATCCTCGAACTCGTAAGACTGCAGGGGCTGGATAGTAGGTATCCCAGCGAGCTGTCTGGTGGACAACAGCAGAGAGTTGCCCTTGCACGGGCCCTAGTGATGAACCCAGAGGTTATGCTTCTGGACGAACCTCTAAGCAACCTTGACGCCAAGCTCAGAGAAGAGATGAGATTTGAACTTAAGGATCTGCAGGCAAGAACGGGACTCACAATAGTCTATGTGACACACGATCAGGCCGAATCAATGGCTATGTCAGACCGCATCCTCGTAATGGACAAGGGCGCAACTCAACAGATAGGAACACCACGTGAGATTTATGAAACACCGAAGGACCCCTTCGTGGCTGGCTTTATTGGGTTGACTAACCTCCTACCGGTCAAGGTTCTAAACAAGCAAGAGAAGACAATCGTAGTTGAGCTTCCAAGCGGACAGAGCATGTCATGTAAAGGGGACATAGGTGTGGAGGACAAAGCAATACTATCCGTGAGACCCGAGGAAATCGAGATCTCGCGCACACATTTTCCGGGCTTCGTCAAGGGGGTAGTTAGGAGAACAGTATACTTGGGCAACGTTGTTGACTACAGAATCTCCATTAATGATCATGAACTTAGGGTCCAGACCGGCCCGAGAGACATCTTCCGGGCTGGTGAAACAGCCTATCTGTCGCTAGAGCGGAACATCCTCTTCTCGGTCTAACCTCGGTTGAGTACGTTGAGAATAGGTGCTTCCAGTCGTCTACTGTGGAACCTTCCGCTGGAGAATGGGATTGAAGCACTCGCTAAGATAGGTTACGAATGCATCGAGATCTGGGCAGAGCCTCCTCATCTTGTTCCTTCTAGCTTCCCGGGGGAGGGAAGACATCGCCTGCGGAACTTGCTCCACGAGTTGAACCTAGAGGCTACTCTACATGCGACGTCGTGGGATTTGAACATCGCTAGCCTGAACCCCACTATACGAGAGGTATCGATTGACCTTGTTGAAGAGTCAATTGATTTGGCGGCAGATATTGAAGTCGACTTGGTCGTCGTCCATCCAGGTAAAATGTCGTCAAGCAAAGGGACATGCACGGAGACCAATTCGATCCTCGTCGAGGCGCTGCGTGAACTTGCAGAAAGGGCTCGTGAGAAAGGAGTCATTCTCGCTCTTGAGAACATGGAGAAGAGGCCGAAAGAGATCATAGTTACTCCGGACGATTTGAAAGGGTTGCTTGCAGCTGTGCGGTCAAATAGCTTGGTGGGACTTGTAGATGTGGCACACGCGAACTTAGTTCTTGATCCCACTAAGTTCTTGGTGGAATGTCTTGATGTCTTGGCGCATGTTCATATCAGCGACAACAAGGGTTCAGCTCCCATTCATCTTCCCTTGGGAAAGGGAACGATAGATCTTGGAAAGATCTTCGAAGTCCTCAATAAGGGAGGATACAAAGGGAGGGTAATCATTGAGGGATTTGTTTCCGAAGATCCTATGGGCACGGCGAAAGATGATTTCGAGTTTGCAGCAGCGCTTATTCACCGTTTGAACCAGAGCTACTTGCCGTTGAGCTAGAGAAGGACGGCCTTATGGTCGAGAGAAAAAGTAGCTGGAATGGATACGGCCTTCAAGGCGACTTTCAAGGGGAAGCAGGACGGCCCCACGATAGCCTTGCTTGCGGAATATGATGCCCTGCCAGAGATCGGGCATGCTTGTGGACATAACCTAATAGCCACGATTGCTCTCGGCGCTGGGCTGGCTTTGAGTAAAGTAATGCCGAAACTGAACGGTAGCGTAATGGTTCTCGGCACTCCGGACGAGGAGGGGTCAGGGGGCAAAGTCACGATGATCGAGAGTGGGATCTTCAAGGATGTAGATGCGGCGATGATCGTTCATCCGAGCAATAGGACCCAAGTAGTAGCGGACGAATTGGCGATAAGTTCTGTGGAGATCAAGTTCAAGGGAAAGGCTGTCCATGCCTCCTCAAGCCCAGAAAAAGGGGTAAACGCTCTGGACGCTGTGATCCAGACCTTCAATGGGATAAATGCTCTTCGCCAACACGTAAGGAGCGACGTGAGGATTCACGGGATAATCACTGATGGGGGGAAGCGGCCGAACATCGTGCCTGA
>Ga0209725_1001199_pt1 | contig 15002 bp, 17 predicted proteins | sample I18A1metaG_FD_184145 | JGI IMG/M metagenome (GOLD analysis project Ga0209725, IMG submission 184145) | Lake sediment bacterial and archeal communities from Gulf of Boni, Indonesia to study Microbial Dark Matter (Phase II) - ​I18A1 metaG... | ecosystem: Environmental > Aquatic > Freshwater > Lake... | reverse complement strand
GTCACTACCCAGCTGTCCAGTGGCTCTCTATCGACGCTAAACACTTGATCAGTCAGTTTGGCATTCTGCATGGTGAAGTGACCTCTTGCGAAACAGCCTATCATCACCGCAGGCCTATCAGTTTCCGCCAGACTTCGACAGATCTCCTCAAAGGTTGATGGGTGACCGAGAGTGCTTAGAGCAACTAGCTTGGTTGGTCGTGTTCTGTCGATCACTGCATGCAGATGCAAGGCATCTATTTGAAGAAGAGGCTTCCCCTTAGGCGGGACTCGCCTCTCCCTGAATAGTTGTTCCACGAGGCCGACGAATCGATCGTAATTCCTTGGAATTCTTGCCTTCGAATCAATCCTGATTACCTCGTCCTGTATGGTGTGGATCCAGGTCTCAAGTTGTCCCTCCTTGTTCAGCGGAGAACCCAACGCCTCCAGAATCGAGAAGTGAACGATGTCGGGTCGACCTCGCTTCTCAAACTGCTTAAGGCTTCTCATTGCTGAATAGTGATAGCTCATGTCCAGTAGGATCTCGTTCGGCTTTCTGCCCCTCCTCTCCGCGTGAGCTACAACTGAGGGATGTTCCGCTATGCTTCTAGGGACCAATTCCAGTGCCGCTTCCGCAAGGATAAGCGTCAAGGGCATTCGTACTTCTGCCTCAAGCCTTAGTTACTTCTTGAGAAAGCTTAACCGTTGGGGAGAAAGTAAGCTGTTCGAGCGAGATGAGACGACAGGACCGCTCCTACATCAAGATAGCTGAAGAGCGGATAGACCTACTGTACGCGTTCGCTCGTGAAGTTTTCCATGAAAGCCCGTCCCTTGCGAACCGTTACGTAGAAATTGCAAGGCGGATCGGGATGAGGTGTGGAGTGAGAATTCCGCGGGAGTTGAAGCGGTTCACCTGCAAGGGGTGCAGAAGTTTTCTGGTTCCAGGAGCTAACTGCAGAGTTCGCATCAGACCAGATAGAGGAACCACGATTGTGATGACTTGCCTCAAATGTGGAGAAGTGAAGAGATATCCGACGGTCAGAAGAAAAACGTAAGACTCTGAGTCTCCTAACATTTTCGGGCGTGATATCAGACATCTCCAGCTGAAAGACGATGCTCAGAAAAGTTACGAATAGTATATATTGACGGTCGGTTCGTTACTGAGAAGATCGCATCTGAACTCAGGAGAGAAAACACGCCTTGCCCACGGCCTTCGATGTTCCGGCTGACCTCCTCATCGACAGGTTAGCCAAATATCTGAAGGAAAACGTAGGGGAAGTAGGTCCTCCAACTTGGTCATTGACCGCAAAGACAAGTTCACATCATCAACGCCCTCCCCAGCAAACCGACTGGTGGTACCTGCGTTGCGCGTCGCTTCTCAGAAAGCTATACATTCACGGCCCAATCGGAATCGAGAGACTGAGAGTCGAGTACGGCGGACGGAAAAGGCTTGGGCAGAGGACTGAACATTCAAAGAGGAGCGGCGGATCTTCCATCAGAGAGCCGCTTCAGCAACTAGAGAAGGCAGGTCTCGTGGCTAGGCAGGAGAAGGAAGGAAGGAAACTTACACGGGAAGGCTCAGGCCTCCTGAACCGGATCTCGGCAGAAGTTCTGAAAGAGGCCAAGAAGTCTCCTGGCGAGGACAAGAAATGAGCGACGAAGAGCTTACCGATGAGGAACTAGAAGAAATCCGCAGGAGACGGCTCATAGAGCTTCAAAGAGCAACGATGGAGGAGCAGAGAAGGGCTAGAGCACAGCAACAGATCGAGGTTCAGAAGCAAGCTGTTCTGAGGCAGATAATGACACCTGAAGCGAGACAGAGGCTGACTAACATCAAGATGGTTAGGCCAGAATTCGCTGAACAACTTGAGCTTCAGCTCATACAGCTTGCTCAAACAGGAAAAGTCAACATTCCAATATCAGATGAGCAACTCAAGGAGGCATTGGTTCGCTTGCAGTCACAACGACGAGAAGTCAGAATAAGGAGACAGTAAGGCGTTGGCCAGGGTGAAACACACGGCTAGGAAGCGACGGCTTGCGAAGGCAGGTAAACAGAAAAGTTCCGTGCCAATGTGGATCGTCGCGAAGACTATGGGCAGGTTTAGGTCCCACCCGAAGCGGAAGCCTTGGAGAAGGACGAAACTGAAGATCTAGGTGGTCAAATGAGTAACGAGAAACCGGCCGAAGATGAGAAGGAAAAAGAGGAGGAGAAAGAGAAGGAAGAGATAGAGATCGTTGAGGAAAGAACATATAATCTTCCTTTTCGTCGGGTTTGGGCAACCCCGAGAGGTAAGAGAACTCCGCGCGCCATAAGGATGCTCAGAGAATATGTGGGGCGCCACATGAAGGTTGAGAACGTCGTGATCAGCAATGAGGTTAACGAGCAGATCTGGTCGAAGGGAATGAGCAAACCTCCCAGAAACCTGAGAATAAGAGCCGTCAAAGACAAGGAGGGGAAGGTCATAGTCTACCCTGCCAAAGGGGCGTAGACTGTGCCATTAATCGCCACCGATGTCTTAGGCAGTCCGAACATAGGACTCTACTGTTTCTGCACAGAAAATCTTGCGATCGTTCCCCTAGGAGTAACTGCCAAGAAGATGAAAGAGTTCGCTGAGGCTCTCGGAGTCGAAATCGTCTCCACGAATATCGGAGGTTGCAGACTTGTCGGAGCGCTCGTAGCTGGCAACTCCAACGGGGTCGTCCTCCCTTATTTCGCGGAGGAACACGAAATGAAGATGATGAGGTCGCATCTTGACATCAATGTACAGGTGATACATGAGAAGAGAAACGCGTTAGGAAACATGATTTTAGCTAATGATAAAGGCGCCGTAGCTGACCTCAGATTGCCGAGTGCAACGCTCGAAGCCATATCAGAGGTGCTTGGAGTAGAGGTGGTTAGCGGAGAGATCTTGGGACTCCCATGCATTGGCGCTTTTGCAGCCTCAACAAACAGCGGAGTTCTCGCACATCCTTCAGTCCGAGACGATGAAAAGAGAAAGATTCAAGAAGTCCTGAAGGTTCCTGTCGAAACTGGAACCATCAACGGCGGCGTCCCGTATGTAAAGATAGGCGTGATAGCAAACAGCAAAGGTGCGGTTGTAGGCTCGTCCACTACGGGACCTGAACTGATGGCGATAACTCGCACCTTGGGCATAGAGTGAAAGATATGACAAGCGTGAAAACCTTCCAGATTCAAGGCGAGATAAGAAAGCCGAACGCAGTCATGCCGTTCTCCAAGCTGGTCAGGGCTCTGGACCAGAAGCAAGCTGTTGAGAAGATCTACACGCTGTTTGGAAGCAGACACAAGGCGAAGCGTTTCCAGATCAAGATCTTGAAGATCGAAGAGAAGGCGGAGGCGACGTAGCTATCGCGGCAGCAAAGAGGGGACAGGCAGCTTCGACAGAAGACGAGGCGATAAGGCAACTACTAGTCGAGATTAGGCTACTAGAGGGATCGGCAAGAATAGTCCAGTCAAGGCATGAAGTCGTCCAGGCAGCTCTTAGTGAAACTCTGATCGCAAGTTCAACCTTAGAAGGGATCAAGGGGAAGGCCAAAGGAACGGAGACGTTGATTCCGATCGGAGCGGACTCGTACATTAGAGCTGGGGTTTCGGATTGCGAAAAAGTGATAATGGGAGTGGGTGCCGGTGCCTCAATGGAGAAGAAGATCGAGGACTCTATTGCCGAATTGAAGAGCAGGCAGGCAGAACTGGAGAAGGTCAGGATGTCCCTCCAGCAGCAACTAAGTCAAACTGTCGCTAGGCTAGAAGATGACAGGGGCAAGCTCAACGAACTCCTGAAGAAGAAAGCCGGAGAGAACGTGGAGGTTGTTTGAGAAACTACGGATGAGCATGAGCAACTTCCTCGATAGGCTCTCGAAGACTGAGATCAAAGGTAAAGAACTCGACAGACTTCTTGAAGAGTTCAAGCTTCTTCTCATCCAGAACGACGTTGCCCTTCAAGTAGCAGAGCACATATGCCAGATGATGAAGGAAAGAGTTGAGAAGACCCCAGTCGCAAGATTCTCAGACAAGGCAGAATTTCTAGGATCGATACTTCGAGAAGCTCTGAACGAAGTGTTGAATGCCGGGGGGAAACTAGATATTCTCGAAGAACTTCGACAGAAACGTGGCACAGGTCAGCCCGCAGTGATCATTTTTGTAGGCATAAACGGGACGGGAAAGACCACGACAATCGCGAAGGTTGCCAACTTTCTTCAAACAAAAGGATTCAGTGTAGTGGTCTCATGCAGCGATACTTACAGGACAGGTTCAATAGAGCAGCTTGAAACTCACGCAAAGAGAGTCGGAGTGAGAAGCATTAAGCATAGGTACGGAGCGGATGCTGCTGCGGTCGCGTTTGACACGATCAACTACGCGAGATCGCATGGAATAGACGTAGTCCTGATAGACACGGCGGGAAGAATACAAACCGACAAGAACCTCATGAAAGAAATAGAGAAGATTGTAAGAGTGACATCTCCGGATTTCACGATCTTCGTTGGAGATGCGCTTGCCGGAAACGACGCAGTCTCCCAGGCCGAGGAGTTCATCAAATATGTCAGGGTAGACGGGAGCATATTGACAAAGCTCGACGCAGATGCTAAGGGCGGTTCGGCCATTTCGATAGCCTACATTACGAAGAAACCGATCATTTTCCTGGGAGTGGGGCAGCGTTACGAGGACCTTGCGGCCTTTGACCCAGAGACTCTGGTCGGCAAGATGATAGCGTAGCGTCTGAACGCTCTTTTATACTTGCGACGCAGTGATCTCTGACAAGGGTTTCATAGTTGGCAAAGCTGAAAGGCAAGGACCTTCTTTCTCTCGCAGAACTCAGCAAAGAGAACATCATGGATCTTTTGAAGCAAGCAGGGAAATTAAGGAAGAGAAGAGGGCGCCTGACGACAACAATCGCCCTCCGCCCAAAAGTCCTAGCCATGATCTTTCAAAAGCCGTCTACACGAACCAGGGTCTCATTCGAAACCGCGATGCGTCAACTGGGCGGCCACGCGATAAACCTGAGTTGGAACGAGCTCCAACTTAGTCGAGGAGAAACAATTGCAGACACGGCACATGTGCTAAGCCGGTATGTAGATGCTATCATGGCGAGAGTCTACTCGCACAGAGACGTAGTGGCGCTGGCTGAGAACGCAACAGTCCCCGTCATCAATGGGCTGTCCGATCTCTATCACCCTTGTCAGATCCTTGCAGACCTTCTAACAATCCTAGAGAAGAAGAAGAGACTAGAAGAACTCAAGATGGCGTATATTGGAGATGGAAACAACGTATGCAATACTCTGCTCTTGGGATGCACAAGAGTCGGGATGGATATCAGTGTGGCTCACCCTGAGGGCTACGGGCCGAGCGGCGAGGCTGTTGGACTTGCAGGAGATTTTTCGAAGGGCTCAGGCTCAAAGGTTGAGCTAACGATCGAACCCGAAGTGGCAGCCAAGGATGCTGACATTGTATACACAGATACCTTTGTCTCGATCGGACAAGAGGAAGAGAAGGAAAAAAGGCTGAGAACATTCCTCCCTAAGTATCAGGTCACAGAGAAGACCTTTCAAGTTACGAAACCAGACGCTATCTTCATGCATTGCCTCCCCGCACACAGAGGGGAAGAAGTTACCGAAGAGGTGATTGATGGGCCCAGATCAGTGGTCTGGGATGAAGCAGAAAGCAGGCTCCATGTCCAAAAGGCAATCCTCCTCTCTCTCATCGGATGAGCCTTGGGATCCCAATTCTAGTAGCTAAGATCTTCGAAGAAGCTTCACGGTTCGGATCTTGTGCTGAGTCAACAGTCATTTTCACTCACCTGTTTCGAACAGCAGGTAATGATTGACCATGGTTGGGGTTCCGACAGCTTCATAGGAATGAAGACGCCAACCTCTCATTTGCCACTCGGCGATTGTCTTACCTATTTCCTTGTGGTGACCGATTTGCACACATTCATATTCCTTCAATCTAAACTCACCTCCAGCGATTTTCGGACTCCCCACACTTACGCTATAACATCATCTAATAGCATCATCCAATAATAACATGCAATATGATACTCGTCGCTGCCTACAAGAATGATCCAGCGGCTGTGAATATCGCCGATAGGCTCGTTGAGAAATACTCGTTTCGTGAAAAAGGGGAAACGTCGGCTGGAAGGCCCATCTATCGCAAGAACGAGCTTCAACTCGCCTATCTCGAAGTAGATGACGTGTTCGCCGACAACTTGGATCAAAGGTTCCAAACGGACGCGATCATATTCGCGTCCAGACACAAGAGCGAGAGTGGAGAGCCAACCCTCACAACTCACGTCTCAGGAAACTTGACGTCAGAAGCTCGTCTCGGAGGAAGACCGAAGCGGCTTGCTCTGGCGCACCCTCAGATGATGAAGGCAGCGCTTCGAGGCCTCAAATCGGCCCAAGAGAGACTTGGCCTAGATCGGTACGTAGTCTCTCTTGAGGCAACTCACCACGGCCCCACTGAACTACAAGTCCCATCGCTATTCGTTGAAATCGGAAGCTCAGAAAGGCAATGGAGCGACAAGGTTGCAGCGGAGGCAGTGGCTGAAGCGATCTATACCTGCGCAACGAAGCCTGGCCAAGGAGAGCCTTCGGTGGGGTTTGGAGGTGGCCACTACTCGATGAAGCATACAGAGGCGAATCTGGGGGACGAATTTGCCGTTGGACATATCCTCCCGAAATACTTCTTTGATTCTTTCGATCCTTCGGTTGTCTGGCTTGCCTTTGAGAGGACCATTGGGCGCTGCACAACTGCCATCATCGACTGGAAAGGAATTCGCGGCCCTGAACGAAGGAAACTTGTCGAGCTTCTGGAAAGCAGGGAACTGAACGTGATCCGCGTGTGAGGTTTACTTACGGACAAGTAGTTTCTGTCGCAGGTATTTCTGTGTCTGAATGCATGATCAAACCGAGGAAAGATTAAAAGGAGCTCAATTGCTATTCTGACGAGATTTCGATCGGAGACTTGCCCTTGAACCTGGCAGAGTTCCTTGAGTCATCGCGCAGGTTGCTTCAGGCTACTACAAGGCCAAGGAGAGATGAGATTTGGATGCTCTTCAAGATCAGCCTGCTGGGGGTCGTAGTATTAGGTGTAATTGGGTTCATGGTGCGGGTCATCTTCTGGTTCATCAACCTTGCTCCATAGAGGTAAATGCTGTTGTCTGAGCAGAAGCCGAAGATGCAGATCTACGCAGTCCGAACAACAAGCGGCCAAGAGAAGACGGTTGCCAACCTTCTGATGTCCCGGGTCGCTTTGAAGAAGCTGCCGATCGCCAGCATCCTAGCGCCGGAGATCATCAAAGGGTACATACTTGTCGAGGCCGCCGGACCGCATTATGTCGACGAAGCGATCTCAGGAATGAAACATGCAAGGGCCCGGACTAAAGGCGTTATAGGCGTCCCCGCGATCGAGAGGTTCCTGATTACAAAGCCCGTGATTGAAGATCTAGGTCTGGGAGACCTTGTTGAAGTTGTTGGAGGACCATTCCGAGGATTGAAGGCAAAGATAACTGACGTTGACGAAGCCAAAGAAGAACTTGTAATCGAACTACTCGAGGAAGGTTTCGCAACCCTACCGATCACTGTCCACGCAGATTACGTGAAGCTTGTTCAGAAGGCTGGTGGAGAGGCTGGGAGAGAAAAAACAAGTTGAGGCTCTGCTCGCCGGGGGCCATGCCACAGCTGGCCCGCCTCTTGGGCCAGTCCTTGGACCTCTAGGCGTCAATGTCCTTCAGATAGTGAACAAAATAAACGAATTGACCAAAGCGTATGCCGGGATGAAGGTTCCGGTCAAGATCATAGTCGACATAGAATCGAAGGATTTCGAAGTAGAGGTAGGAACGCCGACGACATCGGCACTGATCGTGAAGGAACTTGGAATCGAGAAGGGATCCGGAACGGTCAAGACTCAGAAGGTCGGCAACCTCACTTTGGAGCAAGTCGTCAACATCGCCCGGATGAAAGCACCTCGCAGCTATTCTAATTCTTTGAAGGGAGTAGTCAAGGAGATCCTTGGCGCCTGCACTAGCATGGGAGTCACTGTCGACCAGAAGGAACCAAAGGAACTCTTGAAGGAGATCGCCGAAGGCCAACACGATAAGATTTTACTTGCGTAAAGAGAGACCTGCCGGAAGCATTAGCCTGGAAAGTTTCCAAGGCGTTAGATACGCAGCTTCCATCATTGAATTGGTCTCCTAGATTGTAGTCCAGCCAACTCTAACCCTGGGTAAAGGGTTTATTTAGCGGCACCTGTGTATTTCGAAAAGCTGGTATCACGTTTGCCCTTGCCAAAAGAGAGCCTGCTCAGTGCTGTCGAGGAAATGAAGAAGAACTTGGCAAAAAGGGAATTCAAACAGGCGATTGAACTGGTTATCAGGCTCAAGGACATAGACATGAAGAAGCAAGAGAGCAAGATCTCTGAAACAATTGTTCTACCAAATCCTTTGGAGAAGGCTGTCAAAGTATGCTTCATCGCCACCGGTGACTTGGCTGTGCGGGCAAAGAAAGGTGGCGCTGACCTTGTCTTGGGCAGAGACGAGTTGGACGCGTTGGGAAGGGAGAGGAAGGAGGCACGTAAGATCGCTAGAGAGTATGATCAATTCGTTTCGGAAGCCCCTATGATGCCGCTGGTTGGAAAGACTTTAGGTCCTGTTCTAGGCCCGAGAGGAAAGATGCCCGTACCCGTAGCTCCTAACGTTGTCGTGGAGGATGTTCTAGCTAGACAGCGACGGACTGTCCGGGTCCGGCTGAGAGACCAACCGGCTGTGCAATGTCGCGTTGGCACTGAGGACATGGCCTCGGAGAAGATCGCTGAGAACATACAGGCAGTTTTGTCAGCAATCGAAGGAAAGCTTGAGAGAGGCCTGGGAAACGTGGGAAGCGTGATAGTTAAGGCTACGATGGGTTCGCCGATCAAGGTTCCGCTGGTGAAGGAGTAGGACAACCATGAGATTAGATGGAAAGGTGCCTGAAGCAAAGGTTCACGCTGCAAATCAACTGGCTCAGGACATGGGGGCACATAAGGTCATAGCTGTCGCGGATCTTGCAAAAGTAAGATCGTCGCAGGTTCTGGAAATGCGAAGGAGACTCCGAGGCAGGGTGAAGATGCTTGTGACGAAGAACACCCTCTTCAGAAAAGCCGCAGAGAGTCTGGATGAAAAGAAGAAGAACATGGCCACGTTTGCCAACTCTCTTACTGGGTCGAACCTGCTCCTCCTGACGGACATGGATCCTTTCCAGCTCACAATCTTTCTCGACAAGAGCAAGGTCAGAGTCGTCGCAAAGGCGGGCGAGACGGCAACCAGTGACGTGGTCATTCCCGCTGGGAATACAGGGCTACCGCCGGGACCGATAATCAGCGAGTTCAATGAGGCAAAGATTCCAACCAAGATAGAGTCAGGTAGCATATGGGTCACGAAGGACACAGTAGTTGCTAGAAGAGGAGACTTAATCGCCGCAAAAGTCGTTTCCGTTCTCTCGAAGCTCGGGATCAAGCCTATCGAGGCAGGAATATCACTTAAGGCGGCTTACGAAGATGGTTTGATCTTCGGACGAGAAGATCTTCAACTCGACCTGAAACGGTACCGCACCGATCTCACACTAGCTGTGAAACAGGCCTTCGGCCTTGCGATCGAGGCGAATTACCTCACTCCGGAAACAGCGCCGATGCTGCTTGGCAAAGCTCAGAGACAGGCGATGTGGCTTGCAGTAAGCTCAGAGTATCCGGCAGACATCGCGATGCCTGAGATCTTGAGAAACACCTTCCTAGAGATGAGAGCTCTCTCAGAGACTTTGGCTAAGATCAACAAGGAAGCCGCACCTACAAGCTACGAGGCACCTGCCCCTGCTCGAGTCGTTCCTCCAGCACTTGCTCCTGAAGTGAGACCGCCGAAAGAAGTTAAGCCAATAGAGGCGAAGGTCATTCCGACGCCCGCTCCGCTGCCAGAAAGACCATCAATGGAGAAGACCAAGGTCGGTGAAGTTGTGATGATGAAGCCGACTACGACTGAAAAAGCTCCGGAACGAAAGGTGCCTGTCGCGAAAGAGAAAAAGATCGCTGAGGCTGAAGAGCCGAGGCCAAAAAAGAAAGTTGCTAGGGAAAAGGTTGAAAAGAAGGAAAAGGCTAAAAAGGGGAAGGCAAAGTCGAGGTAGCCACGCAATTCGATTTGGCTATGATTGAGGTGTAGTGTCGGTGAAATATGTTTACGCGGCGATGTTACTGCATTCCGCAGGTCAGCAGATTAGCGAAGACGGAGTGAAGAAAGTCCTAGGCGCTGCAGGCGTGAAGGCTGAGGAGGCAAGAGTAAAGGCGCTCATCGCGGCTCTTTCTGAAGTCAAGATAGATGAGGTTCTGAAGAACGCGTCTACTCTCGCTGTGGCACCGGCAGCACCAGCTGCACCCGCGTCTTCACCGGCAGAGGGAAAGGCTGAGGCAAAGGAAGAGAAGAAGAAGGAAGAAGAAGCTCTCGAAGGACTCGGCGCCCTATTCGGCTAGGCCGATGGGGTAGGTAGCCAACAGTTTTACGTATACAGTATCTCTCTCCTATTCTATTGGTCGGAGCTGCTCCTAGTAATGAGTAGGCCGAATGATGAATTCGATCTGCCCTTCTTCAGGGAGAATGGATTCGCTAGGAGGAAATGTCGAACCTGCGGAAGCTACTTCTGGGCTCAGGATCCTGACAAGCAGGACTGCGGGGACGCACCCTGTCAAGAGTACACGTTCATTGGAAAACCGCCTGCCCGTCGGAGTTATACGCTTTCCGAGATGAGGAACCAGTTCCTATCGTTCTTCGAGAAGAATGGCCATTCCATTGTCAAACCTTATCCGGTCATTGCCAGGTGGAGGAACGACGTGTATCTCACTGGAGCCTCGATCTTTGACTTCCAGCCATATGTCACTGAAGGGATCCTGCCTCCCCCTGCAAATCCGCTTGTGATAAGTCAACCGTGCCTAAGGTTCACAGACATAGACAACGTAGGCCCGACCATGGGAAGGCACCTGACAATCCTTGAGATGGGAGGAGCCCACGCATTCAACTATCCAGATCGAGAAGTATACTGGAAGGATCAGACTGTAAGATATCACCACGATCTACTTACCAAGGAACTGGGAGTCAAATCAGAACTCGTCCAGTACAAAGAGCATTTCTGGCTAGGAGGAGGAAACGCTGGCCCCGACCTTGAAGCCTGTGTGAACGGACTGGAGATCTCAACACTTGTCTTCATGTTCTACAAGGCTGTTGGAGACAAACTTGTCGAGATGCCCATAAGAACAGTTGATACCGGCTACGGAATCGAGCGTTGGACTTGGCTGACACAGGGCTCAACCAACGGATTCCAACCGATCTACGGCGATGTCTTGGACTCGATTATGCGATTAGCGGACGCGAAGGTTGACGAGAAACTGTTTACCGCTGCTTCGCGCCTGTCTGGCATGATGATTGTCGAGACATTGTCGGATAGGATTGAGTCGAGGAAGAAGGTTGCTGCAAGATTGGGAATCAACTGGCGAGAGCTTGAAAAATTGCTGGCTCCGGTTGAAAACGCATTCGCTGTGGCAGATCACACCAAATCAATAGCGTTCATACTTTCAGAAGGTGTGGTTCCATCCAATGTTCAAGAGGGCTACTTAATCAGACTGTTGATACGCCGGACCTGCAGGTTGTTAAAGAACCTGGGAATCGAAAACGAACTGCAGAACATCGTTGATATGCAGATCTCGCGTTGGAGCAAAGATTTTCCGAACCTGAAGGAGATGAAGAGCGAGATAATCCGGGCTCTGCAAGTTGAGGAGAGGAAGTACCGAGGGACACTAGAGAGAGGAGGAGACTTGGTCCGAAGACTCTCGGCAGAGTTGAAGTCAAAGGGAGTGAGTGAGATGCCTTTGGAGAAGTTGACCGAACTCTACGATTCTCATGGACTGGTGCCAGACGAGGTGAGAGAGATTGCTGCAAGAGGCGACATCAAGGTTGAGATCCCTGCCAACTTCTATGGTCTAGTCGCAGGAAAACGGATGCAAGCACAGCAACCGGTTGAGACTGAGGCTGAGCGAGAGGCCAAGGAGAAGACCGCCGGCCTACCTCCGACACGTACTCTCTACTATGAAGATCCCTACATGAAGAAGTTCAAGGCAAAGGTCCTGGCCTCGTTTGACGATGGCTCATTTGTGCTGGATGAAACCTGCTTCTACCCTGAGGGAGGAGGGCAACCAGCAGATAAAGGAACAATCGTCATAGATCGAGGACAAGTGAACATCGTCAACGTTCAGAAGGTTGGAAGCATCATTCTCCACTTCGCGGACAAAGAAACGCCTCAAGTCGGCGAGGTTGTTGAAGGAGAGATCGAGTGGAATAGGCGAATCAGCCTTATGCGACATCACACCGGGACACACGTGCTGATGGGAGCAATCCGGAGAGTTCTAGGAGGACATGCATGGCAGAGCGGAGCGCAAAAAGATGTTGACAAGGCGAGGCTCGATTTCTCGCACTATGATCGGCTCTCCCGAGAAGAGATTGAGAAGACAGAGCGACTCGCGAACGAGGCCATCGTGAGAAATCTCCCCGTGGAGACCGTCTGGATGCCTCGTGACAAGGCAGAGCAAGCCTATGGATACAGACTGTATCAAGGAGGAGTTGTCCCCGGAAAGGAGATACGTGTCGTGAAAACTGGAGACTGGGAGGTTGAGGCTTGCGGAGGAACGCATTGCAGAAGCACGGGCGAGCTGGGCCTCCTCAAAATCCTTCGAGTCGATAGAGTCCAAGATGGTGTTGAACGGATCACTTTCGCAGCGGGAATGCCAGCACTGGAAGCTGTGCAAGAGAAGGATCGAGCGATCGACGAGCTCGCAGTCATGCTGGAGAAGACTCCAGAACAGGTTGTGAAGACTGTCCAAGCGCTAGTGGAAGATCACAGTCGCCTCCTCAAAGAATCGGAGCTGATGAAGAAGGCTGCGGCGAGCATCGAGGCAGAGAGGATGATCAAAGAGGCCAAAGTTGTTCGTGGAACACGCCTGATAACCTGCAAAAGAACTGAGGGAACAGAAGATGACGCGATCATGCTCGCTGATCTGCTAGCGAAGAGCGACGAGCGCGCGGTCTCAATCATAGTCCTAGTGAAAGATACGGTTAGAGTGATCGTCTCGGCCGGTAAGAAGGCAGTTGCGTCCGGGGTTAATGCCGGAAAGATCGCGAAGGATCTTGCCCCGATCGTTGGAGGAAGTGGAGGCGGAAAACCCTACTTCGGCCAAGGCGGAGGAACAGACGTAGCAAAGGCAGACAAGGCATTGACGATGGCCAAAGAGATAGTGGCGAAGATGGCCAAGTCAAGGTGATCTACAGTGGACTGGCACAACATGGAGAAGAAGTGGCAGAAGAGATGGGAGGAGGCCAGATCATATGAATCTGACCCTGACCCTAATAGAAAGAAATGCTTCGTGACTTTTCCATACCCGTACATGGGCGGACCACTGCATGTGGGGCACGCTTTCACGAGCACTAGGCTTGACGCCTATGCAAGATACATGAGGATGAAGGGCTACAAGGTTCTCTTTCCTTGGGCTTGGCATTGGACTGGCGAAACCGTGGCAGGCGCTGCCGAGCGAGTCAAGATCGGCGATAAGGCGTTCATCGAAGCCTTGAGAGAGGTCGACGAAGTCCCTGAAGAGGATCTGAAGAAGTTCATCGATCCAGTGTACATGGCGAGATACTACACAGAGAACGGAAGAAAGGCGGTGAAACGGCTTGGCCTCGCAATTGACTGGAGGCGAGAGTTTCACACGACTTCGCTCAATCCCGCCTACAACAAGTTCATCGAATGGCAGTACACACGGCTGAGGGAACGCGGATACGTATCGCTGGGAACACATCCGGTTGTTTGGTGTCCACGATGCGAAAGCCCGACCGGGGACGCAGACAGGCTTGAAGGAGAAGAGGTCCGACCGGAAGAATATGTCCTAATGAAGTTCAAGTACGGTGATGCGTTCCTTCCTTGCGCGACCTTCCGTCCTGAAACGATCTACGCGGTTACAAATCTCTGGATAAACCCGGACGCACGATACGTGGAAGCTTCCATGGACGATGAGAAATGGATAGTGAGTAAGGAATGCGCAGCAAAGCTATCTGACCAGTTGCGAAGGGTTGAGGTTCTGAGAGAATTCTCCGGTGAAGAGATCGTTGGAAAAACTTGTAGAGAGCCGATCGCGGGAAGGGAGCTACTCATCCTTCCTGGCTCATTCGTAATGCCCGACAGCGCATCAGGTTTGGTGTACAGTGTTCCGGCACACGCTCCGTACGATTGGCTGGCTCAGCGTGATCTAGAGCAAAACCCAGCGATCCTCAGAAAGTACAGTATTTCCGCCCAGGCCATTCAGGCAATTAAGCCGATCTCGATGATCAAGATTGAGGGGTTCGGCGACTTCCCTGCGATTGAGCTTGTTGACCAGATGAAGATCAAGGACCAATCTGACCCTAGGGCCGATGAGGCTACAAGTGTCCTGTACAAGAAAGAATTCCATACTGGGATTCTGAAGGAGATCGCCAAGGAATACGCAGGAAGAAAGGTCTCCGAGGTTAAGCAGGAGCTCATCGACGAGTTCAAGCGCAGAGGAATTGTCGACATCATGTATGACTTGCCTAGAAAGGTGGTTTGTCGCTGCACAACGCCCTGCAGTGTGAAGATCCTGCAGGATCAGTGGTTCCTTCGTTACTCGGATCAGGCTTGGAAAGATCGTGTACACGGCTGGCTTAACCAGATGAAGGTCTACCCTGAAGAGACGAGGAAGTGGTTCCATGATGTGGTCGATTGGCTACACGACTGGGCCTGCTCGAGAAAAACAGGTTTGGGAACTCCCATCCCATGGAGCCCGGACTCCATAGTTGAGACGCTTAGTGACTCAACAGTGTACATGGCCTACTACGCTGTGAGCAAGTTTGTGAATCAGAAGAGGATTTCACCTGATCAACTCACGCCTGAGTTCTTCGACTATGTCTTCTTAGGAATTGGAAATCCAGAAGC
>Ga0209725_1001198_pt1 | contig 15005 bp, 18 predicted proteins | sample I18A1metaG_FD_184145 | JGI IMG/M metagenome (GOLD analysis project Ga0209725, IMG submission 184145) | Lake sediment bacterial and archeal communities from Gulf of Boni, Indonesia to study Microbial Dark Matter (Phase II) - ​I18A1 metaG... | ecosystem: Environmental > Aquatic > Freshwater > Lake... | reverse complement strand
GCGCGTTAGCCGGAGGCGTTATGGCGTTGTGCTGCAAGTATGGCAGAACACGTGAGAACTTCGCTAAGGGACGATATTCCAAACCTCTCGAGCTTGCGAGGGAGCTGCATGATCGATTCGTCCAGGAGTACGGGAGCTGCACTTGCCGCGAAGTACACAAGAAGATATTCGGACGATCTTTCAACTTGTGGGACCCCAAAGAGTTCGAGGAGTTCGAAAGACAGGGCGCTCATAGGGACAAGTGCCCTGGCGTGGTCGCGAACGTTGCCATGTGGGTCGCGGAGATGCTCTTGCGTGAAGACCGTCGCATACGGCCTGAGGCTGACCTGCATGCTTCCGGATTCAACTGACTTCCCCGCATAGCGTTGCACAAGTAACAATATTTCTTGTTACGCCACCCATAACGGCCAAATCACGAGCCCCTTTTGGCATGTTTTGCTTTGTGGTTTGGCTTCAAATGCTAGGCCATGTTTGCGCCCGTTAGCTTGTAGCCTTGTACTGCACCTCCTCGTCTTCTTACTGGTGAAATCATCAATCATTGGCTGGTCGCACGCGTCTCCAACGATCTATTACGTGGGTGGGACTCTCGGCTTGCTTGTCTTCCTTTCCGCGATGGTCCTTGTAGTCATGTGCAGAAACTTGGGTGTAATACACCCTATTTTGTCCATAGTCCTAGCACTCGGTTTACCCGTGTGGAGTCGCGAATACCAGAAAACGATCCCTAGAAAGCGAGAAACGTGAATGGATCGGGGTCGGGAAATCCTATTGTGCTTGTGCCTTGGCTTCTGCCGGCCTTTCTTTGAGAGCTCCCTTCCAATACCACTTTTCTTTGTGATGACTCTCAGCCTCGTGGGTCGATCGACGCTGCAACCGTGAAGGATGCGATAACATACGAGGCGCTGGCCGAGGATATGGAGCTTGAGCTTACGGAGCTCTTTCCAAAGCATAGTGATCTTCGGCTCCAAGCCGTCCGACTAATGCACCTCCAAGAATCAGGTCCCACCAAGCAAAGTCAACTCGGCGAAGCGCCTGGCATTGAACCGTACGCCTTGAGCAGACTGCTGACGAAGTTAGAACTGCGCAGATAGTGGGTCGAGGGCGAGCAGGGACCGATAAGACAGTGAGCTTCAGGGCCGCTTAGTCAGCAGAAAAGGCCTCGCGATGCAAGGCTCAATCCTCATTAATTTTTTGGCATCGAGTTCAGAAAGGGCAACCTGATTGCAAAATAACGCCCCCTCCCTCTACACTGCCTCGCGAAAAACGCCACATAGTCAGGCGTAAGCAGGCTAGACGGCCTAATTTGGACAATAGAAAGACCTGCTGTAAGCCATAGGAGTTTCAACCCCTCCGCTACGAATAGGACTGCAATGTTGCAACAATCGGCCGATCATCGCTTTCGCGTCTCTATGAGGCCAGCATTCAGAGCAGTCAAAATTACGGACTCCTCGGGAGAGTCGGAGCTCTCTCCAGACGCCCAGGATTCTTCCAACGCGAAATACGAGCAGGATTGGCAGCGGGGACACGAAGAGCATTCGCGAGACGGTGGGGTCGCTCAGTTCCGGCCGATTCGGGTGGTAACCGATCGAGGCTACGAGTACGACTCGATCGACCACGCTAGAATCCATGCCAACAGGTATCTACCGAGCGCATCTCTGCGGTGGATTACACCCACAGCGCCAAGTATGAACATCATCAGAAGCAGGGGGTTGAAGAAAGAACTCCAGTCGGCCAGCATTGACGAGAGCGCATCCCCTATGAGCAAGAGTCGAGCTGGATTAGACAACATCCACATGTGCACCGCAATAGTGCTCGATCCTGTGCGTGTACGAGAGGTGGGTGTAGGCCTCAACCTCTTTTCTCCACAGCCAAGGCAAGGTGACGCGTGTACCTAGCCTAGCCTCTCCGGACAATTCCTAAAATGTCCTTGACTCCCGCAGCTTTAAAGAACGGCATTTTCATACCGTCAGAGCCCAAAGAACTAGTGAAAGGCTTATGTTCTTGGCTTCCAATTCTCAGCGCGGTCGCTACGAAATGCAAACTTCGAGCTTAGAGGCCATCCATAATGAGCTGAGATCTCTAAATGAGCGGCTGGGCTTCATTGAGGATTTAGTTGAGGAAGTAATCCTGAGACAGCTCCCAAAGGCCAAGATCAGCGCCAGAGAAATAGCTGAGATAAAGAAGTCCGTCGCCGAAATGAGGGCGGGCGAACGCGTGACGTTGGAAGAACTCGCAAGTGCCTAAATACACAGTAGTCGCGCATAAGCGGGTCATCAAGTTTCTCGCGGAACTTGGAGAGGAAGCGCCCAAGGAGCGGATTAAGGAGACCATCAGGAAACTCGTAGATTACCCGCTCTCCTTGAGGGAACTTGACGTGGAGAAGCTTGAGGGGGCTGAAAGGACGTTCAGAGTTAGGATAGGACGATACAGATTGATCTTTCACGTCGACAAGAAGGAAAGAACCATCTTCGTAACGCACCTTGGAAAAAGAGAATCCATTTACCAGAGCTAAGAACTCTGCCTAGCGGTAATCGCACGACAATTCCAAGAAAACTTGGATCCTACTGAGTTCGTACTGGCAGATCTAGATGGAAGACTGGGTGAAGCAGATCAACTCCTTTAGATGCCTATGATCAAGCGCGCATGAACCTCTCGAGAAGACCGCCTAGCCTTACCCAAGTGGCAACGTTTCTTGTTACGCCAGCCACGATCCGACAAATCACTGGTCGTTTTTGCATTGTGTTTGAGCTCGGATCCTCGCACGATTCGTGCGTCTGTAAACTTCTAGCCCTACGTCGGACCTCCATCTCCTTTCTGGAGGCGAAACTAGCCATGACTGGCTGGCCCTACGCGTATCCGACGATTTATCTCAATGGAAGGACGTTGACATGCTTGTCTTCCTTTCCGCGATCGTCCTCGTAATCATAGATCACGCCCTTGAAGCAACCCTTGACCGTCAGAATGGTTGAGCGAGTTCTCGCAGCAGCCGGAGCGGACCCGATGGCCCGAGCGAGAACAAGACATTGCAGAAGAATAGCATGGGTATGGTTCCGAAAGGACAAACCTGGATGTCCCGGGAGAGAGCTACGCTTCGTTCTATATGCCCTGAGGTGTTCGATTGTGGTTTCTCTTCTTCAATGTATGAATCAGAGGGGTAGTTGGTTTCCTTTCCTTATACCTTCTTTCCAAATACGTTGTAGTGCACAAACTCTGAAACTGGTTTCCTATTCTTGGAGAATGGCATCGCCGCGACGCCGACGGGCAGCATGGAGATTACGCGGTGATCCTGTGGGATACCCAGAATGCTCTTGATCTTCTCTTCGCTGGAGGCTCGCTGACCCGAAACGTCATAGACCCCAACCCAAAACGACGCGAGACCCAAACTGTGAGCCGCTAGGGCCATGTTCTGAGTCGCGGCCGATCCATCCTCCACATAGTGATGCGGGTCCGTCTTGGTGTCGACGGTCACGACGAATGTGACGGGAGCCTCTTCTATGCCCACACCTGTTATCGTTATCGCGAGCTCTCTGAGCTTGCGTTTCGTTTCTTTGTCCTTCACGACTATTATGTTCCATGGTTGGGAGTTTATGAACGAGGGCGCCCATCTGGCCGCCTCTATTATTGCATCGATCTTTGCTTGGTCAACGTCGTCGGCTTTGAATCTGAATACGCTTCTCCTCTCTTGAATCGCTTTCAAGACTGGATTTGAAGACATTCTTCATCGCCTCCCCCCTTTGTCGCGAGTAGAGCTTATGAATCCTTTCATATCAGCTGTCGCTTTGACCTGTTTTCCACAGCATCGACTGCTACAAATACTAACCTAAACCCCAATTTCTCAGCAGTTGATCTATGACCGGCCATCCATAGTAGCCTGCGTATGCGTACACAAGGCTGAGTATGGTCTTTCCTATGATTCCGGCGAGGAGAGCCTTCGCTCTTGGGTAGCGCATCAGACCCAGCGGTATCCAGACTATGTCATCGGGGGTTAGGGGCGTGGCCGCCAAGGCTACGATCAGCCAGACTCCGTACTTCCCGTACCTGACCCGCCACCTTTCAAACCGGGCACGAGTCTCCGGCGAGAATAGGAATCTGCCTCCAAGGCCAATGTAGTAGTGGAGAAACTGTCCGACTCCCGCGCCGACGCCTGAGACAATTCCCACAGCGAGAGGATTCAGCCGCGTAGCCATTAGGGGGATCAGGATGTAAGATGGGAAGAACGGGATGCTCGCACCCAGGACGCCCGCTAGAAACGCGCCGGCGTAGCCCATTCGGCCGAGCACGCTTATCGTTGAATCTAGCCACGACACTGCCTCTCAATCCCGTCTTCGACTGTACAGCCTATCTCGTGTAGCTCTGAGCTGCAGGGCTGGCTGCGTATGCTCCCAGATACTTGAATCCTTCCACAATTTCCACAGGCGCGATAGACGCGAGAACGATGACAGACCAGTCAAGGGTCGTCAGGCTAACAGTCTCGAGGACTAATCGCAGAGGCGCGTAGACCGCAAGAAACAACGAGAACATTACAATCACAGTCGCCGCCAACCCATATCTGCTTGAGAAGATCCCCAGCTCGAAGACGGAACGGTCTTCTGATCTGCACTTGAACGCTTCATCATCTGCCATCGAACCAGAAAAACCACACCACTGTTTGATTACGGCCAAAACAGCGCTCCCTTTATGCAGGATGGCACGCAAACACTACTTCTAGACTTGCTTTGAAAGCTGCTCTAGTAAATTCTCAAGGACGACTTGAACTTGCTGATCTCGACGTGCCGAGGATTGCTCGCGGAGAGATTCTTGTCAGGATGAAGGTGTGCGGCGTATGCGGAACGGATCTTGAGAAGCTCCACGGCATGCGTGTGACACCACCTATCCTTGGGCATGAGGTGACTGGCGAAATTGAAGAGGTTGGACCCGATGTGGGGACATACTCAATAGGGGATCGAGTCGCTGTTCACCACCACGTCCCATGCCATTCATGCTTCTATTGTATGCATGGCGATCATACAATGTGCCCAGACTTTCCAAAGAGCAATCTAGATCCCTGCGGCTTCGCCGAGCGCTTTCGGGTGCCTGAGATCAACGTCCGCAAAGGCGCCGTATTTCACATTCCCTCAGGCATGAGCTATGAGGAAGCGGCCTTCGCAGAACCTGCAGGATGCTGCATAAGGGGGTTGAACAGGCTTGGAGTCCAGCTCGGTGAGAACTTTCTCGTGATTGGATCTGGGCCAGCTGGCCTCACCTACGTTCAGCTTCTTCGAGCCCTCGGGGCCAACCTGGTGCTCGCGATTGACATCGTTGAATCCAGACTAGGGTGCGCAAGAAAGTTCGGGGCGGATGCGACTTTCAACGCGGCCAATCCAGGTTCGACGAGAGCCGTTCTCGATGCGACCGACGGTCGGGGGGTTGACAAGGTGATAGTGGCGTCAGGGAGTAGCAAAGCGATCGAGTCATCATTACGTTTTGTTAGAAAGGGGGGCAGGATCCTACTATTCGGGATCCCGCCTGAGGGAAGCTTCCTTAATTTCGACGCGAGTTATATTTTCATACGAGAGATCAGCTTCGTCCCCAGCTATTCCACAACGGAAAACGAAATGAGTAGAGCTCTTGAAATGATGGCATCTGGAAAGGTCAAGCTAACCGAAATGATAACTCATAGATTCAGGCTGGCGCAGATCGAGGAGGCTTTTCGAGCCGCAGAAAATGCTGAATCCTCCCTGAAAGTAATCGTCCAAGGCTAAAGACAGGATGTGAATCACATTTGATGGCAGCGCGTTTCTATGAGCCCGGCGTCCTCCGTTTAGAACAGGTTGACGTGCCCAAGATCAAGAAGGATGAACTCCTCGTCCGGAACCGCGTGGTTCTGACCTGTGGTACCGATCTGAAGATGTATCTTCGCGGTCACAGACTTGCGACGCCTCCGCTCGTAATCGGGCACGAATTTGCCGGTACGATCGAGCAGGTCGGCGAAGACGTCCACGGATTTAGTGAAGGAATGCACGTCGTCGCAGCCAATTCGGCGCCATGCATGTCTTGTTACTATTGTAGAATCGGCAAACCCAACCTATGCGATCACCTAGACGAAGTGCTGATCGGATTCTCCTCTCCCGGCGCATACGCCGAGTATGTGCGATTACCTGGACGAATAGTGAGACAGAACACATACAGCATCACAGAAGGCCTCTCATTCGAGGAGGCAGCTTTCCTTGAGCCCTTTGCCTGTGTAGTTCACGGAGGAGAACTGGCAGGGATCAATGCCGGAGATCTGGTCTTCGTCATCGGCGCTGGACCCATTGGACTACTTCACGCTCAGCTCGCAAAAACCTACGGTGCTAAGACCGTTGTCGTAGCAGACATAAGCAAGGAGAGATTGGCAAAGGCGGCTGAACTTGGGGCGGACCACACAGTCAGTTCTAAGGATCCCGTGGCAGAAATGAGACAGCTTTCGGAAAACCGGGGAGCCGATGTAGTAATTGAAGCCGTCGGAAAACCTGAGACTTGGGAGACCGCAGTCCGCGCGACCAGGAAGGGGGGAACAACCGTTCTGTTTGGCGGTTGCCCGGCTGGCAGCACCGTTCCGATCGACACCGGGACTGTGCATTACGGGGAACTCACGTTGAAAGGTGTCTTCCATCACACACCAAGCAACGTTCGTGAAGCTCTGAGACTCATCTCGACACGGCAGGTGAAAGTCAGTCCGCTTGTTACCCACCGGATGCACCTTTCTGATGTCGAAGCCGCCCTGCGTCTGATGCAGAACGGCAAGGCGATCAAGGTAGCGTTGACGCCGTAGGAACGTCTCGGCAACTTGATCAATCGAGTCTGGTCGGATCTTCCAGCAACTCTTTGACTCGTTGCAGGAACTGGGCCGCGGGGACGCCGTCAACTATCCTATGATCAAATACGAGCGAGAGCGTTGTCATGGCTGCTATATGGACTTCTTTGCCGATGACCACAGGTTTCTCTGAGGTGCGGCCGAAGCCGAGGATCGCGCACTGAGGAGGGTTGATGACAGGAGCGAAAAGCTCGACACCGTATCCTCCTAGATTCGTTACTGTGAACGTCCCGCCCGTAAGGTCTGAAACCGAGAGTCTGCTCTGCATCGAACGCTCGGTAAGATCTCTGATCTCACGGGAGATCTCGGCCACCGACTTGTTGTTGGTCATCGGAATGACGGGAGCGACGAGCCCGTCGGGTGTGTTGATCGCTACGGCCACGTTGACATCACCGTATATCTGAATCGTATCTTCGTCAAGCGACGAATTCAGCATCCGATGGTCTTCGAGAGCTTTTGCAGCGCCCTTTACAACGTAAGCGGTAACGGAGACCTCTTCACCCGTCTCTTTGCGAACGTTCACCCTGCGTTCAAGAATTTTGTCCATCGAAGCTTCCATCGTTATCGTAACAGGAACAGTGTTGTGAAAGCCGTATGAGAGGCGCTCTGCGGTTACTTTTCGCTTCCCTGAAAGCTTGATCGTCTTGACAACTGCCACAGTTCTGACTTGGGAAGGACCCGCAACCGGTTTTAGCCGTTCCTTGGCAAGCTCCATTGCCTTCATGACATCTTCGCGGACTATTCTCCCGCCTGGGCCAGAGCCCTTGATCTTTGAGAGATCGATGCTCGCCTCTCTGGCCATCCTTCGCGCGACTGGCGACGCTGTGGGTTCCTCAAGACGTGGAAGCTTGACAATCGACTGCTTCTCTTGGGCTGCAGGAATCTTTGGCGCCTCTTCCGCAGCGATTTCTAGGGGAATAGGCTCGTCCGGTTCCCCTACCAAGGCCATTGCTTGTCCAACCTGTACGTCAGTCCCGAGCGCGGAGAGCAGTTTGCGGATCACGCCGGCTCCGGGTGTGTTCACTTCGAACGTGGTCTTCTCACCCTCTACCCTCACAATCGGCTCTTCCGCGCTAACACGATCCCCTTCTCTCTTGAGCCACTCAATGACTTTGCCGGACTGCATGGCAGGATCCAGGCGGGGCATCACAACCTTTAGCATCTCACGTCTCACCCAACGAGCTTCTTTGCAGCTTGCACAATCTTATCCGCGTTTGGCATGTACGCCTGTTCCAGGGCAGGCGAGAAAGGAATCGGCATATGCGGTGATGCGACACGAAAGATCGGCGCATCTAGTGAGTCGAAAGCTTCCTCGAGCACTGCGGCGGCTATCTCGGATCCAATTCCCCCGGACTTTACGTCGTCGGATGCAACGATCAATCTGCCTGTCCTCTTGACAGATTCTACGATTGTCGCTAGATCGAGCGGTTGGATCGTTCTAGGATCTATCACATCAACCGATATCCCCTGCTCTTCGAGCTTGGCGGCTGCTGCAAGAGCTTCACTGACAACCCGCGACACGGCGACCACTGTTAGGTCATCGCCCTTTCTCTTGACATCACACTGGCCTAGAGGTAAGACATACTCTTCTTCTGGAACCGCTCCTTTCGTCCGGTACAATACGCCGCTCTCTATGAAGACAACCGGATCTTCATCTCTAATTGCGGCCTTCAGGAGACCCTTTGCATCGTGTGGAGTCGATGGCAAGACGACTTTTAGGCCGGGCACTTGGAAGAATATCGACGGGAAGAACTGGGAATGCTGGGCGCCATGCATCCGGCCAAGGCTGTACTGTGTCCTCAGTACAAACGGAACCTTGAGCTTTCCGCCGCTCATGAAATGCATCTTCGCTGCGTTTGTCGCGATCTGGTCGAGGCAGATAGTCAGAAAATCCATGTACATTATCTCGGCGACGGGTCTTAGGCCGCCCAACGCGGCGCCTATAGCGGCGCCAGCAATCGCCGCTTCCGAGATCGGAGTATCTCTCACCCTTTCCGGACCGAACTCCTTCAGCAGGCCGCGCGTGACCTTGTAGACTCCCTCGAAGACGCCTATCTCCTCGCCAATCAACACGACCCTTGGGTCCCTGAGCATCTCCTCTCGCAGGCCCTCGCGCAAAGCGTCGGCATAGGTTAGTTCGCGCATTTCCCGCCTACCTCACATACACATACTTCACCAGTTCATCGAACGGCAAGACCGGACTTGCTCTTGCGAATGCAACAGACTCTTCAACTTCGGCTTCGACCTCTTTCTCAATTTGAGCGAAAGTTGCTTGCGTTGCAAGGTTCACTTTGAGGAGCTCAGCCTCGAGGTTTTCGATCGGATCCCGTTTGAGCCACTCCTCAATCTCTTCCTTGGGTCTGTATTCGCCCTTGTCGTAGACCCCGTGACCCTTGAGTTTGTAGGTCATACACTCGAGAAGGGTTGGACCTTGGCCGTTCCTGGCGAGATCTATCGCTTCCTTGGCAGCTAAGAAGACTGCGACTACGGAATTTCCGTCGACAGTAACACCTCGCATCCTGTAGGCTTGAGCTCTGGCGGCTATACTTTCCGATGCAACTGCATAGTCGGCTCGAGTGGACATAGCATACATGTTGTTTTCACAAACGAATATCACCGGAACTTTCCAGACAGACGCAAGATTCATTCCTTCATGAAAGGCGCCTGTGTTGGACGCCCCGTCACCGAAGAACGTCATGGCAACGCGGCGCTTACCTTCCCTCTGAAGTGCCAATCCTACACCTGTCGCGATCGGTATTCCGCTACCAACGATCGCTGTCGCGTACATCGAGCCTTTCTCGGGAAAGATAGCGACATGCATCGAGCCGCCTAAGCCTTTGCAAGTGCCTGTAGCCTTTCCGAAGAGCTCCGCCATTAGTAGCTTCAGCGGAACACCTTTTGCGATAGCGTGCCCGTGGCCTCGATAAGTGCTTGTAATCAAATCATCGTCGTTCAGCGCAAAAATAGCACCGGCTGCAACGGCCTCCTGACCCAGGTACAGATGTGACGGTCCAATGAGGGCGCCCTCTTGAAGGAACAGTCGCTCGACGCGTTCCTCGAATCTACGAATCTCCATCATCTTGCGAAGCATGCTGAGAAGAAGCTCTCTAGTCAGCCCATGCCTTTCATAGTCGACGTATGAGACAGTGTCAGTCGGCTTTGCCGGTTTCATCTTTGCGGAGCCGCAATTCGCATAACAGCAGCTGCTTAAGAGCCTTCCCAGACTTCAGTGGACAAGGAAATGGCCGTTGGCGAAGCTGATCGGCTTAGACCTCGGTACAACAGGAGTGAGGTACGAATGCTATGACATCGACGGCGACAATCTCGCATCCGGAAGAAACAAGATCAGGGAACAGACAACGGAGGAATGGACTCGATCACTCAGATCGGCGGTTAGAAACAAGAAAAGATTCAGGGCCTCTGAGCAGTTACTGCTTTCAGCTCAGGGCACATCCGGAACAGTCTTACTCGTAGACGAGTACGGCAATGACGTCTTCAAACCTATCATGTACTACGAGAAGGCGGTGGATGAATACCAGAAAATAGAGGCGCTAGAGCAAGTAGCCGATCTGTCACGGCGAGGAATATCGATCTCCGCGACCTCACCTCTGCCTAAGATACTCAGAGTCAAGAAAACAGAGCCTGAACGTTTTCGAAAAGTAAGATGGATTCTCTCCCCGACTGTTTGGTTACTATACAGGTTGGCCTACTCTGAAGACGAGAAGTGGGAGCAGATTTGCACAGACTGGACGAACGCATTGAAGTTTGGAGCTGACCTAACTCAGGAACAACCTTTGTGGTTCGAGCCTCTGTTTGACGCGACGGGCATATCAACAGACCTGCTTCCCAGAATAGTTCCGTGCGGAGAGGAGCTGGGAACAGCCCGAAGCAGAATGGCAGCCAAACTCGGCCTCAGGAACGCTACAATCTTTCAAGGGATGACGGACGGAAACGCGGCCGCACTTGCTGTAGGCTGTATGAGGGAAGGGGACTTTGGACTTAGCTGTGGAAACACGACTGTTGTCAAATATGTCTGCAGTGAGATGAAAACGCATCAGGCAATCTACTACCACAAGCACCCTCTAGGTGGCTATCTGGCTGGAGCCGCGCCTGTCACCGCGGGAATGCTAGATTGGTTCGCTGACAAAATCATGGGAATAGAGATTGGGAAGGTCTTCGAACTAGCCGGCAATGTGGAGCCTGGCAGAGAATGCCTGTATTTTCCTCAGGGCGATAGAAGTCCGTTCGATGATCCTGAACTGGGAGCCGCGTTCCTTAGGGTCTGGCCGGAAGAGAGTTCACGAGATGCGGCTAGAGCCAGAATATTCCGCTCAATGGTTCTGGGATTGACCCTCTTTGAATACTACTACGTCACGCTCTTCGAGAGTCTCTTCAACCGTACGATTCAGGAAGCCAAGATAACTGGAGGAGGAACTCGCTCGACGTGGTGGAACAGACTTAGGGCATCGATCTACGACTTCCCGGTTAGGGTGATGGAAGAACGACCTGGAATAGGCGCTCTGATACCTGCGATCCTAAGGCTTGGACTCTTCAAGGACTTGCAGGAACTTCAGAACTCGCTTCTCAGAGTCGTCAATGTTTGCCAACCGGATAGGACCCTCGGATCCAAGTACGTAAGCTCCAGAGACCTCTTTTTGAAGCGGTGGGAAAAGGTGCGGGAAGCTTCCTCATTGATCCGCTAAGAACATTATGTGAAAAGCCTCGTCTCGTGTACGAGTTCTTCTTGGGACCAACCCTAGCAAACTTCGCTTGGTCTCTATCGCCAATGATGTGCCAAGTGCTTGGCTTTCGGGTACTCCTTCCCGGCTGCTCACGGGTAGATGTAGTTGCCCAGGTTCTGTCCGTCTTGGGCTACTAAGACGAAACCCGTGGGGAGTGTCATTCGTTCTACCCACGGGAGCGCCCCAATCTTCCTTAGTCTCACGCACGCACTCTTCGATGTCGAAAACCGAATCTACCTCATAGTAACCGCAGAGGTCGCTGCCGAGATTCTGTTCAACGTCTGGACCTTGACTCCTTCTGGTTTCGCAACAATCACGCATGTTTGGACCAAGAGACAATCTCTACTTTAGGGCGGCCTTCCACGCAACGAAAGAGCCGCCTCTGGCTATTCATGATGCTGAGGGCAGTCTGTGGACTATGAACCGCACTGAGAAGGATAGTATCCCGGCGTCTTTTCTGCGGCATCACTGGTTTGACGAAGAGGATCTACCAGTATCCGTATGCGGGCGCTGGGTACCATTGCGTCGGATACCACGGATAAGCACGCGAAGCCATCGCTGGGCAGTATGGCTGGTAGTAGTAGGGGTGATAGTACGGAGACCAGTACGGGTAGTAGTACCATGGCATCTCAAAGGCAGCGCCTGTAAGACCTCCCGCTGCCGCCCCAGCGATACCCCCGATCGCAGCCCCCGTAACAGCGGTGAGCCCAATAGCCGGGCCGATAGCCCACCCACCAAGTGCACCTAACGCGGCTCCTCCAAGTGCTCCCAAAGCTATGAGGGCCATTGAAAACACGGCCCTAAATCGATGCGATTGCATATTCTAAACCATTCGGTCAACACCTATAGATACGATACAATCCTGCCATTCGAGACCCGCGGGATTAGACATTGGCAGAACAAGAGGCTGGCCAAAAATTCATGATGCACTGTTGTCAAAGCTTCGTTTTCGGCTTCTAGGCTTGCTGGGTTTTGGCCGAGTTCATCCCTAGCTTGGGCTAAGCCTGCTGTAGCCCGTCGGCCCAGCTGGACAGCGAAGAAAACTGAGCCGATGTGATCGCCGCATTCCAGTGCACGTTGTACTGCAGGCCGCAGTCTAGCACCAGAAGAGGCTTTGAGCGATGAAAGTAAACGTGTTCGGTGCAAACAGGCTAATTTTCGGCCAGCCTAAGTGACCGTGATGGCGTTTGAAGCTGAGAGATTTCGTGGCAGCGTATGGACAGCCTTACTCGAGCATGTTGGGGATCAATCTAAAGTCGAGGAAGAACGAAGACATCATCAAGTGGTTTCTGGCTGCGATCCTCTACAGCAAGCCGATCAGAGAGAGCTCCGCAACTCGGACCTACCAATGCTTCGAAAAACAAGGAATCACGACGGCCAGACGTATTGTGGCTGCAGGATGGGATCGGCTCGTCAGCATTCTGGATGAAGGCGGATACACTCGATACGACTTTAGCACGGCTGACAAACTCTTGGAGATCTTCGGCCGTCTGGAAAAACTGTACGGAGGCGACCTCACCAAACTCTACGAACTTTCGAGGGACGGGGCAGAGGTTGAGGAGAGATTGAAAGGGCTCGGAAAAGGAATCGGCAACACAACCATCTCAATATTCCTCAGGGACATGAAGCACATCTGGAGAAAAACTGAGCCGAGAGCAACGCCGCTCGTAACGATGGCGCTCAAGAAGCTACGTATCGGAGATCCCAAGGAATACGCGAAGAGGCACAGAATAGATATTGTTCGATTAGAAACGGCGTTGCTCAGGTATTCGAAAGACTTCCTCAAGAAAGGGAAAGCGATGAGAATAGTCTCCTAGGACGGCACCACGGTTCCATCTGGCTCGACGGCTCTTACCCTTTCGATTCCCGCAAAGACCGTCGCCGTCAATTTGGTCTCAAGAGATGCGTTGCCTTGTAGCCTCTTTATGGTGCCTCTCCTCAGCTGTTCTAGGGCTCCGGGATAGCCGGTAGATGGTTCCAACGCGATACAGTATGCCTTGCCGAACCATGGATGGTCGGGAACCCAGTAGCTCTGCCAGAACCAAATGTGTTCAAAGACGGAGGCTTCCCATCTCAATGCGAATCCCAGCTTCAAGTTCGGGTTGAGAACTGTGTACCATGAATCCTTGAGATCCGTGATGAAAGCTGTCTCATCTGCAACCACGTCGTCGTTTGGTAGTATGCTTAGGTCGACCTGTTTCCCGGCTTTGTCTTCGGCGTACGGCCACCTGTAGGTGGTTTCCGCCTTAAGACGGCCCCAGGGTTCCGGCTTATCCATCGCCACAGTTTCAGCGGGAACGGTCACCTTGGTGCCTGGACCCACGAGCGGTCTGCCGAATGCCGGATGCTGAAGCCAACAATACTCAAGCGTCTGGCTGCTGGTGTTCGTGAGTCTCTCCCGTATCCGCACGATCGCTGTCTTGTCGTCTACTGTGATCCACTTCTCCAATCGGAAGGGATATCGTGGAATGTCTACAGATAGTCTCGCTGTAACCTCCGACATCGATTCCTTCTCAATGATCGCATCCCATGAAAGCAAGGGAGTCTCGCCGTGCATTCCCCACTCGCCGAACCTGTGTTTGATCGGTTCGTTCCCCGCGAATGGAAGTACATCTTGCCAGCCTCCTCCGTAGTACTCCATGAACTCTCCCTCAGACCTGCTAGAGGTCCCAACAAAGCTGCCAGGTTTTCTATATCCAGTCGGCGCGTGGAACAGGAGGTCTATACCCAGGGGTTTGTAGGTCAGCTCGATTATATCTGATCCTTTGTCCAGCAGAGAAACCAGTCGCAGCTGTCGGTTCTCGAGCACCAACGTCCGCATACCGCGATAGGTCCAGTCTAAGCTTGCAGTGCAGCCCACCAAATATCTTCAGCTAACCTTCTAGGCTTCGAGCTTTTCTAAGAGAACTTGATCGCCGTCACGTACCTTCCCGAAGACGACTGGATCCCCCACGATCCTTGCGAAGACATTGACGGGGCTGTACGCCCGCGGCTCGCCATGTTTGCTCACAGGGGTTGGCCCGAAGAAGATGCACAGCGCCTTCCCCGGCGGCCAATATGCGAGACTGCCAACCTCGACCTCGACCCTTGACTTCTCTTCCTTGACGTCCACCGGAATCGTGAAGTAGATTTCGTCCCCCCATCTGTTCGCATTTCCCTTGATCGGCAGAGCAGCCCAGACGGCGTCCGCAGTCTTGGGATTCTCAGGGGTAGCTACAGCCTCAATCGGACCTGTTACTTTGGTCGATATTCTCATTCGCTTCTCCATCTCGATCATCTACCAGAACTTGATCTCTAGACAAAATGAAGCTTGCCGTGATCTATCCGCGTAGAGCTCTCGCCAGATCCACACAACGTACAAGGAATTTCTCGTACGCATCTTTGAATTCCGCCATAGTCTTCCTGACCGCACCGAAATCTTTCCATTCTTC
>Ga0209725_1001196_pt1 | contig 15007 bp, 15 predicted proteins | sample I18A1metaG_FD_184145 | JGI IMG/M metagenome (GOLD analysis project Ga0209725, IMG submission 184145) | Lake sediment bacterial and archeal communities from Gulf of Boni, Indonesia to study Microbial Dark Matter (Phase II) - ​I18A1 metaG... | ecosystem: Environmental > Aquatic > Freshwater > Lake... | reverse complement strand
GTGGACGAGTTTGACCTCACGAGCATATTCGGGGTCGACGTGATCTACGTTTCAGTGAACCAGCTGCTCGCATCATCTGCGACTGTGAAGGAATCGGATGTGAAGAGCTACATTGACAGTCTGAGGGACATGCGTGTCTCGCCAGACGTTTGTCAGCAAGGCCTGTCGGAAGCAGTCAAGATCTCGCTTGGATTGGCCAAGCTCGTCAGGGACTTGGATTTGGATGCCGTTTCTATCGGTGACTGCAACGATGAACTCCACGCTGTCCTGAATTGTAGGCCTTGCCTTTACCTTCCTTCAGTCTTTGAGCACGGCATCGTCGTGGGGATGGAAGGCGACCTGCTGGGCGTAGTTGCCCAGCTCGTACTTTCCAGGCTTTCAGGCCAGCCAACAATGTTCACAGAGATCTTCACGTACGATGAGATGCAAAACCAAATCCTTGTAGGACATGCCGGCATGCATGACATCAGGCTCGCGCAGGATCACTCGGTTGTGACACTTACTCCTGACTACGAATACCCCGAAGAGAAAGCAGGCGTATGGATGGCCTTCAGCGTGAGGCCGGGACCAGTCACTCTCCTGTCGATCGCGAGCACCCAGAAAAGCTTTCACCTCGTAGTTGCAAGAGGCGAGGCACTAGCCGTTGAGCACAGGTTGCAGGGTTATCCTCACGCACTAGTCAAGCTCGATATTCCTCTGAAGTCCTTCTTCCATGCGACCACGGCAGTAGGGACGACGCAGCATTGGGCGCTGGTGCCGGGAGACCTTGGACGGGTCATATCCAACCTCGCCAGTATCCTTGGGTTAGACTGCACAATTCTGAACGAGGTTCAGGAAAGCTAAAATGCGCAGCCTTCACTAAGCCGCCGCATGTAACCAAAGCTGAGCAATTCGAAGACATTCGAGCTGGAACCGTGACATGCCTATCGAGGACATCCATGAGGAGACCAAGAGAATACTCAGCCTAGCTGAAGAACGGAAAGTCGTACTTCGACTCGTGGGCGGCATGGCCATTCGCTTTCACTGTCCCAGCGCTGAGGCGGGCCCACTCACTCGCAGATACGTGGATGTCGACTTGGTTGGCCACGCGAAACAGTCCAAGCAGATTAAGGCGCTGTTTCTCGATCTTGGATATACACCCAGGGACCGCTTCAACGCGATGCACGGCGACACGCGTTTGATCTTCAACGACCTAGAGCATCAACGGCGCGCTGACATTTTCCTCGATGTCTTCAAGATGTGCCACCAGTTCAATTTCAAGGACAGACTTGAGATCGAGCCTTACACGCTTTCTCTGGCCGACTTGGTCGCGACAAAGCTTCAAGTTGTGCAGATGACGGAGCGCGAGTACAAGGACCTGATGTGTCTGTTGCTGGATCACGCCGTCGGAACGAAAGACGTGCCTGAGACCATAAACGGCGCCCACTTGGCGAAACTTGCATCGGATGATTGGGGCATCTACATGACGTTCAGGCAGACAATTCATAGCTTGCTGGCTGCTCTCGACGGCTGTGGCCTCAACTCCGAACAGCAGCAGCTCGTCAAGGACCGTGCGCAGCTGATTCTGACGATGATTGATGAAGCGCCCAAGAGCATGGGGTGGAAGCTCAGGGCCAGGGTCGGAGAGAAAGTTCCGTGGTACGAGCTTCCGGAGCCCGACAAGGAGATCATTAACTAACGCGGATTTCTCGAACGCGGACTAGAGTCTCCAGATCCCGAATTCTCCGACTGTCTGAGAAGTCTCCACAGGCTCGTACCACCGCTTCTTCGCACCCACGATTGACCGCATCTTCCAGCCTGCCGTCTTGGGTTCTTTGTCGATGAACTCGAGAAGTTTGCCGATCTTTGACGTTATGTCGCTCTTCTCGGTCTCGTTCAAGGAGGGCATTTCAGAAACCGCCTTCCGCAACCCGTTCAGATTCGTTGTCACAGTATACCAGAAACCCCAGTCTCTCGCGAGAAGTGAAGCAATGTGGCGGCCGTCGATCGTCTCAGGTGCATGCCCTTCACCCACAGAGTGGGCTCGAAGAAGTAGTAGTGTATCTTTGAGATCCTTCTCACTGAACGACACTATCTGCAGTTTCTCAAGCAAGAGATCCGTGAGAGAGATCGTGGGCGAATCGAGTTCAAGCCTGCCTCTGAAGTCGATGGGATGGTTTGCAGCGAGGAGTTTGTCGAAAAAGACGTCGGCGTAGAACCACCCGTCCGGATGGAAGTATATCTGGCGTTGTGTCGCGGCGGAAGATAGCGTCGTTCGCCTCTTCCTATAACCAAGCGATTCGAAGAACTTTCGAACGGTGTCCCGGAACTTTGAGTACGACATGAAGTCTAGGTCCGTGTACTCTTGCTCCTGCGGACCGAGTCTGCCGAGTCTCTTAGCAAACTCGATGAAGTCACCGCCGTGCATACGAATAGCGACGCCGCCGATTAGCCTCAAAGGTATTTTCGCTTTCGACGCTTCCTCAACAATCTTCCGGCCCTGCTCCAAGAAAGCTTCTGTTGGGACAACGCCTCCCCATTCAGTAGGCATTCTGATGATTCTTTCTTCTGTCAAACTGCGCTGCCCCCAGCAGATCTGTGGACGACGAACGTTAAAGCTTTCTGAGGAACTAGCGGAACTCTAAAGATGTCGCGACCGGATCAGCCGGATGTGAATAGGTAGCTCTTGATCCCTTTCTCCGAGAGATCAAGCAGGAGACCGCGGAGGACGCCTTCGCCGTACTCGCTGCCAGGATTGAAGCATTTCGTTCGGCCAATAGTTGCGACTCCTTTGGATTCGTGTATGTGACCGTGTAGGCCGACGAGCGGTTGATGTTTCTTGATCGAATCGCGCACAGCCGAGCTTCCAGCCGGAGTCATTACAACTTGCCCTCCTGACAGCACTGGCTTGAGCGTTTCGTCGAGTTTCGGAGCTGGATCGATGACTGTTCCGTATGGCGGACAATGAAGGTTGAAGATGCAATTTCTCATGTTCCTAACGCCTGCCGCCATCTTCTCGATCCTTTCTGCGAGCACATCTTCGTCGAACTCTCTGGGGCTCTTCCAAGGAGTGTGGTTGGTCAAGCCGAGAGTTATCATCTCGTGATCTCGGTCCACCTCGACGACCTTCTCCTCCGGATTAACGATGAAGTCAGATTTCTTGAGCGGGGAATCAACCTCCCACCTGTCATCATTGCCAGGCGAGACAAAGCACTTGATGCCGGTGCCACGGAGGCGTTCTTCAGCCATTCGCACCCATCTTTCCACCGTCTCCACCATGAGTGATGTGAAAAGGTGGTCCACCTTCTTCTTGTCGGATTCAAGAGATTCCATCTCGGCGGTGTCTGTTCGATATGGATAGAACCCCGAGTCCCGTATCGACTTCTCCAGATCCTGTACCTCGGCCTCTGACTTGCAATGGATTTCTGATCCAGCGTACAAAGAAAGGTATGTCCCGTCAGGCTGTCTAACGATAGGAACGATCATTTTGCCCGTGATGTCGCCTGCGAGCATCACCGCGTTCGCGTTGTAGAACTTCCCGGCGTTCAGAAACTTCTTGAAACATCTCTCGGAGCCGTGGACATCGGTGACGAAGAATACTCGGGTGTTCATCGGTTTCCACTTGGAGCGCGCGAGCATACAAGCGTAGGCCTATTTATCGCTTGTTTGTCTCCGAAGCAGAAACAGGGTTGGATTATTCTCTGTCGGTCATGGCAGGACTTCGGTCTGAGCTTCCAGAGCTACTCTTCTTCGAGAAGTTCCAAGGTCACTCTGACTCTCTTTCCGATTGATAGCTTTGCGGCCTGATCCGCAGGAACGAGCCATTCCTCAATGTGGGGACCCGAAGGACCTGTATAGCCAGGAGCCATGACGAGCGCGCCCGGGATTGCTGTTCGCAACTGCCTGGCAATATTCTCGGTCATCTGCTGAGCCATTCTCTCCTGCTCTGACTGTGGATAAGGTCTGACCCGCTGTTCGAGGGCTTCCTCGTCGAATCTCACCTGCACACGGACTTTGACGGGATCCTCGCTTTGCACAATTCCTACAATGGTTCCGGTTTTCTGCACTTTCATGCCAGAGCGCCGTCCATCGTCATGAAGTCAGGACTCCGATATGATCTGTTCGCTTTCGTTGAGACCGCTTCTAGCACAAGCCGTGATGCAGCAGCTAGCAACAGTGATCGAACGATTGCGGACTCAGCCGCTTTCCAACTCGGCGTTTTCCGCGTACCCAGTGCGCGTGTCATTCGACATGTACTCGAAAGAGATCGATGTCAGGGCCGAGCTGGTCTAGGAAATCTCTGGCAGCCCGATTCACATCCCTCGACTGAGTGATGTATCGTCCCACGACGACTATGTCTGCTTGGGCGTCCAATGCGGCCTTGAGATTGCGTGGTTCTATTCCTCCAGCAACGGCGACCAGCAGTTTCCTGTCCTTGAACGCTTTCTTGATCTCGCTGACTAGAGTCCAGCTTGGCGCGCCGCCCTTTTCCTCGTCGATTCCTCTGTGGATTATCACAACGTCGGGGGGTTGCTCGTAGCTCTCAAGGATGTGGAGTGGATTTGACACATCCATCATGTCTACGAAGGAATAGATTCCCAGCCTCCTTGCTTCGTAGATGAACTTGTCAACCGTGTCTCTTGAGGCGAGCCCTGAGGCGACCACCGCATCAGCTGTCTCTTCGAAGGCGACATCGACTTCAACTTGACCAACATCGAGCGTCTTGAGGTCGGCAATTATAAATGAGTCTTTGGTTGTAGACCGCAGTTCGTGAACGACGCTTACGCCGAATTTCTTCACGAGTGGGGTTCCAGCCTCAAGTATGATCCTGTCGCTCGCCGGCAGTTGCTGAAGGATCTCCTTGGCCTTCTCGAGGTTTGTTACGTCAAGCGCGACTTGGAGGTACGGCGGGTTCCAGAGGCGCGGCACTCTGAATCCCATGATCGGGTGGGTCGCCCTGTCCTTTTCATACATGACCTTCTGTAGGCTTGGGTAGTTGGTCATCGCTCTTCTCAATGCGAGCTTTGTCGCACCGTAGTTGTAGTGATATATCCTACGGTAGTCACGGGCGTCAGGATGAATGAAGACGCTGCATATGACTACCCAGTCGTCTATCTTCTCCTTCGGGATGATACCTTCTTCGACGGCATCAGCAACAGCCTTCGCGACTGCCGCTTGGGCTGGGCCAAAGATCCTCGCCGCCTGTTCCATTCCTTTCACCGTCACCTTGGGCACTACTAGTGTGTGAGGTTTCGGCGGAAGATTCGGTCGGATCACAGCCAGAACGGGAGTGTGACCGGCTGACAGGCTCGTCAGACCGTTCGCAAAGGCTCTGCCAACAGGCCCGTCCTTGTCTCCAACCATCAGATCGACATGCGCAATCTCAGGTTCCTTCCCGAGGAGCGCCTCACCTATCAGAAACATAATCTCATCCACAGAGTAGGCAGTCACGCCATTCTACACGGTCGTTAGTTGTGGCACGTTCTTCTTAAATGAGTTATCTTGAACGATTCACGGCCAGAGACAATCCAGCATCACCCGAACGAACGTCAGGCGCATGCTTGACCGGAGGGCACAATAATAGACAAAGAACGGAGAAAGAAGAAAACGTGTTCAGTCTCTAGTTGATCTTGAACCTATAGGTCTGCAAGTCGATCCGCCACACTATTCTGTCCTCGTCACGGAAGACACTCCACATGCGCATGTAGGTTCCCTGTTGAACATGGTAAGTGTCGATGCCATGGATAATGAAGAACGTTCGTTGCCCACTTGGTACTATGGCCGGACCTTGGTAGACGCAAGTGTTCGAGTCTCGGTTATAGTCCCCTCGCCAGCCGCTTGCGACAATTGCGTAGACTTTCCCGTTGAATTGTATTGTCCCTGAAAGCACTCGGAAGATGATGTTGTGCGGCCCGACGTAGGTAACCTGCACCCTCAGTTGAAGATCTGCCTCGCTGACCAACCAAGAGCCAGAAACCCAAGCTCGAGCCTCGCCGGACATGGTCGTGATAGCATATCGGTCTCCAACGACAACATCTCCGGTCGCAATCGAGTCAGCGAGCGCAGGAACAGCGCCAAGCGCAATGAAGCATAACGTGAGAAGACAGAGCGGCAATCGTTTTGTTTGCATCTTGTTTTTCACCCCGGTCGTCGAGGACGACTTTGATACTTAAGGCAGTTCAGAAGGAAGCGTCTGGATGATTCATACACGGCAGAATAGACCTCACGGGTGGAGGCAGGTATGCGGGCGGCAGCCTGACCGGGGAAGTCTTGGTGAAATTCAGAGTCATGCGCCTAACCATTTGCACAAACGCGAAGTCGGCAAGGTCGGCCTGTCATCTGCGGATACATCACTACGATTATCTGCGACAAAAGACTGATCTCCATGTCCAAAGACTCTGAGGTGAAGAAACATGGGCAGCAGTCTCGGGCCCGGTGAACACGCCCCCGATTTTCAGGCCAAGGATCAACATGGGAGCACCGTCTTATTATCATCATTTCGCGGAGGCCACGTCGTCCTGTACTTCTATCCTAAGGACAACACTCCAGGATGCACGGCAGAGGCATGCTCGTTCAGAGACTCGATGACAGAGCTCCGAGAACGCGGAATCGTCGTGCTTGGTGTGAGTGTAGATTCGGAAGAATCGCATGCAAAATTCGCGTCAAAGTACAAGCTGAACTTCCCCCTCCTGTCAGACAGAACAAAGCAGATCGTGCGTGCGTACAGTGCGAAAGGTCTGTCTGGAACAGCTAAGAGAGTAACATACATTATTGGCCCTGATGGGATCATCAAACATGTGTTTACTCAAGTGAACACGAAGACTCACGGTGCGGAGGTTCTCAAGAAGCTCAAGGAGTTGGAACTGATATGATTCGGAGGTCTTTCGTTCAGAACAGGCTCTCAACGGATTAGGCTAGAGTAACTGCGAGGCATCTGCCGAAAGCAAGAACCTGTTCTTCGCTCTCCTTGATTGGCAAGCCCACTAGGTTTCTGGTCCAAGCCCTGCAATTTTGGCTATCCCTTGAATGGTGAGCCGGGTGAGAGTTCAGATCATGCGAGATTCTGCACCTTAGTTCAGGTCTGGAGGGTTTCTCTGATCATCGATGCGTCATACCCTAGCGGTAGGAAGATATTGGTGATCGATGTGATCAAGAGTTTCACGTATGCCTCCGCATCGTACCCTACCGCTTCCCTAAACAATTCGGATGGCACAGAACGATTGCCGCGGATCGTGGCTCTGCCAGCAGTTACTATGTAGCGGATGTTCTGTCCTGCGTGAACGTATCTTCCTTCTCTATGTAGCTGTTGAGCAGCAATTGCCTGATGGCTGAGGCTTTTGTATTCTTCGGGAGATTTACTCAATCTCTTTTCGAGCAGGAGTTTCTCCGCGGGAACTTGACCGGTTCTGATCAGGCGTACGTACCTCTTCGCTATCTCAAGTGCTGATGGGACGAGTTCGCGAAATTCTATTGAGTTGGACGCGCGGGAGAGAAGGGTCAGGACTTCTCGTTGGCAGTAGCGGACTATGTCTGCTGTATCATGGCGTCTAAGGTCGATTCCACGAGTCTTCAGCTTTCCGTCTCGGAAGACGCCGTAGTACCTATTCAAAACAGGCACGCAAGGGTTGATTCTGGAGTCGAGGAAGACTACCCACTTGTAGGTTCCCTCGAAGCTTATCGGAAGGTCTAGCTTCGTTTCGATCTCATGGCATAGGTCACAATATTCTTTGTCTGACGCGTTCTCTTTTCTGAGCCAGAGCGAGTCCACTATGCCGTGAATGATTTGGAAGCCTCTTGATTCAGCGATAGCGCTCGCTTTTTGAAGAGCTTCCCGTGCATAAGCGCAGGTTGCGATATGCGCATCGATCTTGCCAAACCGTGCATTCTTGAACCCAAGATAGCCGACTGCTCGGCTCCGATACGATCATCGAGAGCCTATGAGCAGACTAGGATCCATTTGAGCGCGGCTTGGCGTTGATCGTATCGAGTTCGTGTTGGGGGATCCTTCGCCTCATTCCTCCAGCGTTTGTACTTTGCCCGCTTCTCGAGTAGAACTTCAAGCGAGGCAGGGACGATCCCTTCTCGACGCCTACATACGTGAAAGCCAACTTCTGGAACGCGGTTGGGTGAGTCAAGGCAACATTCGCAATTCACAGTTTCACCGCTTAGATTCTTCTTCAACATAATCGTCGGATACAGCGACGCGAAATCAACTTCACCAACCCAGTCGTGAATTCCAAACTTGGGCTCGTAGACGAAACCACCTCGGTCGGCTAGGAGGAGGTGGTTCCCGTCCTTGAAATCTTCAGATCGCGACTTGCTCCAAGGAATCAGTACTCCCCGTTTCATGGCGTGGTAGATCTGGAGCGACGACATACTTGTCCCGATCGTGCTGCATGAGGCGCGCTGAAGCGGGATGATGCACGTTCGGGCTACCTCTATGAGACCCTCAAGGCCGCAGTCAGCGTCGATGAAACTGTTGCTGTAGTCCAAGTGCAGCCGGCCCATTAGGCGAGCCGCAGTGTTGCGATAGTAGATTCGCCCGTAGCTGAAGTAGCTTCGACCAGTGACCTCGAAGACCCGAAGTGGTGCACGTTCCCGGCCAAGTGCAAGTTTGTGGAGCATGTTGTGTTCTTTAGCGCGTTGGGTTAGGTATGGGAAGATGAAGGAGTCGCCGCCGTCGGTGCGTATGATGTCTGGGTCAAACTTGTTGAACACCTCGACAAGCTCTAGTAGTTTATCAACTTCCGAGCCTGAGTCGATACGTCTTTCCTCAGAATCCATCGTGATTGTTATGGCGTCGATCGGGTCGTTCATGCTTGGTATCTGATTGCTAGTTCTCGTGCTGACGGTCAGTTCAGCGATTCTAAACGGTGGGACCTCATAGTCTGTGGAATCCGATGAATCGAGAAGACGCCAAATTATAAGACCATCGTGGCTGTCGACTTCGACATTTGCTAACGGGAAGAGGCCTTTCTCGTATAGATACCTCTGCGAAGACGATATGTCAACATCGTATGGCCTGTACTTGCTCCCGTAGGCCGCGAGCTGCTGAACCTTCTGCGCTAGTGCTGTAGCTTCACGGTCGGAGGAGACCGCGATCTCGAGAACCTTGGACCGCGACGGATCGTTTGGCCTCTCGAACATCTCAATGAAACAGCATCGTTCACGGAGTTCAGGCCGAGCAGCAAGATCGAGCAGGTCAGTGAAGTTACCGGCGACACGGATTCTTGGGGTCCAGTCATCTACGAGCCTTATGCATTCGCCGTCGTGTTTCTTCAGCCACAGAACCATGCGGCCCGGCTTTGGGTAAAGGTCGAAGAGCCAACCTTCCGCCTTCACTTTAGTTGTTCCTTCATTCGTCTCTCTAGTTCGGCGAGTCTCTTGTGATGCGCGAAGAGCATTGAGAGCAGTAGCGGGAACTCCTTCACTGATGAAGCAAGGGCCCCGGCGGCTGAGGCGTAGAGCTTGCATTGGTTCAGAAGATCCTCGAAGATTATCCGATCTTCGGCTCTTAGGAACTGTTTGAACTTGTTCATACTTGCGAGTTCTTGCTCGACGATGATCCGCCAAGAGGGGATAGTTCTTCCCATTCAATACCCTTCCATCTAATCTCAAAGGAACTGATTGAGATTGTCTTCTCGCTGTGAGATCTTTGGGGATGGCAACGATCTGTGACGTACCAAAGTGAATCGTGTGAATGCGCCATGGCCTTCGGCGAGGATAGTTGTATGAGCGGTTTGTGTGAGCGCACTGTTGAAGGGTTCAATGTCTTGATGGGAGTTTATTGCAATTAGAAGAGAGTCTCTGATCTCTGCGATCGTAGACAGCGAACGTAATATTCGTTGAAAGACTCGGTAGGCTTCCTGCTTATCTTTAATCTCAGGATCTTGGAAGAGTTCAGTTATGTCTGAAACGATCGCAAACACGGAGCTGTAACATGTGAGGGCGCCGGATAGCTTTTCGGTCAGTAGAGATGCAAGCTGAAAATACGTGAATGCACGACTGATGTGTACGCGGGACAATGCGAGCTTTGGCTCGATTCTGTATTCGATGGCATAGTTGGATACCGTGTAGGCGTCGAAGCTATTCCCACCATCGATAAAGACCGCGTCCGAGTTTAATCCAACTGGACGATCAAGCTGAGCTCTGACACAGAGGAGTTCAGCCAGTGATCTAGAGAACGGGTAACCTTGAAAGACGACAAACTGTCCCGTCGTCAAGCGGACAAGCTCGTCCAGATCCTCGATCCCTGTAGTAAGTATCTGTTCTTCCGCGGGGAGACGAGCTTTCCGTAGCCTGATTGTCTCGAAAGTTCTATACGGAAGCTCGGCAGGAAGCACTGTTTGACATTTTGGGTTGACGTAGGCGGCTCTGGCATGGGGTAGTTGCGCGTGTTCGCAATGCATGACATCCTCTAAGCCAAAACCGCAATCTGGGCAGACCCCGTTGAAAGCTGCCTGCACGCCCTTGGCTTCTATGAACCGTTGCGCAATCATCAGGACTTCGTCGCATAATTTGCAGTAGTAGACCCACGCGTCGACTCTGCGAGTGGGACGTGATTGGTGCGCGAGTTCTTCAAGCTTCCATGTCTTTGCGGCGCTGATCTGGAGTGTCACTATAGAAACTATCTCCAGGCTTCGAAGTGGGCCAGTTTAGTCTCCTCTTCTAGGCTTGGGCTGCGCGTCCTCGATTCCTTTCTCTGTGATCGCGAAGTACGTCTCCGATTCCGGAAGACAGGGTGAGTCTATGATGCGGGCACAACGGAGGTTGTTTGAGGCTTTCTTTAGCATGACTCGATGGGTCGATGCGTGAGCAAGTATGTTTCCTCCTGCCGGCCTGGTTGGGTCTCCGAAGAAAGCTTGAGGGTTCGCTTGGACTTGGTTGGTCAAGACGACGGCTAAGTTCAGCGCCTGAGCGATTCGTGTGAGCTTGTGCAAGTGCGCGTTGAGTTTCTGCTGGCGTTCACTAAGATTCTCTCGACCAATGTATTCGCTCCTGAAATGTGAGAGCACCGAATCGACTACGATGAGTTTGATGTTCTCCTCCTTGCAGAGCTTGAAGGCGTGATCAACTGTGAGGATCTGATGATCACTATTGTAAGTGCGTGCTATGAAGATCCCTTCAAGGGCCTTGTCAGGGTCAAGCGACGCTGCCTGTGCAATCTGGTAGATGCGCTGAGGAGCAAATGTTCCCTCACTATCCAGAAAGAGGACCTTAGCGTTCAGCCCTCCTTGTTGCAGAGGAAGCTGAGCGGTGATGCAGAACTTCATGCATAGTTGAGTCTTGCCGGTTCCGAATTCTCCTATGAATTCAGTGATGGCTTGAGTTTCGAGGCCTCCACCAAGCAGTCTATTCAGGTTCTCGGATCCTGTGTTCAGGCGGAGCAGAGATTGTCGTCTATCGTAGAGCTGCTTTGCTGTTAGAAGGTCTACATGAATTGTCTGACGCGCAGCGCGTACAATCTTGACCGCCGCGGAGGATTCTAACCCTGCTTTGTCGACGAGTTCCCTGACCGGCGCAACCGCTATCGCTTCGATAGAGTCGAAACCCGCTTCCTTGAGCTTGTTTGCGGTTACTGGGCCGACGCCTTCTAGATCCTGAATATTCTCTAACACTTGAGCCAAGCGTAATCGAACTGGATGCAGCCAAAGTTGAAGGATAAGCGATGAGACGCACCAAGCGCATGGAGAGATGTCTGAAAGTTATTCATATAACGAACAATTCGGAGAGCGGACTTCATCGCGAGATCAGCAATCGATTCTTGATCCGTTCTACTGATTCGTTTCTCTTGCTACCAGAAAACAGTGGAAGACGGGTTCCCCTGCAAAACGGCCTCAGTCTCCTCCGGGCTAAGTGTCTTCTCGATTCCCAAAGTGTAATGCCAATCGTATAGACAATACCTAACTAGCTTGATCTTCTTGCCTTTGAGATCGGATGGAACAACCTCAAGGGGTGTGCGCTTCGAGAAACGCGTGACCTCGAGTGTGAAAACGCATTTCTTCCAGGTCTCGCCGTCTCTCGCAATTGTTTCGCCAGTCTTCTCGATGGCAATCGCCCTTCCTTTCAGCCTTCGGTCGCTGGCCTTCAACACACTCATCAACGATTCTTCGCGGCCGCCCACTGTTTGCAGATGTTCGCTCCGTCCACGGCATCTCTGCCGTACCCGTCAGCCCCGAGTGACTTGGCAGTTTCCAGATTGAGAGGTGCGCCTCCGACCAGTGTCTTGGCAGAAACTTCGGCCTTCCGAATAGCATCTATTACGTCTCGCATACGGGGGAATGTGGTAGAAAGCAACGCGGACATTGCAACTATGTCGGCAGAGGCTTCTTTCGTTGTTACCAAGAAACGGTCGGCAGTAACGTCGACACCTAGGTCGTGTACCTCGAATCCTGATGCTCCCACCATGCTTGCAACTATGTTCTTCCCGATATCGTGAAGGTCGCCTTCGACGGTTCCTATGACGATGCGGCCCTGTGACGCTATTTCAGACGGTTTCAGGTGGGAGGCGAATACTTTCATACCTTCCTTGAAAGTCTCGCCCGCCATCACCAACTCGGGAAGGAAAAACTCGCCCATTTGGTACTTCTGTCCGACGGCCTCCATGCCCTTCGCCATACCGTTCATGACGCCTTCATACGCGGTGACTCCTTGCTTGAGCGCGGTCTCAGCGAGAGCTTTGATGTTGTCAATGTCGAACTTGATGATGGCCTCTTTCAGGTCTTCAAGGATCGATTCTTTGCTCACGTTAGACCCTCTGAACCCTCCTGAGATGTGCGCTGTTCAAGTTAAGATTTACCAAGCTTGGTAACTGGCGACCGGTGTCATCTTGTTCCAGTGATCTGTGTGATGAGCCGTGTTCGAGCGGATCTAAGCGTTCCGCAATTCCAAATTCTTATTTCCTTGGCCGCCGAACGATCGAAAATCAAGACGGTTCAAAAGGTAGTCTGGATCAATGAGCATGAACAGCTTTCTGGAAAGGGAAAGAGCAATCCTACTGGCCTATGACCAGGGACTCGAACATGGCCCCACGGACTTCAATGAACGAAATGCTGACCCAGCCGCTATCATGGAACTCGCGGCTGCAGGCCATTTCAATGGAGTGGTGTTCCAAAAGGGACTGGCGGAGAACTACTACGACGGACGGGTGCCGCTGATCCTCAAGGTGAACGGAAAGACGAATCTCGTCAAGGGTGAACCAGTTGCTCGCCAGAATTGCAGTGTTGAGCGCGCTGCCGAGATTGGTGCAAAAGCCGCCGGATACACCATCTATGCAGGTAGCGCTCACGAGAGTATCATGTTTGAGGAGTTCGGAAGAATCCAAGAGGAAGCTCACAGGCTGAAGATGGCTGCCATCGCTTGGGTATACCCCCGCGGCGAGGCCATCAAAAACGACACAGCCCCTGAGATTGTTGCTTACGCCGCAAGGACCGGCCTCGAGCTGGGCGCTGACGCTGTCAAGATCAAGTATACGGGCGAGGTTGAATCGTTCAAGTGGGCCGTAAAATGCGCGGGAAAGATGAGAGTCTTTATGTCAGGAGGACCGAAGGCTGCGTCGGAAGTTGACTTCCTAAAGCAAGTTCGGGGCGCACTTGACGCCGGAGCAACCGGTCTTGCAGTAGGTCGCAACGTCTGGCAGAGCTCAGACCCCCATAGAATGGCTCGCGTCCTTCGTAGACTCGTGATTGAGAACCGCTCTGTGGAGGACTCGCTACGGGCTTGAAGATAGGAATATTGAACGGCGGCGGTGACTGCGCAGGCCTGAACGCAGTGACTAGAGCTGTTGTCAGAAAGAGCGAGGAGTTCGGATACCAGGTTATTGGCATCAGACAGGGCTGGGCCGGACTCCTTAACGTCGATACGTTACCGCTCGGATGGAACAATGTGGCCGACATCATAAAGACCGGGGGAACTATCCTCCACACGACGAGAACGAACCCGTTTAGCCGCAAAGACGGCCCCGAGACTGTCCTCGCAAACGCTGAGAAGCTTCGCTTGGATGCCGTCATCGCCGTGGGAGGCGAAGACACACTCAGCGTTGCCGCCAAACTTGCACAGATGGGACTCAGGGTCGTCGGCGTTCCGAAGACCATCGACAATGACATAGTCGACACAGACGTAACCTTCGGGTTCGACTCGGCCGTCAACGTCACCGTCGACGCAATAGACAGAATTCAAACTACTGGCGAGTCCCATGACAGAATAATGATCGTCGAGGTCATGGGACGACACGCAGGATGGATCGCTGCATATGCAGGAATAGCGAGCGGAGCAAACCTCATACTCGTCCCGGAGGAACCGTTCGATCTTGACGAGGTGTCGAGTTTTCTCACGAAGAGACACAAGTCTGGCGCAACGGCTTCGGTCATAGTGGTTGGGGAAGGATGCAGCTTGAAAGGCGCTCCTCCTGGCGATACGACCAAAGTCGACGAGTTCGGCCACGCCCGCTTAGGAGGAATTGGAGACCTTCTAGCAAGGGAAATTGAGAAACGTACCGGAATCGAAACACGTGCAGTAGTCTTGGGTCACGTCGTTAGAGGCGGGGCACCCTCCGCGTACGACCGAATACTCGCCACTCGTCTCGGGGTAGCTGCCGTACAGGCCGTGAATGATGAAGAATTCGGCGTTATGGTGTGCTTGCGTAACAACGCCATCACCAGAGTTCCCCTCGCAAACATCCTCGGCAAGATGAAGACCGTCGACAAAGAAACGATCTCCCTTCTGAAGGAGTTCTGCGCGTAGAGAGACAGAAGCACCTGCGAGTTGGATCAGCAAGGGGCCTCGGGGTTCTACGTTGCGGCTTTGGAACCTGGTTCTAACGAGATATCAAAGCTCTGGGAAGACACTGGTGGCTAGAAGAAGAACGGTCACACGGGAACCATGCAAAGGAACTTGATATGGGCTGATTCAGTACCTCGGAACTGATGCAGCCGATTTGGCGGAATGAAGATCGCGTCGCCTGAGCGTATCGCGTATTCTCGGTCCTCGTCCGTCACCAAGCCTTCTCCTTCGAGGACGTAGACCTCAT
>Ga0209725_1001195_pt1 | contig 15008 bp, 16 predicted proteins | sample I18A1metaG_FD_184145 | JGI IMG/M metagenome (GOLD analysis project Ga0209725, IMG submission 184145) | Lake sediment bacterial and archeal communities from Gulf of Boni, Indonesia to study Microbial Dark Matter (Phase II) - ​I18A1 metaG... | ecosystem: Environmental > Aquatic > Freshwater > Lake... | reverse complement strand
GGCATCACCCTTCATGGTCATGTCTTTTCTGTCGCTTGCTGTCATCCCCGAGATTCGCCTGACCGACAAAGGCATCGTCGATGTGAGTGCATCCAGATTTATCCCGGTAACGAGCTAGCAATACGAGCAGCAAGAGGACGCTCGCCGTAAACGTCTAGAGTGAAATCGGCACCGAAAACTCAGGAAGACTCGAACGAATGTGCGAGGTCCGTAAAGGGACAGCTTTTAACCACGCTTTGGGCTCCTCCCTCACGATTCGAATTGTCGCATCGGTCGCATTGGATCGACCCTGAGGGGCGAGGACGCGGGGTCGTTTACCTCGACAATGCGGAGACGACTAGGCTGGACCCAGCGGTATTAGATTTCATGGAGCAGTTCCTGCTGGACAAGTACGGCGTTCCAGCTGGCGAGTTCGGTTATGGGCTAGAAGAAGAGGCTGGAGAAGCAATCGAGCGGGCTAGAGAGACGATCGCCAGAAGAATCAACGCGAATCCAGAGGAAGTGATCTTCACTTCGGGCGGAACCGAAAGCAACAACATAGCGATCCTAGGCGCCGCCCGCTTCCGCTACAACAAGGGCAAGCGCGTCATCACAAGTAAGATCGAACATACGTCCGTTCTTCGCATCTTTGACAAGCTTACCAGGAGCGGCTTCGAGAAGGTTCTGCTCGACGTTGACCGCGAAGGGTTTGTGAACCCAGCTGATCTGAAAACGAGCCTAAAGGATGTGCGACTGGTATCGGTGCAACATGCCAACCAAGAGATCGGTGTATTGCAGGATGTGGCAGCGATTGGGGATATCGCAAGAGACAGCGGTGTTCTCTTTCACTGCGACGCCGTTCAGTCCTTTGCCAAGGAGAAAATCGACGTTCAAGCGATGAAGATCGACCTGCTCTCCGTGTCGTCGCATCTGATTCACGGGCCGAAGGGGGTTGGAGCTCTTTACGTGAGGGACGGGGTCAAGCTTGAGCCTCTTCTGGAAGGAGACGATAGAGAGAAGGGGTTGAGGCCCGGAACCCCCAACGTCGCAGGTATCGTTGGCTTCGCCAAGGCTGTAGAACTGATGACCGATGAGGATACAGCTAGGATGCGAGGGCTGAAGGATGAGCTGATGGAGTCGCTCCTTTCGATCCCTGACTCACATCTGAACGGGCCGAGAGGCGAGCGTAGATTATGCAACAACGTGAACGTGTCCTTCAGATATGTGGAAGGCGAAGCGATCCTTATGCACCTCGACCTGAAAGGGCTCGCCGTGAATACTGGCTCGGCATGCTACAACCAGAAGCTTGAGCCGAGCCACGTGATTCGGGCTATCGGAGGAACACTTGAGGAGTCTCATAGCTCAACGCGCCTGAGCCTGTCAAAGTGGACGAACAAGGAAGACGTGGCCTTCGCGACCGAAACGATCAAACAGGTCGTCGAGACTCTTAGAGCGCAAAGCCCGCTCGCAAAGAAGGTCTCACAGCGGAGGTGACAGCCATGTCGGAAACTCTAGCGAAAAGGTACGGCTACTCTGAGAAGGTCATGGATCACTTCAAGAATCCAAGAAATATCGGCGTCATTGACGATGCGGATGTCACAGCCAAGGTTGGCAGCGTCGCCTGCGGTGATCTGATCAAACTATACTTGAAGTTCGATCCCGAGAACAACGATCAGATCAGGGACATCAAGTTCGAATCGTACGGGTGCGCCGCCAACATCGCCACAAGCTCCATGATGACCGAGATGGTGAAAGGCAAGACACTCAAGGAGGCTAGGAAGGTTACATTCAAGGACATATCAGAAACACTCGGCGGACTGCCACGAATCAAGCTTCACTGCGCCGTGCTCTCAAGGCAAGGCTTAGAGACGGCCTTTCTAAAGTACGAGGCAAAGAACGGGCGCGTCAAGATAGACGAATCCTTCGTCAACAAGATACTCCGCGGGGTACTCGAACCAGTACAGGGAGTGGACATAATCTCCGCGAAGATACTAGAAAGCGTAGCCGTGGAAGGCGGCAAGAAGATATCCCTAGGCTTGAACGCCAAAGCGGGCAGTGAGCTCGCAAACAGTCTCGCCGAGGACATTCGCGACGCCTTCGAGGGTCTAGACCTCGAGCTCAACCTGAAGTTCAAAGACCAGCATCTCCGGGATTTGTCGCACATTTCCCATCAAGAGCACTGCGCCGTCAGAACTCCAGACGCTTCCCATTCAAGGTTAAGTTTGTCTGCACGCGAACCACATTCTTCAGAGTGTTATGGGCGTAGCACATCGACTCTGCTTCCCGAGCTATTGCTCTGATCTGATCATCCCCTGCGGGGCTCTCGATCTCGATCTCATAGATCATATCCCTAAACGCTCCGCGTACCCGCCTATCGAAATGCCCGCGGGCTACAGCCTTCATCGAGTTCAACGGGACGTCCTTCGCGATGGCTAATTTCGCGTACTGGGTCATGAGACACGACGCCGCCCCCGCTACAAAGTATGCAAGCGGTGGAAGCCCGGCGTCAGTGCCGCCTCTCTCAGGTGGCTCGTCGATCGTGAAGCTGAAGCGCCCAAAAGAGGCTCGGAAGCGTAGTTGTTCGACCAGTTCGATGTCGATCCTATGTGTTCCGATCTTTGGCTTAGTGAGGCTTCGACGCTCGCTGTCTTCCTTCTTGACAATCGCAGCCAAGTCGGGGTAGGACTTCAAAGCGAACACAGTCATGACAAACCGGGGAACTCAGATATAGGCCCCTCCGAGTCCCGGTGAGAAGTCACCCGACTGTATCTTCTTCACTAGACTCAGGGCGGCTTCTTTGATCCCGCCACTCGGGTGAGGAGCTTTGTCGACCGGGAGATCTAATCAGGTTAACATTGCTTTGAACAGTTCATTCTCGCCGGCCATCAGTCTCGATATGTGTTCCTTTCTTTCTGACCAAGCTGTCTTTCTCAGAGTCTCGAAGGCGTCAATGTCCAGCGCCTGACCTAGGACTCTTGGGATCCATGCGCTCAGAATATTCTTGTAGAAATCAAGAGAATCAAAGATGAGCGTGACGATTGTGCCCTCCTTGTTCGCTTTTCTCAGCTCTACGGCCTTTCTTAACGCGCCCGCGATGTAGCCTCCCCCGCTTGGGGTTGCTGGGATGCCAGCTTCCCACAGCTGATGCATTGTGTGGAATGCTTCTTTGTCTGGCACTTCGTATACGTCACCGCATAGCGACTCTACTTCTCCGAGGCTGTCGGATTTGCCGAGTTCTGTTAGGCTCCGAAGACCGAAGAGGTGGCCGCCTTCTTCTTGTCTTAGGGCGAGAATCTCGGTGTTCGGTCTCTTCTTGAGTGCGGCGGCGACTCCGAGTAGGCTACCGCGGGTTCCTTCGCCGTTTACATAGTAAAGATCCGATGATTCCTCGGTCTGGTATAGAATCTCAGGCGCTAAGGAGTAATGGTATCCAGCCGCGTTTAGGAGGCCGTCGAAGGGTTTGAAGATCCCGTGCTGATCAAGGAAGAGCGTACTCTCATCTAGATCTGTTTCTGCTTCTATGTGCGCGTTGGCTATCGCCTTTCCCTTTTCCATATTGCCTGTAGGGCAACGGTTGTCCGCGCACCCGTTGATCACAACCCCTTTTGACGAGAGATAATTCACGAGGTCCCGGTTTTCGTTGATAAGAACATCCGCCATGTATGCTACGGGAACAACGCCCGCCTTGACCGACGGGAGCAATGCTACAACAGATCTGATGAAATTGCCGAACCCAGCCGTTGTAATCCTCTTGACGCGGTCTAGCAACCCCAATTCGCGGTAGTAGTAAAGCATGAAGGAGACTGCTCTAGCCTTACCGCTTCCCCCCGCATTCAGATACTCGGGTTTATAGAAGATGCGGATATTGTAGCGAGCGTAACGATTGATGTCTTCAGGAATTTCGAGAAGTGGCGTTAAGCCCACGCCCAGTTCTCTAGCGGACCATTTTCGATATTCGGAAATATCGAGTTTCTCTCTTACCCCTTGTAGTGACTTGAGAGTTGTAGTTAGATAATCTGAGGGGGTAGAGACTTGATCAAGAGCAGGTGGATGTTCGACTAGCTCAACGTGTGTCTCATGTGCGCCAATATTCCCACTCAAAGGCTCGCACCCGTTATGAGTCAGGAGCTCCGTCAACGGAGATCCGACTCGAGTCGCGGCACGAAAGAAACGGCCGCATCCGCAGGGCTCGATTTAGCCCTCTTAAGTGAGGCGTACACAGTGAAACACAAAGTGTTGCGAACTCCTGCCGCAACCTCAAAGTAGTCGAGCGGCTGGTCACATTATGTGATCAAATTTCATCTACAGCTTCATCTACAGTCTCTGGGAACTGGGGCATCACTTTGATTTCTGGATCGTAGATTGCTTTGCGCATTATCTCATGCGAGCAGCTGCCGTGAGTGGTGCAATAGGCTTCGCAGCGTTCGGCGGTTTCAAGATCCCGATATCCAAAGCCGCAGAGTTCGCACTGATAGATGGTCTCGGTCTTTCTCTTGAGTTCGCTGACCATTTCGTACTCACCTCCGATTCGAATCCGAAGGTCAGGATCAGTCGTGTTGCATCTTGGCCTTGTAGCGGAAGATTTGACGTGTCATCAGGCCTGTCCCGAACGCGTTGACAACGATTCCGATCGCCACGAACTCGACACGATAGCGAAGAAGGAAGCTAGCCGAGGCGCCGAGCACCACACTTACCGCAGCCAGAGCGTCAGTTGCGTGATGGAGGCAGCAGGACACCATGGAGACGATCGAAACGAGCGAGCCCGAGGTGCTACACGTCATGGCGCCGCTCGAGCGACTTAGCTGACGAGCGTAGGAAGCAATGGATGTTGAAACTGCAACGCTCGCCGTTACAGCTAGGACTATGAGCCAGTCGCCAGAAACCACTTGCCAAGCGGCAGCTAAGGAGCCTTCTCCCCAGAGGGCGACAAGCAGAAAAGAGGCCGGAACCAATGCTGAGATTCCAAACCCGGTAAGATAGTGTTTGCGTTGAGATAGAAACAGGTCAATTAGTGCTGTTGTCGCTTGCGTCGGAAGTTTCGTCATTTTTTCCGGGTCCTTCCGGTCCGTTCGCGGATGATTAGCAAGCTTGCCAGTGACAGTAGGAGCATGATTGCTGGTGTCGTTGCAAACTCGGGAGCAACGGCAACTTTTCCGCTGTAGTTCCATCCCGTAGCGTCGTGGGACCATCCTCCGGTCGGCGTCTGGTAGTACACACGGGCTGTAATGTCTTGCCTCTGAACCGAAGTGAACTGTACGTTCGATAACGTCATGGTCTCGGTTCGTTGCCCGTTCAGCGTCTCGGTGAGCGCTCCGAGCATCTTCCCCTCAGAATCGCTCCACAGCTCAATCTTGACTTGGGCAGGGAAAGTGAAGTAGTAACTTACAGTCGCATCGACGTTCACTGGCTTGCCTGCATCAACTGTGTCACTGTATTCCAGGTTGACTATGCGCGCGCTCCAAAAGGCGACTTGGGCCGATGCGGAGGCAGGCGGTTCCATGTGGTGGGGTCGATGCATAACGTTGACTGTATAGGTGCCGGGACGGGGCGGGGCGTAAGATACTGTTTGCTGAAACGGCTCCGAGGATGCGTGGTTCCAACTCCATTGATTCATGACTCCTCCCGAGGAATCCACAAAGGAGAGATCTACATCCCCATGCACGCCGCCCATGTAGGATACGGTAAGGGCGACCGATTCCCCAAGAGCGTGTACGGGCTGATCTGTCGTAATGCTGATCGAATCTGCCGCGACGGCGTGTGTCATTACTGCCAATGCTAGTGTTGCTAAAGATATTGTCATCATGATGATAGAGAGGTTTAGGGTCCTCATTCATCTTCACCAGATTTGCATCTTCATCATTGGCTAGTGTTGAGTTCATCGTAACCGCGATCGGCGTGCTGCGATCGCCTTCTATCTTTGCTCCTGAGCGACGTCGTAGCCCAATTTCTTGATGAACGTGCGAATGTCTTCAGCCGTTAGGTGACCTGGGTCGTAGTCTACTAGGACTGTATCGGTAACGTAGTTTACAGTCACACCCTTAATTCCGCTCAGCTTCTTCAGTTTCCGTTCGATAATTCCGGAGCAGGAGGAGCAGCCGAGGTTGAATAGGGAGAAGATTGCTTCCGCTGTTCCCTTCCTGTTATCCGTTGCCATCGATGACATTTTCCTCTTCCCCATCTCAACGAGTCTGGCCGGTCGCCGGGAGGTTGGCGCACTTAAGCGGGGCGTGCACGGAGAAACACAGTGTGTTGCAACTAGGCTTTGGGTAACGTGAAAATCACGGATCTGTCACTCATCTCTAACTTTGGCGACACTCCTATTTGCGCAAACATCTCCGTGACGTAATGGACGAGAAAAATAGACCATTTCAGACCAAAATCGTGAATGAGAGTAACAACCTGTCCCTCTGAGTCGATTGTTTCGCTGAACTCGAAGAGATGCGCATAGGTTGCGAGGGCGCGAACATGGTCCATTAGAGATTCAAGGTCGACCCTGCCGTTCTTCGCTGTCGCAAAAGCCTGAGGAATGCTACTTCCTCCTGACTTCGCCACCTCTATGATTTGATCCGCGTCGGAGGATGAAAGAAGGCCACGGAGGCACGCGCTGCTCAGTTTTACAGAGCCAATTCTTCGCGCGAAACGGTCAAACTCGGCATACTGTTTGAGGATTTGGTTGACAAGGGTGTTCGCGCTCACATTCTGAGACGCTGCCTCCGCCTCCACCGCAAGCAGCGCAGACTCGGATATCCTGAAGGACTTCGGAACCATTCTCGATTTCTTCGCAGCTTTGGGCGAGGACATGCCCGCTCAGAATCATAGTGTGTCTATGCTATGCCTGTTAAGCTTGTAGGAACCATGCTCCAAGTTCCGATCGCCTCGAGTTCGGGGTTTGCTTCAGCAAACAATCAGGTCCTAGTTTTTCTGAAGCCGGAGAAAAGGCTACGGGATTTCTGTTAGACCTATCAGCAAGAACGCCTCGGATCTTGGCAAACGTATAGAATGATACTTCTAACAGCACTGAGCATTGTACGCCAGCTAGGAGGAGCTTGCCACGACACTCGGTAAGAGCAGAATCAGAGCAGGGCCTCGGATCGATGATGTGGGCAGAGTATTTGACTAGATCTAAAGATGAGTTGGAGACCCCGGTATATTGCTCGGGGTGCGGTTCGATCTGGCCTTACGGCCATACTACGGGCCAAACCGAGGGGGCTCTGTGTCTTGTCTGTAGGGAACCTCATCCAGCCGTGTCCAAGGCAGCGCTCGTTGTAGAGGGCATGTGCTGCACTGCTTGCCAGACTGCAGTTGAAAAGGCCTTGAGACGAGTCAATGGTGTCCAAAATGTCCGAGTAAGCTACGTGTTAGGCAAGGCGCACGTGGATTATGATCCGCGAGTAGCCAATCTCGAGCAAATCGAAAAGGCGATCAGGAACGCGGGCTACAGATGCATTGTGCAAGGTAAAGTTCAACCTGGCTCGTACGCGAGGTGATCATCATGGCTAAGGACATCATATGTGGAATGTACGTTGATGAAAACAAGACGCCGTTCAAGGTTGAACGCAAGGGAACCATGTACTACTTCTGTAACGAGCAGGACATGAAGGCTTTCCTTGCGCCAGAGGCGGAGTTTCGACAGCTGAAGGTGATGACGATCTTCAGTCTCGCTCTCGGTACGCTTACGGCGTTTCTGGAATATGCCTATCCGCCGCTAATCGGTTCGAGCGATTGGAATCTCAAGATTCTGGGCTTGCCGAACTACATATGGCTCTTCCTGCTCGCTACACCTGTCCAATTTATCGGCGGCTGGAGGTTCTACAAGGGAACGAGAGACGCGATAAAGGCTCGGCAGGCGAACATGGACAGCCTCATCGCGATCGGCACTACAGCAGCCTGGGCCTATAGTACGCTTGTCACGTTTGCGAGGACTCTATTCCCCGCCGCGCTGGTCGTGACTGGACCTGAGGTCTACTTCACAGAAACAGGGCTGATAATAGGGCTCATACTCCTCGGGAAAGCGATGGAGCACATCGTCAAGGGCAAAGCCTCGGAAGCTGTCAGAAAGCTTCTGGACTTGCAGCCGAGAATGGCTAAGGTTCTGCACGCAGGAGAAGAGATCGAAGTCCCCGTAGAGCAAGTCAAAGTGGACGACATATTCGTCGTCAGACCGGGCCAGAAGATGCCCGTGGACGGAATCGTGGCGGAGGGTTACTCGTCTGTCGATCAGTCCGTAATCACGGGAGAAAGCATACCCATTGAGAAGAAAGTCGGCGATGAAGTAATCGGCGCCTCGATCAATAAGACAGGCATGCTCAAGGTCAGAGCCACCAAAGTTGGCGCGGACACGGCGCTCTCCCAAATAGTGAAGATGGTCGAAGAAGCCATAGTCTCAAACGCGCCGATTCAGAGGCTGGCCGACAAGATCTCATCATATTTCGTGCCGGTAGTGGTCCTAATCGCTGTAGGCTCAGCGCTATTCTGGTATTTTGGTTGGGGTCTACCTTTCGCCGTGTCCTTCATAATTCTGATATCCGTGCTGATCGTCGCTTGCCCGTGCGCCTTGGGAATTGCGACGCCTGCGGCGATTATGATAGGGGCCAGCAAAGGAGCTCAAAATGGAATACTGATCAAGAACGGAGAATATCTTGAGAAGGCATACAAGTTACAGACGGTCGTTTTTGACAAGACGGGAACGCTAACGCAAGGGAAACCGTCAGTAACAGATGTTACAGCCTTCCCGAATCATGACCAAACAGAAGTTTTGCGCTACGCGGCAATAGCGGAGAAAGGCTCCGAGCATCCTCTGGGTGAAGCGATCATAGCTGGCGCCAAGATGAAAGGGCTGAAGATTTCGGAGCCCGAGTCATTCGAATCGATAGCGGGACACGGTGTCCGAGCAAAATACCAGGGAAGAGACATCCTACTCGGCAACAGGAAACTGATGACAAAGTATGAGATATCATCTGAGAGTGCTGAGCAGGCGTTAAGGGACCTCGAAACCGAGGGTAAGACCGCGATGCTAGTCGCGCTCGATAGAGAGCTCGCAGGAATTGTGGCAGTAGCAGACACCCTCAAGGAAAGCGCTGTCGAAGCCGTGAACCGCCTAGACCAGATGGGAATAGAGGTCGCAATGCTAACGGGCGACAATAAACGAACAGCCGACGCCATAGCAAACAAGCTCGCAATCAAGAGAGTACTCGCAGATGTGCTTCCAGCCGACAAAGCCAAGGTCATCAAGGGACTTCGAGGAGAAGGAAAGATCGTAGCCATGGTGGGCGACGGCGTCAACGACGCTCCAGCTCTGGCCTCCTCGGATGTCGGTATCGCGATCGGAAGCGGCACAGACATTGCAAAGGAAACCGGCGGCATAGTGCTAATCAAGAATGATGTCCGTGACGTAGGAAAGGCAATTCAACTGAGCAGAAAGACCGTCAGAAAGATCAAGGAGAACCTCTTCTGGGCGTTCATCTACAACATAATTCTGATACCCATAGCAGCCGGCCTCCTGATCCCATTCCTCGGTGTTGGTGCAATTCTGAACCCTATCTACGCGGCCGTGGCAATGGCGCTCTCCTCTGTAACCGTGACACTGAATTCAATGCTTCTCAACCGATGGAGACCGGGCAGCTGACTAAATATGGTGATGAAAGTCGATGGCCGTTGCAGTCGTCTGAAGATTTGCGTCAACATGTCCCGCGATCGTCAGTGGAATACCGGCGATCGATAGTGCGCCCAGTTTTGACATATGCAGAGTCTGGTCAGTCGATTAAGTCAGCTGGTCGCGAGGCTGCCGCGGACGCGTGCTTCATCCTCGATCCTCTTGAAGGCGACGAGGCCGAGTGCCAGCATAAAAACTGAGAGTAACGCTGCCATAACGTATTCGAGGGTCTCAGGTAGGATCGTCGATGTTGCTAGCGCCGCGTGTCGGATCAGGTCGTTGAAGTAGGTGAACGGAATGGCCATGGAAAGGTATCGGAACGGGATTGGTATCACGCTGATCGGGAAGAGGGCTCCTGTCAGGATTATGTAACCGAAGAAGACGAGGTTGGATATCGTGTTGTAGGATTTGACGCGCATCGTCAACCCTGCAAAAAAGAGTCCGAAACCTATCAGGCCCAATTCGTAGAGGCCAAGCGAGAATACAAATGCAGCTGGGTCGTAGAGGGTGATAAGGCCACCCCCAATCAGGTAGAGTAGGAGGGTTGTGTAACCAATAATCAGCGCGTCCGTTAGGAAGACGCGGGCCCATCTTCCTATGATAAGCGTGACTCGGCTTGCAGGAGCGAGGAAGAACTGCTCTAATGTGCCAGCCATCTGCTCGTTTCTTACAGTCTGCCCTACGCCCCAGACGCCAGTGCTGAAGAGGATTATGAAGATGAATCCGAAAAAGAAGAAGGTCATTCCCCCTTCGTGCGGCGAGCCGGCCGGCGCTGTCGCCGACGTTGGCGCGAAGAGCGTTACACCAAGCGCGAAGAAGAAGAACCATAACGGGGTGCTTATGAATTCACCCACCATCCAAGCCGGGTAACGCACGTATGAGCGCAAGTCCTTCAGAAAGGCCGCTCTGAATTCCCCGAGAAGCCTGAGGACTGGGCTAGTATTTCGAGAATTCACCTGTAACACTCGCCTTCTTTTCCAGGTACTTGAAGACCGCGTAGCCCAGCGTTGGATACGCCAGAGCAAGAGCGACGAGTATGAAGACGCTTCCGTAGAGGCTGACCAAGGTCTGGTTTGCGAGAATTATTTGACGCATGTCTTCGATTACGTACGTTTGCGGCAAGGCATTAGAAAGGAACTGAACCCAGTAAGGCAACAGGGTCACCGGGTAGTACGTGCCCGTAAGGGTTGCGAATAGGAGGTTGATGATCTGGGTGAAAATGTAGGGTTCCTTGAACCTCAGAACGAATCCAGCAAAGAGGAAACCGATCCCGAACAACGGAATCAAACCAACCAACAACGCTAGAAAGGCTTGCATCAGGCTCAGGAAAGCCGCTGGCATGCTAATCATAATAGTCGCTCCGGCGACCGCGAAGAACACAGTGGTCGTGATCACCACGTCAGTCAGGCTAAGTCCGATCAAGAGCGTGATGCGATTTGTGGGCGCCAAGAAGTTCTGTTCAAGCGTTCCTTTCATCTGCTCGTCTCTGAGGGCTACTCCGACATCCTCTACAACCACCCAGCTTATCATCCAGACAGCGCTTCCGAGAATCTCATAGACTAGGATGTTGCTCGTGCCAGTTCGCGCAGCAAAATTCAAGGAAGCATTCGAACCGCCTATGAACTGCCCCATACCAAAAATCATTAAGGTAAACAGGAAAGGCATCACGAGAATGAGCAGGAAGCTTCCAGGATATCTGGTGTAATGTTTTATTCCCTTCCAGAAAATTGCGGTTAGTGCTCTGACTGTAGCCGTAAGCCCTGACAGGGTTTGCATCCTAATCTCGAAGGCTCCTGCCCGTTTCGGATATGAAAACGTCCTCTAACGTGGGCTCGATGAAGCTCACTCTGGTAATGGAGATCTGCTTGCGGACTAGGAACTCGAGGATTCTAGGCAACACCTCCTTTCCCTTCTCGGCATGAATTCGCAACAAACTCTTCTCACCAGAGTGCGCGTCTGTAGAAATGGCTACCTTTGACACTTCGCTGAAACCTTCAAGAGCGTTCGTCACGCGGTCGGAAAGATTCCGGGCTTCCATCTCAATGACATCGCTGCTCTTCACCTTCTCCTTGAGCTCGTGCGGCGATCCAAGCGTTACGATCTTGCCGCGGTCAATTATGGCGACGCGGTCGCTCAGTACGTCGGCTTCTTCCATGTTGTGAGTTGTCAGAATAATGGCGTGCCCCTCTTTCTTCAAACCGCGAATCATGTCCCGAATCAGGCGCGATGACTGAGGGTCTAGGCTCGCCGTCGGCTCATCGAAAAGGAGGACTGGGGCATCGTTGAGGGTCGCTTTCGCGAATGAAAGACGTATACGCATACCTGTCGAATAGTTCTCGACAAGCGTATCCTGACGCTCCTTCAAACCGTGCAGATCGAGCAGCTTATCGATACGGTTCCTCGCGTACAGCGGATCTAGATGGTACAACGCCGCGAAATACTCCAGGTTCTCTCGTCCCGTCAACTTCCAGTACAAGGTGCGCTCCCCTGTCAGCATCACACCTAGGTTCTCACGTACATTCTGCTGATCCTTCGCTACACTGAAACCGTTGACAAAGGCGTCGCCCGATGTGGGAGCGATCAGGGTACATATCATCTTGATCATTGTGGTCTTTCCGGCGCCGTTGGGGCCGAGAAGCCCGAAGATTTCTCCCTTCGGGACACTGAAACTCACCTTGTCCACGGCCACGAGCTTCTTCGGAACCTTGCGTAGAATCGAGCCCTCCTTCGTTTCGAATACCTTAGACAAGGACTGGACTTCGACGAGATTCATGGCGCATCGACAGTTTGCGGGGGCACGAAACCTGCAAAGCCGCCTTCTAATTAACTTGGCTAGGAAGGCTGTAAGCAGCTGATTTCGAACCTGAGTGGATGATTGCTTCGCATCCCGACAGCCACAGTAGATTTTGCCTTCAAGACGCTACTCTTTCTGTGTGAGTAGACGCCTTACTGGCCTGTAATTTTTGGAACTACGAACCAGACCCTACGGTGCCCATCTTCTTCGTCTTCAACGGAAGCTCCGGCACCCACCTACAGGTTGCCTCTCTTTCTATCGTCTAGGAATGCCCCTGCGGTGAGTGGCAAACAGCCCTTACTCTTTGTACCGGGTGCATCTGTAGATCTCCTCGTAGACCACTGAAAGGAGTCTGTCAGTTTCAAGCAGGAACGTCTTGATCTTCCCGTTGCTGAGCGAGTACAGTACGTTCTTTCCATCGCGTCTCGTCTTGACCAACCCGCAGTCGCGGAGGCATCCCAGATGATTCGACACGTTCGGCTGGGCTTGTCTTGTTTCTGATACTATCTCGCCGACGGCCTTCTCTCCTCTCCTAAGACACTCGATGATGGAAAGCCGGGTCGGGTCAGCGAATCTCCTGAAGAACTTGGCTTTCAGGGTAAGTGGGTCGATTTCTAGTGTCATGGAGATTTCGTATCAGGAGTTAATGATATCACAATATTATCACTTTCTACTGCACCTTTGGCAAAGCCCGTATACATCGAGACGTTGGCCGGTTGGGGTGAATCTCGCCGTCGCAGTAACCCTCGCAACTATTTCTCGGGCGAGGCGATGTTCTAGGTCGCTGATGCTTCCGCATCGACGACACACTAGGTTTACGTGAGGTTCGAGGTAGGAATCGAACCGTGTCTCTCCACGTTCAAAAGGCAATTCTTGGACCAAGCCGAGCGCGCTTAAGACGTTGAGAGTCTTGTAGATTGTCGCTAAGCTGACTGTTGGGTGCGTGCGTCTTACCTCTCTGTAGATCTCTTGCGCCCTCGGGTGGTCGCGACTGCGGAGCACGAATCGACAAATCGCTATCCGTTGAGGGGTTGCCTTGTATCCCTTCCGGCGGAGCGCTTCAACTATCGTTGCATCTGACAAGAGTTGCGATGGTGTCATGCCCATTATTAGGTAATAACGATTCTTAAATACTATGACGTCCCCCGGCGCTTCAACCCCGTGATAGTGGAGAAGGAGGTGATTGAATGGCAAGAGTAGCGAGGGAGATGGTGGAGAAATCAGGCATCAGCGTTGACGAACTCGTCCAACTCCTAGTCAAGAACGCCGCGGCCGAGCTCACGACCTATTACTACTATACCATCCTCCGATGCAACCTGATAGGACTGGAAGGCGAAGGGATCAAGGAGATCGCAGAGGCAGCCCGCATAGAAGATCGCAATCATTTCGAGGCCATTGTCCCGCGAATCTATGAACTTGGAGGCAAGCTGCCGGAGGACATGAAGGCTTTCCATGATACCTCGGCCTGTCCGCCCGCAAGACTGCCAAAAGATCCCAGAGACATACAGGCAATGTTGAAGGTGCTGGTCGAGGCCGAAAGGTGCGCTGTGCGTGGATACACCCACATATGCAACCTGACAGCTGGCAAGGACCATCGGACCTACGACTTGTCTCTGGCGATTCTCAACGAGGAGGTCGAGCATGAATCTTGGTTCTCCGAGTTCTTGGGAGAAGGCCCCTCTGGACACTTCATGCGTAGAGGTGAGAACTCACCGTTCGTGTCCAAGTTCCTCAAATGAGGAGGAATCGGGTCAGACCGCGCGGCTTCTCAAGCTCTCTCCCCGCTTTTCTTGTAAACCAACCTACATGCGTGACAAGCATGAAGGAGTTCACAGAGGAAGAGCTGGCCGAATACAACGGGAAGAACGGCCCTCCGGCTTATGCTGCATACAAGGGGAAGGTCTACGATCTGTCAAACAGTTTCCTCTGGAAAGATGGAAACCATGAGATTCTCCATGACGCTGGAACAGACTTGACCGCCGTGATGAGGCAAGCGCCGCATGGAGATGAACTTTTGGAAAAATTCCCTGTTGTTGGAATCATGCGAGGTGCGCGTGCAAATGTTTGAATCTGCTGCTGACGAAATTGTATTTCCATGAAGGAGAAGACATGGATTTCGTGTTGCAATATCTAGAGCGCTTACATCCGGTCATACAAGCTCTGGTTGCCACGCTCTTCACTTGGGCTCTGACTGCCCTCGGGGCGTCTGCCGTCTTCTTCACCAAGAGTGTTAACCGCAGATACTTGGACGGTTCCTTGGGCTTCGCCGCAGGAGTGATGACCGCGGCAAGCTTCTGGTCTCTTCTCGCACCCTCGATCTCGCTCTCAATGCAGATGGGGATGATTCCGTGGCTGGCACCACTCATCGGTTTCCTACTGGGGGGCGCGTTCTTGAGACTCGTAGACCGCGTTCTGCCACACTTGCACCTGTTCGCGCCCCTGACGGAAGCGGAGGGCGTCACCAGGAGGTGGCGGCGAGTGGTTCTTCTGGTACTTGCGATAACCTTGCATAACATCCCGGAGGGACTGGCTGTCGGAGTCGCCTTTGGAGCGGTTGCGGTGGGATTTGGGGCTGAAGGACTT
>Ga0209725_1001194_pt1 | contig 15010 bp, 14 predicted proteins | sample I18A1metaG_FD_184145 | JGI IMG/M metagenome (GOLD analysis project Ga0209725, IMG submission 184145) | Lake sediment bacterial and archeal communities from Gulf of Boni, Indonesia to study Microbial Dark Matter (Phase II) - ​I18A1 metaG... | ecosystem: Environmental > Aquatic > Freshwater > Lake... | reverse complement strand
CAAATCCACAATCCGAATCAGCCCAAAAGAGGTTTCAGCGAAGACTCCTGGCTGCGAATAAGGGAGAACGGTGAGCAAGTCTAAGAACCGCGGATAACCCATGTGCCCGATGATTATGGTGGCTTTTGGCACTCTCTTCTTAAGGGTGTCGATATGCTCTACCAAACAATGGTGGAAATAGCCGAGCGGCCAAGCACAAGTATGAATAAAAATTGGAATATTGAAATCCGCGGCTCGCCTTATCAGAGGGAGAATCTCTTGGTCTGCGAGTGAGAAACCTTGGCAACTTGGGAGTAGTTTCAAACCTTTCAGGCCCAACTCGCTTACAGCTTTTTCCAGTTCTCTTACTGACTGTGTGCTTCGAGGGTTATCGACCCATGCGAATCCTGTAATTCTCTTTGGATGAGCCTTTACCACCTTGGACAGGAACTCATTGGATAATATTTCAGAAAAAGCCACGACAAGTGCCTTGTCTATGTTGCACTCGTCCATATCGTAAAGAAGACAGTCAACAGACATGTCAGCTCGTGAGACTCCCGTATCGATAATGGTTCCGTCAGCTATTTTTATAGACAGTTTGTCTTGCGTATACGGAGGCTCACATAAATGCACATGACTATCGATAATCATACAGACACATCCAAACTTTAGAGCTTAGAGAATTGTTTCATCAGTTCTTCTATTTCTGATTTATGCGCACACTTTTCAAGTTTAGCCCTATGCAAAAACCGAGAATTTAAACCGATGTTTAAACCTAACCCCCCGCACTAAGATTAAAGCCTTATTTCGAGCCTATTTCTACCAGAAAAACTTCATTTAAGTGTTTGTGGGTGAGGCTATGATTTGAAAATCAGCTTATGTGTAGGGTATCTCTGATTCTTTGCAGTGATTTGTATCTGCTGAAATGTGCACTTGGCTGAGAAAGGTTAAATATGACATATGTCATCTCTTTTCTCAGAAACTTTAAGCGGTTTAGAAAATGGGAAAAAGTAAATCCTTCTTCATTGACATATCCAGAACTAAAGGAAGCGGAGAATTTAGATGTCCAAAATGCGGAACCAAAATATCTCCTGACGACCAATCAGAAGATGTTTACACAATTTTAAGACCAGTGATGAAAGGAGATCGCCTAGAAAGGATAATTTTACAATGTAATAGGTGCAGAAGCAAAATTCATTTAATCATATTTAATGTTTTGGAAAAACGATTGACAATTTAAAATTCTTGTTCTTCAATTCTTGAAAAAAATGCGCTAAACCTTTTTATATGAGAGTTACTGTTTAATGGGGTTGTCACATTAATTCATGCTTGGATCAAAGAAGCTTTTGAAGGCTTTTGAAAATTGCATGCAAAATTTTTGTGATAGGAGAAATGAAACATATGCAAATACAATACTTTAAGGATTTGCCGTTAAGTCCAGAAGTTATGAAAGGCATTGAAGAGCTTGGATTCAATGGTCTTTTTCCAATTCAGGCTCAAGCAATGACCCCATTACTTGAGGGCAAAGATGTTATTGGACAGGCACAAACCGGAACGGGCAAGACCGCAGCTTTCGGAATTCCAATGATTGAACGCCTAAACCCAAGAATTAACACTGTTCAAGGCTTGGTCTTAGAGCCAACACGTGAACTCGCCATACAAGTCGCAGACCATATAAGCCGACTTGGCAAATTCGCAGCATTCAATGTCTTGCCAGTTTATGGTGGAGAGCCCATCCAGAAACAAATAAACGCGCTGAAAAGCGGCGTCCACATTGTTGTGGGCACGCCAGGTCGCACAATAGACCATCTGGAACGAAGAACACTAAACCTAGCATCGGTGAGAATTGTTGTCCTCGACGAGGCTGATAGAATGCTCGACATGGGATTCATAGATGACATAGAATACATACTTTCAAAGGTGCCAAAAAACAGGCAGACAAGCCTATTCTCGGCAACAATAGACCAATCAGTAATGAACGTATGCAACAGATACATGAACAAACCTGAAAAAATACTCGTGAGCAAAGACGAAATAGCCCTAACACAGATAAACCAGTATTACATGGTTGTAAACCCTAAAAACAAGTTTCAAATTCTATGCAACATCTTAGATGAAAACCACATAGGCCTAGCCATAATATTCTGCAGAACCCGTACAGACACGAGCATGCTGGCAGATAGGCTAAGAGCCCAAGGATATGATGCGAAACCGTTGCATGCTGGTTTCACTCAACCGCAAAGAGATTTTGTTGTCAACTCTTTCAGACAAGGAAAACTGAAGTTGCTTGTTGCAACGGATGTTGCTGCAAGAGGCTTGGACATTGAAGGAATAACTCACATAATAAACTATGACATCCCATTAGATGCGCTAGTATATTTCCATAGAATTGGGCGAACTGCCAGAATGGGACTAGAAGGAACAGCCATAACACTTGTGGGCTATGGAGAAGTAACAGAATTCAACAATATAAGAGCATTAACGAAAACTACAATAGAAGAATTAGAATAGATGCTCTGTTGCTTAGTCGCATTTATAAGGAAGTTTGCATATTATGATGGGCAGTAGCGTTCTGCCGCTGAAGAACGAAAAAGGGCACAGTAACGCTACACGCTACAATCAACAATAAAAGGAGTGATGGAAAATGGCGGAAAAATCGGGAATTGTTTTCATTGGAAATAAGCCTGCAATGAGCTATGTTCTAGCGATCATCACAAGCCTATCGGCATCTAATGCTAAGGAAATAACGCTGAAAGCCAGAGGACGAGCAATAACTACAGCTGTTGACGCAGCTGAAATAGCCAGAAATCGCTTCCTAAAAGACCTAAAGATAAGCAAAATATCCATAGGAACAGAGGAGATGCCACCTAGAGAAGGCGAAAACAGGGCAAGGATGGTTTCAACAATGGAAATAACGCTTGCAAAAGAGTAGGAAAACCTTGCGAAGCAAAGTATCAATCGGCGAGTATCTCGCCTTTCTTTCAGTAAAATATGAAGTTGACCCTGACAAACTTTTTTATGCTTTAATCTCGGCAGGGGAAAACCAAAAATCCACATGTGGAAATCTTTCGATCAAATGTCGCAGTAAACTACACGACAAGACTGTTCTCTTAATAACGAAGGGTCAAAAGGTTGTTGCACAATTTCCAATACCCAAAGAATTTCTCTTGGAACGAAGCAATCCAATTAAGGATCTCATAAACCCTGACATGGTCCGCAGACATCTAAATAAGAAAAACAAGGAGCCACGTCTCCTTCAGATTAGAGATTTGCGAGCCGGAATGAAAGAAGTTAATTTGAAGGCTAAAGTTCTAGAAATTGCAAGACCAACGCTTGTCTTTACAAGGTTTGGAAACTACGCCAGCGTAGCCAACGCTTTGATAGCGGACGAAACTGGAACAATCAAACTTTGTTTATGGAACGAGCAAATAAACTCCATCTCCATAGGAGACACTGTTCAAATTGAGAATGCACGCGTGTCCATGTTTAGAGGTGAACGACAGTTAAGGATTGGAAAAAGCGCGGGCTACTGTGCAAGGCTAAAAGCGTAGCGTGGGTCTGCAAAATAAATGTAGTCGTTATTTCTTGTGTCGTTCATTTCTTTCTCGTTTTTGCGTTTTTCTGCGCCATTCTCGTTTTTTCTGTGTCTTTATAAAAGTTCTGCCGTAACTGTACTGAGAGCCCTCTCCTATCCGGTATTGATCTATGTTTTTATAGAAGGTTGGGTAGTCTATTTGATTTTGTTGGAGAGCCGTAATGTTCTGGTTTAGCTGTTTTTTTGTTTCAGGGTTGGCTGTTTTGTCGTAGATGTCGGAGTAGGTGAGATAGGCAGCGTGGAATCGAAAGTCAGATGGGTTGTCGATTAAGAGCTTTTCTGACGAAGCTACTTCTTTACTAGATTCTTCAGTCATGGTTTTCCAGGCTTTTATTATAGTTTAGAATAGTAAGCTTGCCTTTTATAGATAGCGTTTATTAACAAAAGTGAGAATCTTTTGGAACGATTACTTGTAAAGTGAATATTCGCCAAAGAGAAAGTAGATTTACAAGAAACGATAATATTCGTGTTAGCAAACCATAGTTGGAAACAAACATTAATTTATGTAATCTACATCTAATTCAAATTTCGATTTCGAGTATTCATGATTAATAATAATTATTGGTCCTCCTTATTAATCGTTAATAAACTATTTATAAAAATGATTTCAATTGAAACAACACAGAAAATTGGAAGGAAAAATCCATGAAAAATCATAAAGTTATCGGATTAGCATTGTTGCTGGTGCTTTTTGCAGCGAACGCTAATATGCTGGTTAATACTCCCTTGGGTTCTGCCGCTACCAGTGGCTATTCGTCAGGTTTAATCGCTGAATTAGGCGAGGCTTCAACAACGCTCATATATTCAACGATAACCGCAACGGTGAATATGCCTGTGCCGGATGCAAATATGAATCCTACAGCAAATGTCGTTTCGGTGCTGTTAACCGTGGGCATAGCGGGTTCAGGGTTTTTTGCGGGTTCAACAGGTTACATTGTAACTGCTGGTCACGTTGCTTACTGCTTTACACAGGATAATTTTGCTCAAGATCCATCTACCAGAATCTTTGTTATGACCCAATCTTTCGATGTTTTGGTGCAAGCGTTACAACAACAAGCTAATTACAACTACAATCCGGCACAACAGGCAGCTCTATTAACGTACATGCAAAATAATGGGCAATTCCAATCAACGCCAATTCGAGTAGTCTATGCCGTACTTGGTAAAGTAAAGGCAACTCTCACGGAGATTGAAGCAAAAGGCTGGGTTGCACGAGTTGTTGCCGTAAGTCCGTACATCGAAAGAGACCTTGCATTACTTAAGGTCGAGGGACTTACAAATTGTCCTGTCTTAACGATTGGCGACTCAGATAAAATAACGACAGGCTACAATGTTTACATGTTTGGCTTCCCAGACGTCTTATCCTTTCAGCTTCCGAGCGCACAGACAATTCTAGCACCGTCTATGACCAGCGGAATAATAAGTGCTGAGAGGATCACAAATTTCGACACACCATGTTTCCAAACAGATGCAAGCATAACCCATGGCATGAGTGGAGGCCCCGGATTAAATACTAATGGAGAGGTAATCGGCATTTGCAGTCGAGGAGCAGTTACAGAAGCTAACCAAGAAGCTGCAGGCTTCAACTTCCTTATTCAAAGCAACGTTTTGCAGTCATTGTTAACCGAATCAAGCATAGCTAATACAAAAGGTCCTGTTGACGAAACCTTTCTCAAAGGTCTAAACTATTACTATGAACATCATTATTCTGCGGCAAAGGCTCAGCTTGAAATTGTTACAGGTCTGTTCTCATATCATTGGCGTGCAGAAGATCTAATACTTGAATGCAATGCAGCAATTGCACGTGGAGAAGATGTTCCGCTTGGCCTTGGAATTGAGACATGGATACTACTTGCAGCATTAATAGCTGGGGTTGCCGTTGTGGCAGTGGTCGCGGTGACTTTGGTTCAAAGACGCAAATCGCATTTAAATGTGAACGCTAGTGTGAATGCCAGTTGAGTCCCAAAACTTTTTTTTATTTGTTTCAGCGTAGAAATTCAGAGTTGGAAGCTGAAGGCTTCGGAACTTTTATAATTCTCATGCATATAGTATATGCTTTAAGAAATACCAAATATGCATCAGCATGCTTGAGGGAAGTGAGTGATTGACACGAACCCAATCGCACTTCAAGATTTTTCTATTATGCTTTACCCTTCTAACCCTCCCCCAAATTATAGCATTCACTCATGTTCATGCATCTCCAGAAAGAGAATGGACATGCATGGTCTATCTTGATGCAGATAACAACCTGGAATCTGCAGGCATTAAAGACCTAAATGAAATGGAAACGGTTGGATCTTCAGACAATTTAGCAATTATAGTTCAAGTGGACAGAATCCCTAGCTATGATTCATCAAACGGCAACTGGACTGAAACAAGAAGATATTATGTGACAAAGGACAACGACACAGAAAACATAAACTCTGACTTACTAGAAAACTTAGGCGAACTAAACATGGGTGACAACAACACTCTATCCTTCTTCGTAAATTGGACAATGCAAACTTACCCAGCACAACATTATGCATTAGTACTATGGGATCATGGTGGTTCATGTGCTTCAGGTCCAGGTGCTTGCTGGGATGACACAAGCAATGAAGACTGTTTAACTTTGCCAGAAATAAAGGAGGCTCTAGCCAATATTTACAGTGCGGTTGGGAAGAAGATTGATGTTTTGGCTTTCGATGCCTGTCTAATGGGCATGATAGAAGTTGCCTATCAAGTCCGCGATTATGTCAACTATATGGTAGCTTCTGAAGAGACTGAACCAAACGATGGATTTCCCTACGATGCGATATTGACAGAACTTGCAGCGTCTCCTTCCATGTCTCCAGCACAGCTTGCGTCAACAATCGTCACAAAATACGTAAGCTCTTACACCGATGGATTGCCCAATCCAGAGGATGCATCACATGCAACTTCAGCAGCTTTTAACCTAACAAAAGTAAGCGATACCGCAGTTGCAGTTTCTCAGTTAGCAGAAGCAATTATTGGCGATTTCAACAATTCTGAGGGTGCGGTTAGAGAAGCATGGGAACAAGCTGAAACCTTCTCTGGAGATTTTGTTGATTTATACAACTTTACCCAGCTACTAAAGGACAAAGTTTCCAATACAACAATTAAAACAAAAGCTGACTCAGTTTTAGATGCAGTTAACAGTCTAATTATTTCGGAAGGCCATGGAAGCGTACATTCACATGCGCATGGCGTTTCAATTTATTACCCGAAGAAATATGAAAAATTGTCCTATATTGGCTTGGATTTTGCTGGTGATACACTTTGGGATGAGTTTTTGGATTTTGCAACCAACATTGACGTAGAGATTGTTCCAGTATGTCCCCCATATACGACGGATGAAAACATAGAGTTTATGGATGTGGCTGTGGGTGATGTCGATGGCGACCAAGAAAACGAAATTGTTGCAGTGGGCAACTATTCAGATGAAGAAGGATACGTTTATTTTGTAATTGCTGTTTTCGACATAACAGGAGATGGCCTTGTTCAACTTTGCAATTATACCTATAGCGTCGGTGATTATGAAGAGTTGCTCTCTGTAACCATTGCGGACATCGACAACGATATGATTGATGAAATCATAACTTGTGGTGGCTACTATGATTTTACGGAAGATGCTTGGTACTCTTACATTGGAATATTTGCTGTCGAAGGAAATGAGTTAATTCTTCAAGCTTATGATGAAGGAAAAGATGTTTCTGTTTCATCATTAGATGTAGTAGACGTAGATGGTGACAATTTTCCGGAGATAGTAATAAGTGGTCACATTTGGTATGAAGATTCATACTATGCTTACGTTGCAGTGGGCAATAATTCTGCAGTCGACTCAATCGATTTAGAATGCAGTCTCTATTGGGACATCGGATATGATGGGGATTTGAACGCTGTTGCCGTAGGCGACACCGATGCGGATGGATTGGCTGAAATTTTAGTTGGCGGTGTATACTACGACTATGGTATTTACGCATGGGTAGGCTATATCGCTGTTCTGAATTGTAGCCAAAACTCGCTTCATTTGCAAGCATATAATACAGGAGCAAATTATTGGATAGAATCTGTTGATGTGGCAGATGTTGACGGAAATGGCTTAAATGAGATAGTGATAAGTGGTTACTGCTGGGACTATTACGGCAATGTCTACATGTTCATCTCTATTGGAAGCAACTATCAGAATCCGAACGAAATTATCGGATTGGGAATATACTATTGGAGTGTTAGCGGAGACAGCTTCATTTGCTCTATAGATGTGGCGGACGTTGAAGGTGACGGCATAGCAGAAATCATAGCAGTCGGCTACTACTATGATGCGGAGAATTTTACATGGAAGAGCTACACTGCAGTTCTAAGCTGGAGCTCCACTACAGGTTTAGTTATTGAAAACGTTCAAGATGGCGACAGCCAAACATACGCTTATTCTGTGGCAACTGAAAATGTTGATGACGATTCTCAAACGGAAATCATAACATGCTCACAAGAAACAAGCAGTTCCTCAAAAGCGAGAATCGAGGTTTTTGAAGCTTCAAACAATGTTGTCACGACTGGCACAATTTCTGGAACAGTTACAGACGGCGAAAATCCAATTTCAAACGCCGTTGTCGAGATTTCTATTCCAAGACTCTCTATTGTGGCTTCCGTTAGCACTCCGGTAAATGGTTCCTACACTTTTGACAATATTCCTGAAGGATGCTACACTGTTAAGGTGCTTGTTGAAGGAAAAGTCAATCTAACACGAAACGGCGTGGTTATAAAAGCGGGGCGGACAACCGAACTTGATTTTGCACTAATCGAAAACGTTGTCACAACAACCAGCCACTCCGTCAGCATTCACGGGCAACTCTTCTATGTAATCACCGTTGGCAACTCGACAATCTCCAACTTCGTTTTTAACAGCACTACAAAAAGCATCAGTTTTTCGGTATCAGCATCAACCGGCTCAGCTGGTTTCTGTAATGTAACTATCCCTGAAACTCTTTTAGGGCCTTCATACACGGTAAAGATTGACAACATTCAAACGGAGCCAGTAATATCTTCTAATGGAACACACTCTGTTATTCACCTTAGCTACACTCACAGCGTTCACACAATCAAGATAGTTGGATCATCAGTCATCTCCGAATTTTCCACAAACGTATTGCTGCTTCTTTCAGCATACACCATATCTTTCCTTACAATTTTGGTAAAGAAAAGAAAGAAATCATAGAAACTTTATGACAAACAAAATGCCATTTGATGTTCATTTTTCACAGAAAATTACATGCTCCATTGGAAACTCCATGCCATACCTCTTGAGATCATTTAGGCGTCTTTCAATAAATGCAGGGTCAGTTTTCCATTCCTTAAGCTTCTCTATTGATTTATTAAAGTTCATTTTCACATGCGTTTCAAAATATTCCACCTTTATATTTTTGAAGCCTATTTTATGCATAAGTGCAGCTACTTCATCGGAGAATGGCGAAAACCATTCTGGTTTTGGCTGTAAAGTCTCCAACGAATAGGCATTTGCCTCTATCAGAAGTTTTTGAGCTTCATTCTCTGCTGTTGGGTTAAGCTCTCCATGTGCCATCTGTCTATTAGGCTTTAGAATTCTGTAAAACTCCATAAGTACACTCTCAAGACCTTTTCTATCTAAATCGCAAAAAAGCTCGTTTGAAATTATTAAGTCGATGCTTTCGTCTTCTATGGCTTTCATGTCTCTAACATCTCCCTTAACAGTCACAACAAACTTGTCAAGTTTCTCTTTCTCTATTCTTTCTTTCAAAACATCTAAATCGCCTTCGTAGGGACCAGAGGAAATGTCAAAGGTAATAACTTTGAAATTTTCTTTAATTTCATTAACTTTTCTGACAAAGGGTATGGTTAGTTGTCCACTTCCACATCCAGCCTCGAGAATAACCGATATTCTTTCGAAATCGAGGTTTTCTATTATAAAATCGGCCAATCGGCTATACATTGATTTGAATTCTTCCAACTGAAACTCACCAGAAACTCTTTTTTAAAAATAAAACATGTACTTCTTATTCTTTTGGCTCTTTTGATTCTTTGCAAAAAATTGTGAATCAGAAACCATAATCGTTAGGTTTTGTCATGCTTGCAAATTCATAAGCTATAAGTTAAACCATTGAACCTTCACTTTTACGGTGTAGTATGAAGACTAATTTTGACGTTTTAGCAGATATTCCATGTTTCAAATGTTTGTTTTGGGAATGGAAGAAAGACAGCCATCTGTATTGTAATCCTAATGAATGTCAAAAGTTAACGGAATGGCTCCTTAAACAAGTCGAAAACTACCAGCAAAACGAAGATAGGTTAGCAATTCTAACAGCACCACACTCTAAAGTAGCGGAAAAACCCAAACCATAAAACCAAGGTTCTCGACCCTAAAAGCCTTCATAATGGAGCATACTAGAAGTTCAATCTATATATAAGGGAGGGGTCTAGACCGCACAGAGCACAAAAGACGAGCGAATACAGAAAACTGCGAAGGAACAATGAGAGAAGTGTAGCTATACGCTGTAAAGCCTCGTTTGCTTCTCGGCTTTTTGCATAAAATCCTTAATCATTGGTTGCATGGCTTCAGGGTATCGTTGAATGCATTTGCGTCCTTTGTGTGGCATTAGGAAACATTGCACTAGCTTCTCTTGCAGGATTTCCTGTTGGACTTGCCTTCTAACTTCCCACGCAAGCTTCATCCTTTCAGCGACTTGGACGTCGTGCAAATCTACCTTTTTCCGTTTCTTCATACTCCTCACATCCTGTGCCATTACAGTTTTATATCGTAAATCTCAATAAATCACTTCCTTCGACCCTAGACATATATCATAAAACGGAACATCACAAGACTGATGAACAAAATTGCTGATTTCATTTGTTGAAACCAATTCATTGATTATCTGTTTACGGGTATTGAAGTGGATGTATAGTTTTATATGCTTTGGAATCACAGATGTTTAAAACATTATTGTAGGGAGGTGAAGAATTCTGGAAGATTGGAAGATAAAGATTTCAGTGCTGTGGATTTTTTATGCAGTGGCTTTGGTGGGTTACTTAGTATTGATGCTTGTGGAGCCAGGTGTACTAGAGCAGTTTCTATTGTCAGGAGAAATAGGAGGCGAAAAAATAGGACCTGAACTGTTGCTAATCTTCGCAATCATAGTGTTGGTGCCATTGATAATGGCTTTCCTGTCCCTGACCCTAAAGGATTCGATAAATCGTTGGGCAAACATCATCGTGGGCATAGTCTTTGTCGTTTTTCAACTCGTTGCACTAAGTGAGGTTGTGGCACAGCCATCTGCATGGACGATACTGATGGAGATTTCAAAATTAGTGGCTCCAGCATTGATTGTCTGGTACGCATGGAAGTCTAAACAGAAAGCATGAGTCTTACTAACAAATTCTGTTTGTTTCATTGCTCAACTATTTTGACTTCTTTGAAATACTCCCTAACGTAGCCTCTGCTATACGATTCATTTTCAATTCCCAAATCGTCTTAAGAACTCGAGATGTGAGCTACAGTTTCAACTCAAATTTTTCTTCAGTCAGCAATTTGCCCCAAATCTTATGCGTTTTTTTCTCTGTTTTCACGAAACCAAACGACTTGTACAGAGCTTCTGCTTTTTTCAGATCCCTCACAGTCCAGAGAAATACCAGATCATAACCAGCCTCTTTACAGAAATTTACAGCCTCTCTCATAAGGCGTTTACCTAACCCGATACCACGACCATCTGGATGTACCAGTAACCATCTCAGCTGAGCCTCATTGTTCGTATGCCTTACTACAGCAACTGAACCGACGATTTTGCCATTCAATTCTGCAACCCAAATCCGCTGCCTAACTTTATCTTTTGACAAAGCAAACTCACTTAGGGGCATAGCTACATAGGGTTCAAAAGTTGCGTCGAAGCCATACTCGTGAGCGTATAAAATTCCGTGAAGATACACTATGTAGCCAAGGTCTCCCGGTCCCAAGTCATGTCGAATAACGATGCGTTTTTGTAAGTCATTCAAGGACATGGTTCACACTAGACGATATCTTAATTGAGGTTATAATATTTTACAATACTTTCGAAGCCACTATGTCAAGAAATACTTCGGCAGTCGCAAGCGATAGGATAATGTCGGTTGGGTTAAAGTCTTGTTCCTTCCTCCTTAATGAGGAGGATTTTCTTAAATTATTAATACGACTTGGAATAGGATAATAAGAACAATGGAGGTGATAAGATGACTGTTGTTGTGGTATGGAGATGGGTAGTCAAACCTGAAAAACAAGAGGAACACGATCGTATGATGAAGAAATACCTTAAATGGATTAAGGAGCCACCAATATATAAAGAGTTGAAATCAGTGAGATTCTTCCATCAAACGTTTGGTGGCGCCTATGGTTCATGGATTGAACTCATAGAATGTGATAGCTTGGCAGCCTATGAAAAGGCTAACGAAAGAAACCTGAAAGACAAGGAATACATGGAAATCCTTCAAGAGTTTATGCGAGTTATAGAACCTGCTGAACTCTGCATAGAAGTGTGGAATTCTGTACCATTCTAATCCGAGGACCAAAGCCGCGCTAGTTAACACTCAACCTTGTCTAGCCCTAAGCCGTAAGAATCGACAGAACCAGTGAATGCAGATTTTGCTCATACTACCTTACATTTTCCTTAGCGTTTACGCATATATTCCTGACGTGTCATAGGATAAACTTTCCATAATAAGCAACAGGTTTTAGGAGAGAAAGAAGGGAAGAGTATTCACTTGGTTTTCGCTGATTTTTGTTCAATTCTCTTCAGTTCATTGTAGAGATATTCTGCATTTGACTGGGCACTCTCCCCATACCAGGGTTGATCGTACTGCTTCATTGCCCCTTCCGCCACAGGCTTCAATTTCTCCCAATACAAAAGGAGATTGTGTCCCCAGAACTCGTACACAAGGTTTATGTCCACAAGTCCCCTTCTTACAAGAGTGCCTAGTGTCTCACAATAGTTGCCAATCGTCATGATCGCCATTTGCTCAGGTTTTTCACTGGCTAGTGGACCATACTTCTTGACAAAGTCATCGTAGTCCTTGAACTCTAGATTTATGATTTTTACCATCGCTTGCTGCAATTCACTGCTGGTCACGTTGAGCCATGGGGCAAGTCTAACGAGAAGGTCTGTTTGTCGAATCTTGGTCTGAAGTCGAATTTGCAGAAGATAGTAGATTGCTGCAACCATTACGCCTACAGACGCAAATATTATAGAGATCGTCTGTACCTCAACCACAATTGACACCTAGAAGATCATATGGGTGAACCAAGTATTAAAAATTAGACCATAGATTCCAACGGCAGGAATGCCAAGCCCGTCAAATTATTAATACGTCTTGAAATAGAGTAGTAGAAGTAATCACGCAGAAGGAGGTGACTTGACTGGAAGTAGGAAACAAAGCCGACCTCGCTGCGATAAAAGAGAAGTTGAAACAATACGCTGTCACTGTTAACGCTGGAGATTTCGAAGGCTGGATTTCCTTGTGGACCGATGACGGAATACAGATGTTTCCAGGTGCTCCTGCTAGAATCGGAAAAGGGCAGATACGGGCAGGAATGAAACCTGCCTTCGATCAATTCATATTAAAGATGGCAATCACTAACAAAGAACTGAGGGTATCAGGCGATTTAGGATTCGCACGTGGTACTTACACAGAGTCTATGATTCCGAAAGCAGGGGGCCAGGCAGAGAAGTATGATGGTAAATACTTGACCATCCTTGAAAGGCAGGCTGATGGTTCTTGGAAGGTTGCCCGCGATTGCTTCAACTCTAACGTGCCAGAAACCTAACCAGAAAAGGTGTAACAGGCTGAGACTAGCTAAAACAGACCGCGCGAGCTAGCGTGCGTTTTTTCGCTTGCCGAATTTGTCTGTCTCAACATCATTTATGAACTTCAGTAGTTCACGGAAGTATGTCTGTTGGTCATCGTACATGCAAAGATGGCTTCCATTCTTGCAGACGACAACACGCGAATTCGGTATGAACCCGCCCATCTTCTGAACATCTTGCACACTTATCGTATCATAGCGACCCACAATAAGAAGAGTGGGAACCCCGATGTATTGAAGCTCTTTCCATCTATCCCATTCTTTGCCTGTGCCTGTGGCAACAAACTCGTTCGGTCCATGTATGGTGTCGAACACTTCAGTGTTCGTATGTCGGATGGCATGTGAATAGGGCTCTGGTAAAGGCTCAAGGCGGCACATGTATTTCATGTAGTAATGCTTGAACATAGTTTCTTGATATTCAGGTGCATCATACTCTTCTTTTGCTTCATACTTTTCTAGGATTTTTCTTATTCTTAATGGAAACTTTTTCCTGAGCTTGTTTATGTATTTCTCGTACGAGTCGTTGCTGGCTGTAATGTTTGATATGATTAGAGCTTTGAGATGACGCTGATATTTCAGAGCATACTCGATGCCTAACATTCCGCCCCACGAATGCCCGTACAAATAGAAATCGTCTAATCCGAGCGCCACTCTTACTTGTTCGACTTCATCACGAAACCGATCAATTGTCCATAAGCTCACATCTTTAGGCTGATCAGAGTAGGCAGATCCGAGTTGGTCATAATAGTAAAACTCGATTCCTTCTTGGGGCAGGAAGTCTTCGAAACATTCTAAATATTCGTGCGTAAGACCTGGCCCTCCGTGCAACGTAAGCATCCTGATTGCACCATCGCCTATTTTCTTTGTCCAAACGTTGTACTTGCGGTCAACCCATATCAATTTGACGCCGCCAGTCCTTATTTTATCCTGTGAGTCTCTCAAAGTTTCGCCAGCTTCTTTTTGATTGCATTGAAATTTGAACATTACTATATAGTGATGATGCATTGAAAAAGCACACGCTATTATGACTCGAAGCAAGGCGCGCGCACTAGCTGGCACCATTAAGAGCAGCGGCGTTCGCGCGGAAAAACTAATGGATTTACCAGCTTTCAGGTCTTGAAAGCTCTATGCACCCATACCCAAAAGGGTTCAAGTCTATTATGGACCGAGCGGAATTTGAACCAAGTTTCCTCTCCCACACTGCTGAGACCCCCAAAACACAAGCTCAAAGACATTCCTATCCTATCTCACTAAGCGTCAAACCCAACAATCCACCATCAACCAAACCCAAAACCCAACACCCGACATATTTGTCTCCAAATAGAGGGGCCTAGCACTGTTGCACGCACGCACAAAAACCAAAACATCAATGGACGGGGCGGGATTTGAACCCGCGGCCTCCACGATGCCAACGTGGCGATCATTCCAAACTGATCTACCCGCCCATCAGGCTTCGTTTCTAAAACTTTAACCATTAAAGATAGGCTATAAGCATTTCTTTATCCAAAGACCATTTAACTAACCATAATGCAAGTATTGCTTTAACACGTTTTCAATTTTCTCCCGCTTGTCCGCCA
>Ga0209725_1001192_pt1 | contig 15039 bp, 16 predicted proteins | sample I18A1metaG_FD_184145 | JGI IMG/M metagenome (GOLD analysis project Ga0209725, IMG submission 184145) | Lake sediment bacterial and archeal communities from Gulf of Boni, Indonesia to study Microbial Dark Matter (Phase II) - ​I18A1 metaG... | ecosystem: Environmental > Aquatic > Freshwater > Lake... | reverse complement strand
GGCTTTCTTGCTCCGCCTTTCCTAACTCTTACTCGAACCATCACGTACCCTCGTTTAGCTTTGTAGCCAAGCGTTCTCGCTCTATCGAGCCTCGTCGGTTTAGCAATTCGGGTAGTCGCTGGCTCTCTTCTCCATTTTATCGCTAGTAGACGAGCCAGTTCTCCAGCATAAGATTGAGCTGGCTTCCGCCATGCGTTGGAGATATACTTGTATGCTGACATTTCATTTCCGTCCGATTGTGTAATGCCAATATTTTGCTGAGACGCCTACTAGTATTCAATAGGAACTGTAGATATTCCTTTCGCTCTTGATTTCAACTGAAAAAAGGAGAAAGTGCCCCAAATGAGGATAGATTCTGCTGAAACAGACTAGACTGACATAGAAAAGTATAAGTAATGACTTGGCTTTCTTGCTTTGAAAGCCTGTTAGAAGGATGACACGGATATGGAAGTCAAGGTCATCGAAAGGGATGAGAACTCAATCAGTTTCACTTTAAGCAAGGTGTCAACTGCCTTCGCGAATGCCTTGAGGAGAGCTATGATAGGTGAAGTTGAAACTATGGCGATTGAAAATGTCATAGTGCTTGAGAATAATTCCGTTATGTATGATGAGATTCTTGCACATCGTCTCGGTTTGATTCCTCTATCCAGTGACGTTAAGGGTTACGTTTCACCTGATGAATGCGACTGTAAGAGCGAACTCGGCTGCAGCAAATGCAGAGTATCATTCACTCTTGAGGTTGAGGCTACAGATGACACGATAACCGTCTACTCAGGCGATCTGAAGTCAGAGGACCCCGATGTGAAGCCTATTGTAGACAAGATTCCGATAGTAAAGCTTGCGCCCGGACAGAGATTGAAGCTGGAAGCCTACGCAAGGCTCGGAAGAGGTATTGAACATGCAAAATGGCAGCCTGTGTCAGCATGCGCCTACAAGTATCAGCCACATGTCAGCGTGAACGTAAAGAAGTGCGATGTATGCGGTGAATGTGTGAAATTCTGTCCGAGGAACGTATTTGCCATCGAAGGGTCGAGACTGATCATTAGGAATGAGATGAACTGTACACTGTGCACCGACTGCGTAAGACACTGCCCGATGAAGCCGAGCCCGATAACCATAGACTGGGATGATACTGCATTCATATTCTATGTCGAGTCGACTGGCTCGATGCCTGTTGAAGAGATTGTAAAGGAAGCAGCAACCCTACTCGGCAAGAAGTCCACTCTCTTATCCAAGCAGATAAGAGCACTTGAGAAATGAAAACGAAGGGAAATAGATGGAATCCAAAGCTGTCAATCAACAATTGAAAGGACTAATTGCGGAACTGGAAAGAACGGCGAGACGACGCAATGCACCAATCTGGAGGAGGGTTGCTGAGCTTCTAGGTCGGTCGAAGCGTTCTCGAGCAATAGTCAACGTGGCTGAATTGATGAGGAATACAGCTGAAGGAGAGAAGATAGTAGTTCCAGGAAAAGTGCTGGGCGCAGGAACAGCAAGCCACGGATTGACTATAGCTGCTTTCAGATTTTCTCCGCAAGCCAAGCAGAAACTTGAAAAAGCAGGTTGCATGTGCATCTCGATCCTCGATGTGCTGAAAGAAAACCCGAATGGAACAGGCATAAGACTCTTGGGATGAAAGAGTAATGGTTAAGGAACCGATCGTCATAGATGCATCTAATCTTATTTTAGGCCGAATGGCAAGCCATGTGGCAAAGAAAGCGCTCGAAGGAAATCATGTGATAGTCGTCAATGCTGAGAAGGCGGTTATAGCCGGTCGAAGGAAGAGGATCCTCGAAAGAGTGAAGACTCGCTTGAGAACTAGGACTTTAGGTTCGCTTGAAAAGGGTCCGACTCACCCTAGAAGATCTGACACACTTGTCAGACGTGTCATCAGGGGAATGCTTCCGTGGAAGAAACCTCACGGCAAAGATGCATATAGAAGAGTTGAAGTATACATCGGTCTCCCTGAAGAGTTCGTCGGAAGGACTATGATGCGAGTACCACAAGCGGAAGTATCAAAGCTTCGAGGACCATATGTTTCAGTAGAGGAGATTGCGAAAGAGATAGGGGCGCTATACAGAGCATGAGTGAAAGAAGAAGAATTCTACTCGTAACTGGAAAGAGAAAGACGGCGATAGCTCGTGCCGTTGTTAAGCCAGGCAAAGGAAGAGTCACTGTTAATGAATATCCCGTCGAATTGATTACGCCTGAAGCTGCTAAGATGAAGATTATGGAACCGCTAGTGGTAGCGGGAGAGAGGATGAAAGGCGTCGACATAAGAGTACACGTTCGTGGTGGGGGCGTGATGGGGCAGGCCGAGGCAACGAGAATGGCGATCGCTAGAGGCTTAGTCGAGTGGAGTAAGAGCAGTGAGTTACGGCGAATGCTGCTGAGCTACGATAGAACCATGTTAGCAGGCGACCCGAGACACACAGAACCGAAGAAGTTCGGAGGCCCTGGAGCTCGACGGAGGCGGCAGAAGTCCTATCGGTAGTCTTGGAGGATTTGCTTTGATCATTCCTGTCCGCTGTTTTAGTTGCGGGAAGGTCATAGGGGACAAATGGGAAGAATTCTCTAGAAGAGTCAAGGAAGGAGAGAAGCCAAGTCATATACTTGATGATCTCGGTCTTAGAAGGTACTGTTGCAGAAGAATGTTCATCTCCCACGTTGAGATAATAGACGACTTCCTCAAGTTTGCTGAGCTCTCAGCAAAGAAGAGGAATCAAGTAGTGTGAGGCATCCGAATGAGCGTTCTAACTCAGATTCAAGACGTAAGAGCTCGAAAGATCTTCGATAGTCGTGGGAACCCAACGATTGAAGTCGATATTGTGACTCACAACGGATTTGGAAGAGCAGCTGCGCCAGCCGGTGCAAGCAAAGGCAAGTGGGAAGTCCAGTCGTATCCTTCCGGCGGAGTTGATCAAGCTGTTAAGAGTGTGAAGGAGACCGTAGCTCCCAAGCTAATTAGGATGGATGCTGATGAACAGGAGACGATTGATACCGTTCTGCACGATATTGATGCAACCGATGACTTCAGTAAGATAGGCGGAAACACTGCGTACGCAATCTCAGTCGCCACTTCGCTAGCAGCAGCATCCTCGAAGCATATCCCATTGTTTCAACACCTCTCAAGCGCATTCACGGAGGAAATTCCGTTTCCCTTAGGCAACGTGGTCGGCGGAGGGATGCATGCAAAAGGAAGAAGAACCGACATCCAAGAATTCTTGGTACTCTCTACGAAAGCCAGCTCAGCTGTGGAGGCTTCTGAAGCCAATATAAGGGTTCACGCAGAGGTTCCCAACTTGATCTCCAAGTTTGGAGGCGCTGTAGGAGGGAAAGGAGATGAAGGCGCTTGGGTTTCAGATCTCGAGACACATAAGGCGCTTGAATTACTCTCGAAAGCTTGCGAGGTTGTCTCAAACGATATGGGCATCGAGGTAAGGTTGGGGCTGGATATGGCCGCTTCAACCTTGTGGAACCCCGAGAAGAAGGTGTACATCTACGAGAGGGATGAAAGGCGTCTTGAAGAAGAGAAGCAGATCGACTTCGTTCTCGATCTGATTGAAGACTATAACTTGATCTACGTAGAGGATCCGCTGCGCGAAGACGCCTTCGAAGCCTTCGGCGAGTTGACGAAGAGAGCGGAACACTGCTTGGTCTGCGGAGACGATCTTTTTACAACGAATATCAAGAGACTCGAAATAGGTTTCAAGCACAATGCCGCAAACGCCACTATAATAAAACCCAATCAAGTCGGAACATTGACAGACGCATACAAGGCTGCTAGAAGAGCGAAGCTCGCTGGATATGTTCCCGTGATGTCGCATAGGTCGGGGGATGTCCCCGAACCTGTCCTCGCACATTTGGCTGTGGCATTCCAATGCCCTATAATTAAGACTGGAGTGGTTGGAGGAGAAAGAGTGGCAAAGATAAATGAGCTGGTCAGAATACAGGAATCGCTCGGCGATAGGGCCAAGATGGCTTCGATCAAAGTTTAGAGGAAATCTGAATGGCGACTGAAGAAAAGGAGATAATGCCTAAGGCGGAGAATCTTCTAATTCCGCTGGAAGAGCTGCTAGCGGCGGGGCTTCACATAGGTACAAGAATAAAGACAGGCGATATGGAGCAGTACATCTTCCGCGTTAGACCCGACGGACTCTTCATCCTCAATATTGGTAAGACTGATGAGAAGGTAAGGTTGGCTGCAAAGTTTATCGCTCGTTTTGAGCCATCGAGAGTCTTAGTCGTCTCATCTAGACTCTATGGGAAGACTCCTGTTGAGAAGTTTTGTGAAGTTACACGTTGCGTCCCTATCGTAGGAAGGTTCATGCCTGGGCTTGTTTCAAACCCTCTTCAACCGAAACATGCAGAACCACAGTTGATCATCGTAACCGATCCTCGAGCTGACTGGCAAGCGATAAAAGAAGCATCTTCAGCTGGAATACCTATCATCTCTCTATGCGACACAGACAACGTCTTTAGCGGCGTAGACTTAGCCATACCAGTGAACAATAAGGGTAGAAGAGCGTTAGCGATGGCTTACTGGCTCCTTGCGCGGCAAGTCGTCCGCGAGAGGGGAGAGATCCCGGCTGACGGCAACATATCACATACTGTCGATGATTTTGAAACCAAGTTGGCAGCTGTATCGCCTCGACCGGGCGGTGAGCTTTGAAGGTCAGAAGGCCAGCGCAGGCAGGAGCATTCTACGCAGGAAACAGAGCACAGTTGGAAGCGCAGATAAAGAACTGTTTTCTCCATGAGCTTGGCCCGAGACACCTACCCGATGTTCCAGCTAAAGGCCAAAGGAGGATTGTCGCTCTGGTCTCCCCGCATGCTGGGTACATGTACTCTGGACCCGTGGCAGCAAGCGGATACGACAGCTTAGCAAGCGACGGCACACCCGACGCATTCGTTATACTTGGTCCAAACCATTCAGGATTGGGGAGTGGAGTATCTATAATGACTGAAGGAAGATGGCAGACTCCACTAGGGGAATCGCTTATAGATTCAGATATTGCGAACCTAATTTGTAAGCAATCAAGCATCGTAGACGTAGATGATGACGCCCATGCTTTCGAGCATTCTATAGAAGTTCAACTGCCATTCCTCCAATATGTGTATAGACATGAGATTAGGTTTGTACCGATTTGCATGATGATGCAAGACTTGAAGACGAGTGTAGAGGTCGGCGAAGCAATAGCCAAAGCGACCGAAGGTAAGGATATCGTTATAATAGCATCATCAGATATGACTCATTACGAACCTCAGAGATCAGCTGAAAAGAAGGATAGAGCAGCAATAGACGCTGTTCTGAAACTCGACGAGAAAGAGTTACAAGACGTTGTTGAATCCAAGAACATATCCATGTGCGGATGCGGACCCGTAAGCTCAGCTATCAGATGCGCTAAGATACTTGGAGCTAGCAGAGCGAATCTGCTGAATTACAAGACCAGTGGAGACATCACTGGCGATTATGATGCCGTTGTCGGATATGCTTCGGTTGCTATCTCTAAGTAGAACATGAGCTCTATCTCAATCAACATGTGGCCGACATGAAGGCTTACGCAACAGCTCCAGCGAAAACGATACTTCTTGGCGAACACTTCGTCGTTCTAGGCGAACAGGCAATAGCGATGGCGATAAGCCTCAACTCAGAAGTCAATGTTGAAAGAAGAGGAGACTCCTCAATCTACGTAAGATCACTATCATTGAACACTTCTGGAACTTTCAAGAATGATGAATTTAAGCTAGAAAGAGGCGGCGAAGACGCAAGGAGGGTTCTTGAACCTTTAAAGATGGTAGCTGAAGCAGTTTGCCAACACGTAAAACACCGTGAAATAGGTTTCAACATTGAAATCGACTCAAAGATTCCAGTCGCCGTTGGGCTGGGATCATCAGCTGCAACTGCGGTCTCCACCATAGCCGCTGTCGCTGAATTACTAGAAGCCAAGTTACAGAGAGAGGAGATCTGCGATCTAGCTTTCATTCCGGAAAGACGTATACATGAAAGACCTTCAGGAATCGACCAGACGACATCCACCTATGGCGGAGTTATTCTATACAAGCCCGGTAGAGGATTCAAATCCATATCCATGAGACATCAACTTCCGATAGTCGTAGGGAATTCTGGGAAGGCCAGATCTACTGGCGAGCAGGTGGCCAAGGTTAGGAAGCTCTTCGAGGAGCGGAGAGATATCGTCGCTCATCTAGCGAAGAATGTCGGCGAACTTTCGACTGAAGCTGTAGAAGCTATAAGAGATGGCGATCTCCGAACTCTAGGGGAACTCATGATTTCAAACCATGAGATCCTGAGAAAAATAGGCGTGTCGAGTCAAAGTTTGGATCACCTAGTTGAGGTGTCCATGAAGGCGGGGGCTCTTGGAGCGAAGTTGACAGGCGCGGGAGGGGGAGGATGTATTATCGCGCTGGCGGAGAAAGATGCGCGGCACGCGGTTGCAGACGCGATTGAAGGATCGGGTGGAAAGGCTTACATCGTCGAGATGGACAAGTTTGGCGTTAGAGCTTGGCTTGACAAGATGTAACCATAACACAGTTTTCTAAGTGCTGATTTCGCATGTCGAGAGAAACTGAGAGAAGAAAACTGAGCCATATAGAGGTAACGCTTCGTAAAGAGGTCCAGTCTCGGAGAGGAACTGGATTCGAGGATGTGCACCTCATTCACAAGGCCTTACCTGAGATAGACAAGAAAGAAGTTGACTTGACGTCTAGAATCTTCGAATACGAGTTAAGAGCACCAATAATCTTAGAATCGATGACAGGCGGAACTCCCTCAGCCGCGAGAATCAACGCGATATTGGCGGAGGTAGCGGAGGATCTCCAAATCGCGATCGGAGTGGGCAGCCAGCGGGCAGCGGTAGAGAACCCTCGCTTAGCTTATACTTATAAGATCGTCAGGAAGAAAGCTCCGACCGCGATGGTCTTCGCAAATCTCGGATGCGCTCAACTCACAAAAGGATATGGGAAGGAAGAAGTCCAGAGAGCCATAGATATGGTCGACGCCAACGCTCTTATGGTCCACCTCAACCCGCTGCAAGAATCTGTTCAACTGGAAGGCGAGACGAACTTTCGAGGCAGCCTGAACAAGATCAGAGAGATAGCCCATGAAGTTGACATACCCGTGATCGTCAAGGAGACAGGAGCAGGCATATCAAGAGAAGTTGCAAGAGCTATCGAAGCGACCGGAGTCGATGGGATCGATGTCGCCGGCGCTGGAGGAACCAGTTGGGCCGCGGTTGAGTACCACCGGGCAAGAGAGATCAGAAATAGAACTCGTGTAAGACTTGGAAAGACTTTCTGGAGCTGGGGAATCCCAACCGCAGCCAGCTTAATTGAAGTTGTAAAGTCAACAGGGCTGACTGTAATAGCTTCAGGCGGCATCAGAAACGGGCTTCACGTGGCCAAAGCAATAGCGCTTGGAGCCAAGGCCGCGGGGATAGCTCTTCCTGCGCTACGCTCGGCCGCGATGGGAAGAAGAAGTCTTGATGAGATGCTTTCGCTGATGTTCGAAGAATTGAGAACTGCGATGTTTCTGACGGGGTCAAGAGATCCAAGCGAACTGACGAGGGCGCCTCTAGTGATCACAGGCGAACTCTATCAATGGCTTGAACAGCGAGGCGTTAGCATCCAGGAGTATGCGAGAAGAACCGTTTCATAATCTCGCTCCCGTAAACTGGTTTCGCTGTCAACGTTGTGTTAAAGGAAAAACCGGAGTTCAAGTTAGCTAATATAATCTTCCGCATTGATTATCAATAGTGAAAATAGATTAAATGTGGGTAGAGGGTTTAGGGCTGAGGTAGATGATGAGAACATCGCAGATCTCAGGGTTTCACAATCTGAAACCCTCGGAAAGAATAAGAGTAGTGAAAGAGTTCGCAGCTCTTAATGAGGAAGAAGTCAGCATTCTCCAGTCTACAGGACCGTTGAAACTTGAGCAAGCCGATCGGATGATTGAGAATGTGGTTGGAACCATGCCGATCCCGTTGGGGATCGCGACCAACTTTCTCATAAATGGAACGGACTACTTGATTCCGATGGCGATCGAGGAACCTTCAGTGGTTGCTGCAGCCAGCAATGCCGCTAAGATGGCTAGAGTGAGAGGGGGGTTTAGCACATCGAGTACAGGACCTATAATGATAGGGCAGATCCAAGTTGTCGCGGTTCCGGATCCTTTTGGCGCGAGGATGAGAATTCTATCAGCTAAGAGTGGGATTCTCCAAAAGGCGAATGAGCAAGACCCTGTTCTTGTGTCGAAAGGAGGAGGGGCTAAGGACTTGAAAGTGAAGGTTATTGAAACAGCTGTCGGTTCAATGGTTATTGTCGAGATCCTCGTCGATTGCAGAGATGCGATGGGAGCGAATGCCGTCAACACTATGGCTGAAGCTGTTGCACCTCTAATAGAGAGAATCTCAATGGGAAGAGTCTACCTCAGAATAATCAGTAACTTGGCTACTGAGAGGCTGGCGCGTGCGACAACGACTGTTCCAAAAGAGGCGGTAGGAGGAGAGGAGGTTGTCGACGGAATCGTGAACGCTTATGCATTCGCGTTGGCTGACCCGTACAGATGCGCCACGCACAATAAAGGGATAATGAACGGTATTACCGCAGTCGTGTTGGCTACAGGCAACGACACTAGGGCTGTGGAGGCTGGAGCTCATGCTTACGCTGCAAGGACAGGCCGCTACAATCCCTTGACGACATGGGAGAAGAATAGCGAAGGCGATTTGGTCGGCGCTATCGAGTTGCCTATGGCTGTGGGCCTTATCGGTGGTGCGACAGCGATACACCCAACCGCAAAGATAGCGGTGAAGATCTTAGGCGTCAAGACAGCTACTGAACTTGGAGAGGTCATAGCCGCGGTAGGGCTCGCTCAGAACTTGGCTGCACTAAGAGCCTTGGCGAGTGAAGGCATTCAAGAAGGGCATATGAAACTTCACGCTAGGAATATTGCCGCGACAGCCGGTGCAACTGGAGATCTAGTCGATCAGATCGCTGATCAAATGGTCAAGGAGAGAAAGATCAGAATTGATAGAGCAAAGGAGTTACTAGCTCAATTCGCAATGAAACCCTAATGGATTCAGCTCTTAGGTATCTGCAAGTACTCTAGGGATTCTGCTCTCCTAATTCTAGGAACCACGTCTTTCTCTATCCAGTCAGAGATATTGTCATAGATTTTTCTATAGTATTTCTTTGTAGTATGTCTGACCAGCCCGAGATTTTCCATTCTACGTACGTAGCGCCACTTCATACTCCTTGAGATAGTATCGCCTAGAAGACGATCTATATCGAGTTTCTTGAACACCTTTGGAAGACGAGCGAAAACACCGACTATTTCATGAGGAAACATCAATAATGCATTTTTCGAAAGTTTACGTTTTCCTCGAGAATCTACTCTTTCGGTTCTCTCTCTCGATTTTTTCATCTCTCCGTCTTCCTTCGATACTATACTGGATCGCTTTAGGTAAAAATGTTTTCTTGCCTACGAACTGAGAACCCTTTAAATACTATAGCTTCCCGCGACGAATGCCGCTAGCCCGACAGTCATCCAGATAAGCGCCAAGCTCTTCACGGCCTTAGCGTTTCTACGTGAAGGATCTTTAACAAAGAAAATTGAAGATGCAATGAAACCTACGTCTGCAACCGCCACTAGAGGTAGGTAAAAAGTTGAAACCATATCGAATACTATTGGGATCGGGCTGATCAGCACAGCAATTGAGAAGAAGAGCGCAGCTATTCGAGATGCTTTTGAAGATCCATGTAATACTGCAACTGTCTTGACACCCTTCAAAGAGTCTCCATCGATGTCCATAACTCCCTTAGCCACCTCACGCCCTAGATTTGAGAGAAACGCCATTATTGAGAAGATTCCTAGAACGGGCTTTAGGCCGCCAACAACGATGCCACCGTAGACAAAAGGTAGTGCTATGCAGATACTAACCACTATGTTTCCGAAGAATCCCGTTCTCTTTCCTCTGGTGTTGTAGTACATCATCAATCCCAATGCGAATGCGGCAACTATGAAACCTGGAAGATTTGTTAACGCCGCAAAGACCAACCCTATAGCGCTTAGCAGAAAGCTGTAGCTGAGAGCCTCACGGGGGGATATTAGCCCCGAAGGGATCGGCCTCCTAGGATTGTTTATCTTATCTATCTCAAGGTCATAGTAGTCGTTCATCACCATCGTTGCGGCCATGAGGAAAAAAGCTACGAGGAACCCGATTAATGCAGGAACGAGGGTGAAGCGGCCGTTCAACGCTATGGTCTCTCCGATAACGACACCGAAGCCTATCATAAGACAGTTTATCGGTCGAATTATCTCAAAGAAACCAAGCGCCTTCTGCTTCGCTCCAACTTCCTCAGATTGGAGTTGATTCGCAGCCTTCAACTCGCCGTCCTATTCTCTTGAGGCGACGCAACTTCCTAATAGAGATTTTCCATGCTCATCGAAATGCGAGGATTATCAGCATTTTAATAGGGTTCTTGAATAACTCAATAATATTCGTCCATTTACACCGCTGGAGGACTTGGCTTGGATCACTATGAAGCATTAATCGTCGGCGGGGGTCCAGCAGGCTTGATGGCCGCCAAAGAGGCTGCTGAGAATGGCGCGCAGGTCCTCCTATTGGAGAAGGAGCCCTACCTTGGCCGTAAGGTTTGCGCTGGAGGTATAACGAAGCAGACCCTTATCGACTCCGAGATCTCGCCATCGCCCGATTTCATCGAGAACGAGATATTCGGCGCTTGCATTCACGGCCCAGACGTGAGAAAGAAGATTATTATCGATGCAGAGTCGATAGGCTGGGGGAAGGGCTACGTTATTGATAAGCCGAACTTTCTACGGAAGATGGCTGAGGCAGCTGCATCGAAGGGAGCTGAAATCAAGCTAGAATCAGCTGTGACCAGCGTAACTCGAAGAGGCAACGCAATAATCGTGACTGCAGAAAGAGAGGAAGGTACCTCTCAGATTGCAGGCAAGATTCTTCTCGGATGCGATGGATTCGCCTCAGTCGTTGCCAAAAGTTTCCATTTAAACGAGGGGGTCGAAATGACGTCGTGCGTACAGTATAAACTGAGCAACTGCGATCTTCAGGATGAGCATTTACTAGAGATCCACCTGGGGCGCAGTACAGCTCCCCTCGGATACCTATGGATCTTCCCGATGGGAAAAGGGATCGCCAATGTTGGAGTAGGTGTGAGAGGAACGAACCCGAAGGAGATGCTCGGCAAGTTCATTAAAAGAGACAAGAGACTTAGGGACTCAGAGATTCTCGAAGTCGGGTCTGCCCCAATAGTAACCAGCGGTCAAGTCCGAAACGTGGTCTCCGACAATTTGATGATATGCGGAGAATCTGCTGGGCAAGTGATTCCTTTAACATGCGCTGGGATTCACACGGCTTTGACCGCTGGAAAGGTTGCTGGAGAGGTTTCCGCTGGAGCCATCGAAGAGAACGACTTGAGCGAGAAACGGCTTTCCGATTACGCTGACATTTACAACCTCGCTTACGGAAGACAGATTGAAAACAGCCTGAAAGTCGCTCAGATTTATAGGAGACTTGATGATAACGAGTTGAATCGATTCTTAGAGGTTCTCAACGCAAAAGACTTAGCGAACTTGGCAATCGGCTTAAACGCGGAACGTATAATTGAAATGTTATTAAAGCATCCTCTTCTCTCATCAAGAGTTTGTAGTCTACTCCTAAAGGAGGCATTGTAGAGAATGAGAGGGTCTGTCGAAGAATACCTATTTAAAAGACTGAAGAGTGAGAGAGCTGTTCACTTAACCCTTCTAGATCCTGAGAAGGTCGATACCAAGAACGCTTCTGAGATCTCAAGGATCGCTCAGTCAGCCGGATCGTCTGGAATAATGATCGGCGGTTCAACCTCGATCTCCGTCTACCACTTGGACGATGTAGTGAAGGCGGTTAAGAAGACCGTGGAGATACCGGTGATTCTTTTCCCTAATGATGTTACGGGAATCAGCCGGTACGCGGATGCTGTATTTTTCATGTCTCTTCTGAACTCTTCAAATCCTTACTACATCACAGGCGTTCAAGCTTTAGGAGCGCCTCTGGTCAAGAGGTACGGCTTAGAGGCTATCTCCCTAGGCTACTTGATCGTCGGGGAGGGCGGAGGCGCGGCTGGCTTCATAGGTCAAGCGCGTCCGATTCCTTACGAGAAGCCTGAGCTCGCTGGGATCTATGCGTTGGCCGCTCAGTATCTGGGGATGCACCTTGTATACTTAGAAGCGGGATCAGGAGCTGAGAAGCCTGTTCCAGCCGAGATGATAAGAGCTGTGAAACGAATGGTCGAGATCCCTGTAATAGTCGGCGGAGGGATAAGATCGCCTAAAGCTGCAGTTTCTGCTGTCGAGGCTGGGGCTGACATAATTGTTACCGGGACGTTAATTGAAAGATCGTCGAGAGAAATTGGGAAGGTAATTCAATCGATCAAGAAAGCGAAGTAAGCCTTCTTTTGAGGCACTCTGTAAATGGCCTTTTCAAGTCACGCAAAGATAAGGAGAACTGTACCATACTACAAAATCGTTCGTAAAGTTGCATTTCCCTCCATGCCAAGAATACTGGCCTCAACCCTGCTAGCGAATCTGCTCGGACTAGCCTTCGCATTCACTCTCTTCGAGTTCACAGTTGAAGCGCTCGTTGAAGGATTGGTCTTCGGATTGATCGTTCTCACTATTCCCAGCATATTCTCTGATCTTCTTCTCCATGCTCTCGTGCTGAAGAAGGACCCTCTTTTCTATCTGAGAAGATGTTTTGCCCTTTCTCTATTTTCATGCCTGATCTGGATAGCCGTCATGTTTGCCGCGGGAGTAGCCTCTCGATGGCTTAATGGAATATCATTCCCTGAGTTCCCCTTCTACTTGGGTTTCTTCATAGTCCTTCCTGTGCGAACAATATCCACTCTATCGATGTCGACGGCTACATTATGGCGGAGAAGCATATCATCGATCTCTCAACCCTTGGCATGCGTTCTCGCAGGTGTAGCACTCTGGAATCTGTCTCTAATCAATAGCTTGGCCGCGCTATTCTTGAGTTCGCTTTTAGCGTTTACTTCAACCTCTGCCCTCCTAATCTACGTCGAACGGAAAGGCTTTATGAAAATCGGATCTTCCCCGCTCCGGACTTTCCGAGCGTTCTTACTCGATTGGCTTGATGGAAGGAACGAGATGTTCGAAGATTATCTGAAAGAACTCGGAACTCGCGAGACCATCAACATAGCGCTCCTACAATTTAGAGGCAAGAACAGCCATAGGCCTAAAGCCATCATGATAACATCAAACTTTCACCCAGGTCCCTTTTTGAACGTCGGAAGCAGTGTTCTCCCATTGTTGATTCAGAAGGTCTTGGAGAGTAGAACTGGCACCGTGGTCTCAGTTCCTCACGGAGTCTCGGGGCATGAATTGAATCTTATCTCCCAAGAAGAGAATGAAACAGTTCTAAATGAAGCGTTGCATCTACTTGACACATCAGATTTCTCAGGAGAGGCGACTCGCTTCATAAGATGGAAGAGCGAACCGGCTCAAGCGAGTTGCCAAGTCTTCGGAGATAGCGCCCTGATAACATTGACTCTCTCGCCAAGAGATATGGAGGATATTCCTCTAGAGGTAGGGTCCTCGATAAGCCTCGAGGCGAGTAGATACTTCAAGAACGTAGCGGTAGTAGATGCACACAATAGCATAAATGAAGTCAAACCTATGAGTGAAGACGAAATAGATAGTCTAGTCGAATCTGCTAGAAGATCAATTGAAACCGCTTCAAGGGCGGGTAAGTCAAGTTTCAAGATAGGAGCTTCGAAGATCGATCTGAGCCCTTATAGATTGAGTCAAGGAATCGGGTTGGGAGGAGCTGCGATTCTACTCGTGGAGGCTCAAGGTGAACTTTCAGCGTACATTACAATCGACGGCAATAATATGAAAGCAGGATTGAGGGAAAAGTTGTTGGAGGGGCTTGAGAGAATCGGAGTGAATGAAGGCGAGGTTATGACGACAGACACTCACATGGTGAATGGAATTGTCCCAGCAAGACTAGGATATTATCCTGTGGGCGAGGCGGTGGACGAAAACGAGATTCTCACGCGTATTATCAACGGTGTTAATGAAGCGAAGCGTAACTTGGAGGAAGCGGAAGTAGCCTATGCGAATAGCAAGGTAAAGGTTATGGTTCTAGGACTTGGAGCATTCGCTAAGCTGACTGAGTTCCTCTACGGTGTTGCTAAACTTGTAGCAGCATCAATGGTCTTGACGATGGTAATTTCAACATTGGTCGGCGTAGTAGTGCTCATCTGATTAAAGGTGGATGAGATGAGTCTCTCATTTCACTATATGCAACTACCTAGAGAAGTGATCGTTGGAACAGACATACTCGGAAAAGTCGGCGAGACATGTAGAAGACTTGGATTTCAAGAGACAGCACTAATTGTCACCGGCCCCAACGCGTATAACATAGCCGGAAAGAAAGTCGTTGAATCGCTTGCTGCGTCAGGACTTCCCTCAGACCACATGATCGTTCATCAATCAACGATGCAGTACGTGAAGCTGGCTGAAGAGAGAATAGCTGAGAAAAAGCCTTGCCTTGTATTGGGAGTTGGGGGAGGAAAGGACATAGACGTAGCTAAGCTCAGTTCGGCTAATATGAGAATCCCTTTCATAAGTATACCTACAACTGCTTCCCATGACGGGATATCAAGCCCGTACGCGTCGATAAAGGGATTCGATAAGCCATACAGTGTAAAAGGACAAGCTCCATTAGCTATCTTAGCCGATGCGAAATTGATAGCTGAATCTCCTTACAGGCTTCTCGCAAGCGGGTGTGGAGACATTATAGCTAAATATACTGCTGTTAGAGATTGGAGGCTCGCTCACAAGATAAAGAATGAATATTATGGAGATTACGCAGCCGACCTAGCCTTGATGAGCGCGAAGCTCGTTATGAAGAACGCTCAAGCGATTCGAAACAGAAGCCAAGAAGGCATTAGAACGGTTATTGAAGCTTTGATAAGCTGCGG
>Ga0209725_1001191_pt1 | contig 15043 bp, 14 predicted proteins | sample I18A1metaG_FD_184145 | JGI IMG/M metagenome (GOLD analysis project Ga0209725, IMG submission 184145) | Lake sediment bacterial and archeal communities from Gulf of Boni, Indonesia to study Microbial Dark Matter (Phase II) - ​I18A1 metaG... | ecosystem: Environmental > Aquatic > Freshwater > Lake... | reverse complement strand
GAACCTTCTGATTATCGCCGGGATCTTTCTCAATCCCAGCCTTCTGCAGGCTTCCAGCCTATGTAGGCCGAAGACTACTTCATAGCTCTTTCCTGCTGGTCTAACCATTATAGGTTGGAGCATGCCTTTGCTCTTGATGGAACTCATCAGGTCTCTGACTGTTTTTGTGTCTAGAGGACGCAGCCTGAAGCTGCGGGGTCTTATGAGCTTTATGTCGAGATTCCCAATCCTATCCAAAACTACTAGACCAACCTTGGTGAGGTTTGAGAAGGTTTCGGGATATTTATAGGAACGTGATCTAAAGATAAGAAACTTGTCGTTAGGATAGGTCTGCGAGAGTTCGATTCCCCACGTGGGGAAAGTCGCCTCTTTGCGATATTCGACTCGTCTTCCCTATTTTATGCCTAGGTTCATGTTAGCCAGACAAGTTCGCACCTAGAGCTAGCTGGGCCTTAGAGCGAATAACTCTCGTGGAGATTGGTCTAGGCTTTCTCTTTGAGTTTATACAGAATGTCTTCTAGGAGTTCTCTGTTGCTCCTGATCATGTCCGCATATAGTCCTAGGATTGAGACTTGGAAGCCTACGATGAGTAGGATCGCTGTTAGAATGGCTGATGGTAGATAAGGGGTTACGGAACCTGTGACTAGATAATGTACCATTACTCTCAACCCTGCCAAGATGCCTACCGCCATTATGAACAGTCCCATGTAGACGAATGTCTTTAGCGGTCTGTAGTTCAGGTAGGTCAATAGGACTGTTAGTCCGGCCTTCTTTGCGTAATCGAACAGGCTGAGGATTAGACGCGACCTTCCTTCTTCTCTTCTTCTGAATTTAATCGGGACCTCAACTATCTTGAGTTTCTTGTATGCAGCTTGGATTATGGTCTCTTGCGTATAGGTGTATTTTGACAAGATGTTCAGCTTCATTGCAGCTTCTCTTGTGAAGGCTCTGAACCCTGTCTGCGCGTCTGAGATCTGTACGCCTGAGAGGGATCTCGTAACATAGGTTGCGATCTTGTTGCCGATTCTCCTTTGGAGAGGCATGTCTTCTATGTAGCCTTTGAACCTTGAGCCGAGGACCAAGTCGGCTTCGCCATCGATTATAGGCTTTATGAGTGCCGGTATCTCGGCTGGGTCGTATTGATTGTCTGCATCTATGTTTACGATTATGTCTGCTTCCATCTCTAAGGCGCTGTATAAGCCTCTCTTGAATCCTAATGCGACGCCTTCCCTAGTCTTACTGCATATTACCTTCTCGGCTCCAGCTTCCTTAGCGACTTGTACTGTCTTGTCAGTCGATCCTCCATCCACAACTATGACTTCAACTTGATCTATGCCTTCTATTCTTCGAGGAATCTTCTTTACAACATCGCCTATGGTCTTTTCCTCATTGTAGGAGGGAATCGATACGATAAGCTTCATCGTAGTTGTCCGCTCATGGTCTCGTTCTGGGCGCCTTTCGACTCCTAATCTCTTCTGCTCTGCAGAGTCTTCTATTTATCGAGAGAGCCGAGTCTAAAATCTTCGGGTTCAATTTCATGTCCTTGATGAAGCTCACGAACGCTTCAAGGTCCTTCGGGAGACATCTGCCTCTGAAAGGCCTTCCGCCGTAAATGCCGTATTTTCCGATTCTTGGGTCTAAGGCCGTGGCTTCAGCGATCAGGTTCGGGTCGAGCCTCAGTTTCTTGCATATAGCGAATATTTCATTGAAGAATGAGATCTTCGTCGTCAGGAACATGTTTGATACGTACTTGATCATCTCCGCTTCTTCGAGGCTAGCTCTTATCTTCGGGGCATTGAATGTTGAGTAGAGTTCTTCTAGCTCGTCGCCTGATCTTTGGTCGAGTTGCCCTATGACGATTCGCCATGGGTTGAGGAAGTCTTCTAGCGCGGTTGCTTCCCTCATGAACTCTGGGTTGTAGCATACTCCGAAATCCTTGGAAGCTTTCAATCCTGAGTATCTTTCAAGTATCGGAATTATTTTCCTACGTGTTGTCGTGGGGAGAACTGTGCTTCTTATAGCTACAAGGTGATAGTCATCTTTCTCTCGAAGGGCTTTGCCAACCTGTTCGGTAGCCTTTCGAATATGGCTCAAATCGATTCGTTCTTTGAAGGTTGGTGTTTGAACGCAGATGAAAGATATCTCTGAGGCTTTGACTGCTTCCTCGACGTTTTGAGTCGCCTCGCATCCTTCAGCTTTTATGCCCTCGAGCTTCATGCGGTCGATGTCGCAGAAGATCGATTGGATCCCGCACTTTCGAAATCCTTGGCCAGTCGCCTTTCCTACAACTCCGGATCCAATTATCGATATTCTCACCATGACTGACCTCGATATAGTCTTGAGACAATTCAATGAACTAGGGTATCTGATCAAATAGTACTTATCGCTTTGCATAGTGCACGATCGGGCGGCTTGATCGCACACAGAGGGTGATGTTCCTCTGGCTTTTCAATCGTAGACTAGTTCTTGTCTTTCGCAAATCCTTCATTTTTAGATCTGTTGCTGGCTATCCTTCATCTGTAGACTTAGACCATAAGCGAGCGCATAATGACCAAACATTTGATTAGTAGGATTTGCGTAAGAAGCGGTATCAGCTCGTCAGCTGTTGCATATGAATAGTGAGTCTAGGGATTTGGAGAAGGAAGTTGCTGGAGAATACAACACGTTCAGAGTGTACCTTCTCATGTTGAGGAGGAAGACGGCGTCGGCAAGGAATGTTCAAGAGGCTCTTGCTCTTTCAAGTCCTTGGCTGGCGACACACCATTTGGAGAAACTTGGGAGATTAGGGCTCGTTAAGAAGGATGCCTTCGGCGACTACCGTGTCATCCCAAAGAGCTTCGGGATTTTGAGACTATTCATTGTTACGGGCAGATGGATTGTTCCACGAAGCATATTTACGGTCATAATCTTCGCAGTGATGGCGATCGGCTTTCTGATATATCTTCCGCAACATAAACTGTTCACGGTCGCTTTCCTTCTGTCAACGCTGGGATTGGTTTACAGCCTCTACGAAACTATTCGGTTCTATCGTCTGCTACCGAAGAGATAGCGTATAACTCCTTGTACGAGCTCTGCAAGAAAATGACCAAGAACAATCCTTTAACCACTTGTAGGTGGCAGTGAAAGTGTTGTCTACCTACACAGCAGGGAAGTTTGATTCAATGCTTTTCGTCTGCGTTCAAGGATATGAGGAAGGTTTGTTCAGAAAGCGGGATGTCGGCGACTTCGTGAACGTTCAATGCTTCAGCAAGGGCTTCAACACGCCTGAAGGCCGTCGACTGGAGCAGGGTGCGACAGAGGTTTCGTTGGCATCAGTTTCAAACGAAAGATGAAACGATCTGTTTCTGCGGATTGTTGTACAACTTCATGTAAGGTCTGTACAAAAAAATGGTTAAAATACATAGTTCATCATCTTGTACATGATCGATCATGCCTATCTACAGCTCAAAGAAATTCGGTGCGGGTATTGCATTAAGTGTTCTAGTAGGAGTGTTCATAGTGGGATTCGTTGGATTTGGAACGAATCTTCTTTCGATGAATCAGACGCAATATGACGGCTCTGGGATGCCTTTGCAAACGGATATTTTCAGAGGCAGTTTTATTCCTGAGAGCCTTGTCGGGGTTGGCTTGAATGCGCCTATCCAAGTCTCCTTCTCCATTACCCCAATCATGGGTACCTCGAATACCACGATCAAGATCTTTCTGCCACATGGCATTGTGGATCTAGTTGATGGAGATTTAGAGTGGAAAGGCGATGTTGGAAAGGATGAGACGGTCACCCTTAAATTCACAGTAAAAGTGACCGTGGAAACGGACTCCTACATAAGAGCATACGTAACATCCTACATCAATGGAGTTTCTGCGAATAGGTCCTACTATCTCCATATTTCGTCGGTTCAAAAGGAGAGCGGATCTACAGTGCCTTCTGAAAGTTTACTCGTAGATATCCTTCTCCCTCACCTAACTCATTCCAAATGCTCCATGGTCTTTGCAATTGAATGCCAAAGAGATTATGAAAATAGCTTGATTGGAACTCTATTTGTAGTTACGCTGCTTATGTGGAACTTCTGGCTAAGTTAGGTCGAAATCGCCTCCTTTCATCAACACTATGAACCTGAAAGCCTCTGGTTGTACTCTTCAGGGCGCAACCGTCTCCTGAATAATAATTAGGGGTACAACCTGCTCTCCACCTTCGGCGTTCCCAATTACGTAGAAATGATCTTACAATCCCAAAGATAGAGAATTGTCGCAAAACCATAATCAACAGTTAAGCCGTCCGTAAGCCAGACTTCGTCCTAAGCGGTGGCAAACTCAGAAGAAAAAGATGAGCTGTTATGATCCAAACGGTTGCAGTGCGTGTGTTAACACTTTAAGGCGTATTCGTTGCTACTGGCAGCCGACGGTTAACCGCAAAGATAAGCAAAATTCAGTTTTCTCAAGGCGCTTGTTGTCAACCTTGAGGATTCGCGCAAGCGCCATTATGTGTTTCGAGAGTTCTATAGGTTCAAATCCGGTTTGTAGTCGCTGAATGGTTTGCTCAGTGAAATAGCAGTAGTACCTGCTTGCAGCCTGAATTCGCCAAGTGGAACCCGATAGAACTCGTTGATTCTTTCAGTGTTCACAAGCTTGAATTGACTGGAGAGTTTACAAGCTACTGTGAAGACTCCCTATAACCAATGGTGCCTTTGCAAGTAACACGTCTGAGCCTTGTAAATCTTATCTTTCCCTTCTGTGGTGCATAATAATAAATATAGTAGTAATAACAATATGTTGGCGTCAGGCATGTTTAGATGCCGCCTTCTTCCAGTCCTCCTTGCTATAGGATTACTGGTCTCAGCGGTTCCAGCCGTCCAAGCAGCAATTACATTCGGTCCAGCCATACGCGTAAGCACAAACACCGGTTTGTCTAAGGAGCCGTCTGTCGCCGCTAGTGGAACCTACGTGTACGTAGCTTGGGAGGATTTTACGCCTGTCTCCGGAAGTGGCTCAGACGCTGAGATTTGGATGCGTGTAAGCTCCAACAATGGGGCTGGCTTTGGTTCCCCGATCCGTATAAGCACAAACACATACGCGTCGCGGTACCCGTCAGTTGCCGCCTTGGGGAGCTACGTGTATGTGGCCTGGCGGGATTCTACACCTGTCTCAGGTAGCGGCTCGCAGCCTGAGATTTGGATGCGTGTGAGTTCAAACAATGGGGCCTCCTTCGGTCCAGCTATCCGAATAAGCTACAATACATACATATCCTCGGCTCCGTCTGTGGCTGCTAGCGATGGCTACGTGTACGTAGCATGGTATGATTATACGCCTGTCTCTGGGAGCGGTGGTAACGCTGAGATCTGGATGCGTATAAGCTCCAATAACGGTGTAACGTTCGGCCCAGCCATACGAATAAGCACAAACATAGGCGAATCGGGGAATCCGTCTGTTGCGGCTTCTGGAAGCTACGTGTACGTAGCATGGGATGATTCTACACCTGTCTCCGGCAGCGGCGGTGCGCCTGAGATATGGATGCGTGTAAGCTCGAATAACGGCGTCTCATTCGGTTCACCCATCAGGATAAGCACAAACACATACTCCTCCTTTTTTCCGTCTGTTGCAGCTTACGGGACCTACATATATGTAGCTTGGTCGGATTATACACCCGTCTCAGGCAGCGGCTCAGATGCTGAAATATGGATGCGCGTAAGCTCGAATAACGGCGCCTCATTCGGCTCCCCTATCCGTATAAGCACAAACACGGGCGCGTCGATTTTTCCTTCTGTCGCCGCTTCTGGAAGCTACGTCTATGTAGCCTGGATGGATAATACGCCTGTATCTGGCAGCGGAATAGGGTTTGAGATATGGATCCGTGTAAGCTCGAACTACGGAGCGTCGTTCGGTCCACCCATCCGGATAAGCACAAACACCTACTCCTCCAGCTATCCGTCTGTCGCCGCTTCTGGAAGCTACGTGTACGTAGCCTGGATGGATAATACGCCTGTATCTGGCAGCGGAACAGAGCCTGAAATCTGGTTGAGGGTTGGCAGTTAGCAGTCTTCTATTGAACCTGAATGTTATAGTAGGCCAATGTCCCAGCAGAGACTTGTCGAGTCATCCCAAACAAATAGGTTGACCAGCTTTGTTTCATCAACCCGAACCTGATTAATAGATCTGCATTTCTGGAGATCGCAATTCTCCTAACCCACCGCTCAACGGTCATCTCAAAGAGTCTTCGCGCAAGTTCCGTCTTACAGCCTTCTCTCTGCCATAGATGATCAATTTACGAACCTCGACTGTGTTGAACCATCGATGCTTCTACATCGAAGAAACGAACCCAACTATTCTTCGTGGTTGATGTTTGATGCGCGTTCCTTGGAATAATCATTCGGTTCTTTAGGTCAACGTCGTCAATGGTTAAGCTCAATAATTCATCCCGTCTAAGAGCACTCATTGCATATAAGAGAAATGCTGTTTGACCTCTTAGATCGTCTAGCTACCTTCCTCAAAAACGAGTCCTACGCACAACGATTCTGCCTAACCATTGGCTATTCACTGTAAAGCTGAGGTCCAGTTTCTTTAATAAAACGAGCAGACTCATTCAAAACAGAATGAAAAGAGAACGGGTTTAATTGAACCGACTTAACACGTTCCAAAGCAAGTAAGCGACTAGAGCCATGAAACCAATGAAGACCGCGTAACCGATCAATCCCAATCCTCGTTCACGCGACTATAGTGTTGATGCCTCGGTTGGAAAGGTAAAGAGCATATGCGATGGCATGTTACATATTCCATATTTGGCGTCGTTGGTTTCGTCAAACATATTTACACATCATAATCTTCGCAGTGATGCGAATCGGCTTTCTCAAATATTTTCCGCAAGTTATTTATGCGCACTTCGTCGATCTCTTTCATTAGAAAGAGATTTGAAGAAACATTACATTTTCTTCTTGATCATGCTACTAACAGCCTCAAACATAATGCCGCACTTCATTAAGCTCTCCGAAGGAGATCTGGGGTATGAGAACTCTGGGATGCTTTTGCAAACGGATATTTTCAGAGGCAGTTTTATTCCTGAGAGCCTTGTCGGCGTTGGCTTGAATGCGCCTATTCAAATCTCCTTCTCCGTTACCCCAATCATGGGTACCTCGAATACCACGATCAAGATCTTTCTGCCAAGCGATATTGTGGATCTAGTTGATGGAGATTTAGAGTGGAAAGGCGATGTTGGAAAGGATGAGACGGTCACCCTTAAATTCACGATGAAAGTGACCGTGGAAACGGACTCCTACATAAGAGCATACGTAACATCCTACATCAATGGAAGCATCGTAGCTCGGTATTACTACCAGCGCATTCAGAAGCTAGAAGTCAGCAGCATGGTTCAAGTTGGTAATCAGGCACTTTTAGGGGCGTCTTCTCAAACCACTAGAGATGGACAAAGCGTCGGGGAAACGCAGGGTTCAGTTGAATCTCCTGCGCCCGGCTACATAAACGTCTATGGTTACTGGAACTATCAAAATGAGGTCGGCGGTTATAGCCCTATGCGATACTGCACAGTGAAGTTATTCGACTCAGATCTGTCGAATGACCATGTTCTTCTGGGAACAACCAATACGGACGCTAACGGATACTACTCATTTACAAGCATTAACAATTACGATGGTCCGGGTGAAGGTACCCTAGATATATTCGTGGAAGTTTACGCTGAAAGCACTGCTGCTACTACGAAAGATGATTCGAATAACCTTTACTTCTCCTATTCATCGAAGCTTGACGATGTTGCTGATGGGAATCATAATTTTGGAACGCTTGTTCCAACATCATTGAATGATGCTTGGCAAGCAGTGGATGCTGTAATAACCGAATACCAATGGATAAACACTAGGGTAAGCTGGACTAGATCTCAAATACTTATCAAATGGCCTGTTGGAACTTGGCCTCAACATGTATATCAGTACGTTATCTCCACCGGCGCTATCACTGCAGATTGGATAGAGTTGCCTAATAAGGCTACAGCCTCATGGGATCATGTCGTAGTGCATCATGAATATGGGCATGCTGTTATGGTAGCCGCGTACGGCTGGAATCGTAATAATATGCCCCCGACCGCGCATGGAGGGGAATCGCATTACGTCTTCTCGGAGAAGGACGGAGGCTTCGCCATCATAGAAGGGTGGGCGGAGTTCATGCAGTGTGCTGTTGATAACGATCCATCAAATTTAGCGGATTGGTCAGGGGGTCATGGAGGAAACATTGAGACCAATGACTGGTATAATTGTATAGATACTGGAGATATGGATGGAGAGATTATAGAGGGTTCGACTGCAAGCATACTCTGGGATATATTAGACCCTGCAAATGACGATGGACTCAGTATGGGCTTCGATGAGATATGGGTCATCATTAGGAACGATCGCCCAGGAAACATACAGGTGTTCTGGAACGCATGGCTCTCCAGAGGTTACGATTATCGCCAACAGATGAGAGCCATTTACTATACTTATGGAATTAATAAGGATATGTTCGAGCCGCCCGTCCGTATAAGCACAAACACCTACACATCGATGTTTCCTTCTGTTGCTGCTAGCGGAAGCTACGTGTACGTAGCTTGGATGGATTATACGCCTGTCTCAGGGAGTGGTTCAGCTGCTGAGGTTTGGCTGCGTGTAAGCTCGAATAACGGGGCTACCTTTAGCTCCCCTATCAGGATAAGCTACAACACGTACGAGTCGCAGTGTCCTTCTGTTGCTGCTTTCGGTAGCTACGTGTACGTAGCTTGGCACGATTTTACGCCTGTTTCTGGTAGCGGCTCAGAGCCTGAGATCTGGTTGCGCGTCAGCTCTAATAACGGCGCGTCGTTCGGTTCCCCCATCAGGATAAGCACAAACGCCTACTATTCCGGGTATCCTTCTGTTTCTGCTTCTGGAAGCTGCGTTTACGTAGCTTGGATGGATTCCACGCCTGTTTCTGGTAGCGGCTCGCAGCCTGAGATATGGATTCGTGTAAGCTCGAATAATGGTGGCTCATTCGGTTCACCGATCCGTATAAGCACAAACGCCTACGAGTCGTCTTATCCTTCTGTTGCTGCTTCTGGAACCTACGTATACGTAGCTTGGTATGATTATACACCTGTCTCCGGTAGCGGCTCAGCGCCTGAGGTTTGGTTGCGTGTAAGCTCGAATAATGGTGGCTCGTTTGGCTCGGCGATTCGAATAAGCACAAATACCTACGCGTCTGGGCTTCCTTCTGTTTCTGCTTCTGGAACCTACGTGTACGTAGCTTGGCAGGATACTACACCTGTCTCAGGTAGCGGTGGGAATTATGAGATTTGGATGCGTCTAAGCTCTAACAGCGGCACTTCATTCGGTTCGCCTATCAGGATAAGCACAAACACCTACGATTCGGTTAATCCGTCTGTCGCTGCTAGCGGGAGCTACGTGTACGTAGCTTGGCAGGACAAGACGCCTGTCTCTGGCAGCGGCTCGGAGTATGAGATATGGTTGCTTGTTAGCTCGAATAATGGGGCTAGCTTTGGCTCTGCAATCCGTATGAGCACAAACACTTACCGGTCGGACAATCCATCCGTTGTTGCTTTCGGTAGCTACGTGTACGTAGCTTGGCAGGACAAGACGCCTGTCTCTGGCAGCGGTACGCTACCTGAGATATGGTTGAGAGTTGGAAGCTAGCCGCGTTCCCGAATGCCCGTGCATGTGACGGTTCTATAACGAGGGATGAAGTGGAGCATGCATCAGGTAGGGTAGTGATTCGATTCAAGAAGATGCTTCATCTATCCCCAATCGAACACAGTCCACGTCCCCAAGGATTCTACCCTCATAATTAGATCGCGATCCTCTATCAGCGTGCAGCAGAAATTCTTGAGCATTATGCGATTTTTCATCCTCTACTATCGTCTTGACCGTGTTGTCGCATGCTCTCGGTTTAGGTTTTCTAGTCAGGGTTTCGTTGAGGTTAAGGTTGTATCTCTAAATCGATCCATCTCATCTAGAATTGGTTAGATAAAGCTTAATTGTTCTGGCTTTGGTTGTTTATGTTTGAGGGCCAGGGCTTGTTTGCTCGTCATCTCTTCAACGTAGTTGCCTTCCTTATCATGGTATTGCTTCTCTCAGCGGTTCCAATGGTCGACGCAACGACATTCGGTTCACCCATCAGGATAACCACAAACATGTACCCGTCGTACGATCCGTCTGTTGCTGCTTCTGGGACATATGTGTACGTGGCTTGGGCGGATTATACGCCTGTCTCTGGTAGTGGCTCGAATCCAGAGATATGGTTGCGCGTAAGCTCAAATAATGGTGCTACGTTCGGCTCTCCTATCCGGATAAGCACAAACACCTATTTGTCGGAGCGTCCTTCTGTTGCTGCTTCCGGAAGCTACGTGTATGTAGCCTGGCATGATGCTACGCCTGTTTCTGGTAGCGGCGGGCAGCCTGAGATATGGCTTCGCGCGAGCTCGAATAATGGTGCCTCATTTGGTCCGCCAATCCGTATAAGCACAAACACTTACGGGTCGTCTTATTCGTCTGTTGCCGCTTATGGTAGCTACGTATACGTAGCCTGGGAGGATTATACGCCTGTCTCAGGAAGCGGTGGATCGGCTGAGATCTGGATGCGCGTCAGCTCGAATAACGGTGCCTCATTCGGTTCAGCCATCAGGATAAGCTACAACACCTACGATTCGAGGCTTCCGTCTGTTGTTGCTTACGGGACCTACGTGTATGTGGCTTGGCATGATTCTACGCCTGTCTCAGGAAGCGGTACGAATCCCGAGGTATGGATGCGTGTGAGCTCGAATAATGGCGGTACCTTTGGTTCACCCATCCGAATAACCACAAACACGGGTCAGTCGACCATGCCATCTGTTGCCGCTAGCGGAAGCTACGTGTATGTGGCATGGCAGGATAATACGCCTGTATCTGGCAGCGGTGGGGCTTTTGAGGTTTGGTTGAGGGCTGGTAGCTAGCGGCCTCTCTTAACAACTCGCGAGATTTCTGCCGCAATGCTGATGTCGGCTCGTGGTGCTTCCACTGAGACTTTCGCCTCTGAATCAGATCTCCTCATTCTACGTAGTAAATCGAAGATCAGCACCAAGCACTCAGTCAACATAGAAAAAGAAGCGATAGCGCTTTAGTTCTGACTTTAACGGTGGGGCTTACGTGAAGGTACTACCGATGGTACTACGGGTGTCGATATGGCAAAGGTGAAGGTCACGAGAAAGTATCAAATCACTATTCCTGAGGAAGTACGCAACAAAACCGGGTTGAGGATTGGTGATGAGTTGCTAGTTCGAAAGGAGAAGGAGAAGATTGTGATCGAGAAGCTCTTAGACAATTGAGAATTTGGCTGGATCTTGGGATCACATCGAAAGCACTGAGAAGTTCATGGAGGAAGTTAGAGGATTTTGGAAGACATGGAGATTGAAGTGATCCTCGACACAGATGTTATTATCGATCATCTAAGAAAGAAGCCTGATCCCGCGGCGACTAGGCTTTTTCATATGATTAAGGATGGAAGACTCGCCGCCCACACTACATCGATATCGGCTTTTGAGCTTTACCGAGGAGCGGCGCTTGCGCCTGAGCCTAATAAAAGGACGCTTGAAGCCAAGGTTATCTTGTGGACTGTAACTTGTCTTCCATTCGATGAGGCTTCGGCAGACAGAGCGTCAGAAATATCATTTGAATTGGAAAGGGAAGGCGAATTGGTGGAAGTTCGTGATCTCTTCATAGGCGCCATTGCGAGAGCTTCACGATTGCCTCTTGTCACGAAGAACATTCAGCACTTTAGAAGAATTTCAAGGCTAAGCGTCATCGCTCCATCCGATTTATTGAGGAAGATGAAGTAGAATCGCGTTCTTGTGTACGACTGCTTCGTACAGTTCTCTGATTTGCTTGCTTGGTTTAGGAAGCTTCCTTCGCATTAGATAGATTGAGAAGATGAAGATTGCATAAACCTTAATTGTTCTGGCCGTGCCTGTCTATGGTTGAGGATCGGCCATGTTCTCTCACCGTCTCTTCAAGGTTCTCATCGTCCTCATAATGGCATCGCTCCTCTCAATGGTCCAAATGGTCCACGCAACGACATTCGGTTCACCGATCCGTATAAGCACAAACACCGGCTCTTCGATCTGGCCGTCTGTTGCTGCTAGCGGCGGCTACGTGTACGTGGCCTGGATGGATAGTACGCCTGTCTCAGGTAGCGGTTCACAGCCCGAGATCTGGTTGCGCGTAAGCTCGAACAATGGTGCATCGTTTGGCTCAGCCACCCGGATAAGCTATAACGCGTACCCATCGCGGAATCCGTCCGTTGCCTGTACCGGAAGCTACGTATACGTGGCTTGGGAGGATGATACGCCTGTCTCAGGTAGCGGTGGGTTGCTTGAGATCTGGTTGCGTGTAAGCTCAAATCATGGCGCTAGCTTCGGTTCACCGATACGAATAAGCAACAACGCATACGATTCGTTCTATCCCTCTGTTGCTGCCTATGGGAGCTACGTATACGTAGCCTGGTCGGATTGGACGCCTGTCTCAGGAAGCGACACGGCGTCTGAGATCTGGTTGCGCGTAAGCTCAAATTACGGCGCTTCATTCGGTTCACCCATCAGAATGAGCACGAACACAGGCTTCTCCAGCTGGCCGTCCGTTGCCGCTTCCGGAAGCTACGCGTATGTGGCCTGGCATGATGCTACGCCTGTGAGTGGCAGCGGCTCAGAGCCTGAGATATGGTTACGTGTAAGCTCGAATAATGGGGTCTCTTTCGGTTCGCCGATCCGGATAAGCACAAACACCTACAAGTCCACGTATCCTTCCGTTGCTGTTAGCGGTATCTACGTGTATGTAGCTTGGCAGGATTCCACGCCTGTTTCAGGGAGCGGTATTGATCCTGAGATATGGATGCGTAGAAGCTCTAACAATGGGGCTAGTTTTGGTTCACCGATCCGAATAACTACAAACACGGGTTCGTCGACCATGTCATCTGTTTCCGGCAGCGGGAGCTACGTGTATGTGGCATGGCAGGATAATACGCCTGTATCGGGAAGCGGTGGTAATCATGAGATCTGGTTGCGTGTAAGCTCCAACAACGGCGCTTCATTCGGTTCACCTATCCGCATAAGCTACAACACGTACGTGTCAGCGGTGCCTTCTGTCGCCTCTAGCGGCGGCTACGTGTACGTGGCCTGGGACGATCCTACGCCTGTCTCTGGTAGCGGCGGCTCTACCGAGATCTGGTTGAGGGTCGGGAGCTAGCGGCGTTCTTATCCACAACCCACCTAGGGACTGAGAAGAGATTGTTTACGTCGCAACAAATGATAATCAAATAGTAATTGAAAAGAAGAAGCGATAAGAATACTCGCAAGGCAATTCTCACAGTGAAAAGAATTCACACCAAACTATAGATTCGATTTGTGTCTATGAAATCAAATAGGGTTTCATATTTAGAGCTTGAAGGATCGCTATTTAATTCAATGGGATGGAGAGGATGGCCAAGGAGAGAACGTATCTTGCCATCATCAGCGCATTTGGAGTGACTGGAGCGGATCAAACTCGGTCAGAACAAGATAGAGCAATCTGTGCAGAAGTTGTACGGCGTCTCAAGGACATGCAAAGCGCCAGTAGGTTTGGGTGACGTTCTGGATACCCATGGTTCGTCCTTGCCAATTTCTTGGCTAAACCTTGTTAGTTTGATTGGTTGAAAATGGTTTACGTGGATTCGGGTTAAAGAGCGAGTAACGCCTCGCTCTTCCTCACATGCATAGTGGTCGGATCAACTTCAAGCCCGAGGCTCTCTAGCCCATGGAGTCCGAATACGAGTGCGTCACCCTCCTCTGCGAATACCGCGGTTGTCGGAGCTGTTTCCCCTTCGTGCTCCGCAAAGACGTGACCGACATCTCTAACCACAATTTCACCCTTTATAGTCTTGAACCTAGCCTTCCTAGTCGGCCTTGCTCCAAGCTTCTCAAGCAACTTTCTCGGAAGCCAGGAATAGGCGGCGCCAGTATCTACTATCAGACTCAATTCCTCTGACAAAGACCCTGTTGGTGACGAGCGAATCTTGAGCTTGATATACGTTTCGCCCATCATAGCCACCGAGTATAGAGTTGAAGCCTTCCCATAATAAACTTGGAGGTTCGGAGAGCAGGCAAGATCTAGTCAGACGAGGGAGAACGATGAGCGTCTCTTGTAAGCTGTTGAGTGTGTGCCGCAGTCCGGATCCCTAAGCGCGAGTAGCGCTGTGCTCTGCACTGCGATGTGCATGACGTAACGTACCTCAGCTGTCCTCGGACCAGAAACTATTGCCGAGGATTTGATTCCGGCACTTGAAAACTCGCCCTCGTAATAGACCGGCTGCAATATCATAGATGAAGATAGCCTTTGCATTCGATGATCATGCGCATCAGAATAAGCTACAAGACGTACACGTCGTACGCTCCTTCTGTTGCCGTTTCTGGAAGCTATGTATACGTAGCCTGGGGCGATGATACGCCTGTCTCAGGTAGCGGTGGGAATTATGAGGTTTGGTTGAGGGCTGGCTACTTCGGTCCTGCCTAATCTACTGTCTATCAAATTGTGAAACTCTGTTTATCGGTTAAGAAGATCCATAGAAAGAGGAGAAAGTACGTAGCTGGAAGAGCGAGAACTATAATACCGTATAATACGATAAACAATTTCGTGATGAAGAAGGGTGACACGAAAAAGAACTCTAAGAACGATTTCCATGCAAGACTGAAGTCTAGCTTGTCGCGTGTGATCATTAATAGTTGCGAAATCAGAAATAAGAACACAAATATCAGGATGAAGAAACTTTTTTTGGTTGCTGCTAGTGGGAGCTACGTGTACGTAGCTTGGCATGATGATACGCCTGTCTCAGGTAGCGGAACGGCGCCTGAGATTTGGTTGAGGGTTGGAAGCTAGCCGCGTCGTTGTCTACAACCCTTCTAGGAACCGAGAGATTGTTTACGTCGCAATAATGATAATGAGTTACCCAGTTCACCTGACGAAGGAATCGGATTCAATGCGTTGCTTAGAAGGCTTGAAGAGAAAGGCGC
>Ga0209725_1001190_pt1 | contig 15069 bp, 11 predicted proteins | sample I18A1metaG_FD_184145 | JGI IMG/M metagenome (GOLD analysis project Ga0209725, IMG submission 184145) | Lake sediment bacterial and archeal communities from Gulf of Boni, Indonesia to study Microbial Dark Matter (Phase II) - ​I18A1 metaG... | ecosystem: Environmental > Aquatic > Freshwater > Lake... | reverse complement strand
GTGTGTTCTCCATGGCTATCACCACATCAACTTTCTCGGCGTGTGAAACGAGTTCTGACATGAAGTCCTCGAGAAACGGCTTCCAGTGATCTGGCTTGTCCGGGTCTCCTCCGGATTCAACGATCAGCATCTTCACTCCCACCTCTGCGCAGAAATCCATGAGCCTCTTCATGTCGTTGATTCTTTCCCTTCTCTTGGATCCAGTCAGTACTTCGGTGGGGTACGGGCCAAGGACTGGACCCATTACTTGGTATTGACCGTAGGAGTGGATGCAGAGACCCAGATTTTCAAGCAGCTTGGTCAATTTGTTCTTTGTGAGGACTACTCTCTCGACTCGGTGCGTGTCTGGCCATTCTCGATCAACGGCAAAGCCGAGTTCTGCAGAGTTCAGCCAGCATTCAACGCCGTCAAAGTTGAGTTTCGAAATCCTGTGCAGCCTAGATTCGAAAGGCACGTCGTACCATATTACATCGAGAACTCCGAGTTTCATGAGCGTTCGCTTAGCGACTGCGTACGACATTTTTCCTTATATTAGCCTTGTTTGAGGGCGCATCGACGGTGAAGGCTGCAAGGGCGGATCTGAAGTCTAGAATGCTGATATTAGTTGCGAACTGGCGTCAAACAGATAGCCGCTCGCAAATTTGACCCACATGTTCTTCTTGAATGGCCGTCCAGACTCAATTCTTGAGGTTAGGATTGTATCACGGAGTTTGAGTTTGAGTATAGTGAACTCGCCCCTTACCTCTGCTGTATAGAGTTCCGTCTTGTACGAGCCTAGGGCTTCTTGTTCTGCCACAACGACTCCTTCGGGCCTGATTCCTAGGACGGCTTTTCCGGTGAGGTATTTGTCTTCAACCCGTACGGGGACGGGAAACAGAAAGTCAGGGCCCTCAAAGCTCACTCGGTTCGTTTCCGCGTCCTTGGAAAGCTTTCCGTCGATGAGGTTCATTGTAGGGCTCCCGATGAATCCTGCGACGAAAGTGTTGACAGGCTTGTGGAAGAGATTGATGGGTGTATCATACTGATGTATTCTTCCGTTCTGCATGACCGCTATCCTGCTTGAGAGGGTCATTGCTTCAACTTGGTCATGGGTCACGTAGACGAACGTTGTTGGGAATCTCTCGTGGATCTTGATCAGTTCGGATCGCATCTCATCTCTTAACTTGGCGTCAATGCTGCTGAGAGGTTCATCCAATAGTGATGCCGCGGGTTTCCTGACCAGCGCTCTTCCGAGGGCGACTCTCTGCTTCTCTCCGCCGCTCAGCTCGGTCGGCATTCTGTCCAGGAGATGTTCGATGCGGAGAAGGCGGGCGGTGCTTTTCACCTGTTCTCGTATCTCGTTGTCGGCGACCTTGCGCATTCTCAGGCTGAAAGCTATGTTCTCAAAAGCGTTCATGTGAGGATAGAGCGCGTAGTCTTGGAACACCATAGCTACGTTGCGTTTATGAGGCGGCACATCTGTGACCGGTTTCCCGTCAAAGTAGATTCTCCCGCTTGTCGGAGCCTCCAATCCCGCAATCATTCTGAGGGTAGTTGTCTTTCCGCATCCTGAAGGGCCGAGGAGCGTGACGAACTCCTTATCTTCTATCTCCAGACTGACGTTGTCTACCGCTTTCACGTTTCCAAAGTTCTTAGTAAGGTTCTCCAAAACAATCTTGGCCATCTTCTTACCTCCTGAAGGCCGTGACCAAACCTTCCATGACTTGTTTCCGGAAAATCAGGACCAGCGCGAGAGGCGGCAATATCGCTACCACGTCGCAAGCCATGAAGAGCGCAACGCTGTATCTTCCCATGCCCTGAGCGACCGCTGTAAGGGTTGCGGATGCTGTTCTGGAGACTATCGTGTTGGAGAGGGTGCTGGCGAAAAGAAACTCATTGTAGGAGGTCATGAAGGCGAAGATGCTGGCTGCGATGAGCCCGGGTCTTGATATCGGGAGAGTTATCTTTCTGAGCTGTTGAAACCTTGAACACCCATCAATGCGGGCCGCATCTTCTATACTCTGAGGTATCGACTTGAAGTAGACGAACAGGACCCACACGAAGAACGGCACTGCGAATGCGGTGTGAACCAGGATTATTGCCAAGAGTGTGTTCAGTAGGTTCAGCGCCTGAATTATGACATAGATGGGGACAAGGATCGCGACCTGGGGCAGAAGTCTGCTGAAGAATACGTAGAAGAGCAGCTTGCCGGAACCTCGCATTGGCACTCTGGCGAAGGAGTATGCGGAAAAGACCCCAAACATCAAGCAGATTACGGTTACGCTGATCCCGACTATGAGACTGTTTCCAACAGATGTCAACATGTCTCGCGCCTGAGCAAACACACCAGGCGTGCCTCCTGTCAGTTCTACTGCTTCCTTCCCCCACAAGAACTGGTAGTTGCCTATGTACAGTTTCGTGGGAAAGAACAGTGGGGGCGTCTGGTAAAGCTCGGGGTCTGGTATGAAACTGCAGATGGCCATCCAAACTATGGGCGATAGAGTGAAGACTATGATGAGAATCGAGACCACGAACAAAGCGGTCTTCTTCAAGACTTCGCCTTGTCTCATTGAGTTGATGCTCATGTGTGGGTCACCCTAGACACCTACGGCACCAAATCTTCTCGTTGGGATCAACCGGAAGTAGAGTGCAATGAAGATCAGACTGATTATCGACATTATTACTGCGATAGCTGCTCCCTGACCAAAGTCGGCGAAGCTGAAGCTGGCCATGTATGTATACCAAGAAAGCGTCGTGGTAGCGTCCCCGGGGCCACCGCCAGTCAGGATGTACACGTAAGCGAATGATGCTATGCCCATTATGGTCTCGTAGACTAGGATGATCTGTATGATTGGCTTCAGCATGGGTATGGTGATTCGCCTGAAACGGGCGAACGCGTTCGCGCCATCTATCTTGGCGGCTTCGTACAGACTTTGCGGAATCGTGGAGTATCCGGTCAAGAATAAGAGGACGCAAAGCGGAATTTCCTTCCAGATTTGCGGAACCAAGATCGCCGGCATAGCATACACAGGATTTCCTAACCAGGATTGGTACGAATCGAATACAGGGATGACGTACACCAATAATGCATTCAGGACTCCGAAGTGGCTGTCGTAGATCCATCTCCAAACAAGTGCACTTGCCATTTCAGGAATGGCCCAAGGAATCAGTATCAATATGCGTAGCCATCCGCACCCTCTAAACCTCTCATTAAGAGCGAGTGAGAAGATCAGAGAAATAACAAAAACAAATACGACCGCACCAACGGTGAAGACAAGAGTGTTGGTAATAGCGGCCTCAAAGTGGTAGCTGTCTACAACTTTCGCGTAGTTATCTAAAAAAATAAAGGGGTGCTGACCTGGGGAGGTCAGCTTGTATTTCTGGAAGCTGAGTGCAAAAGCATAGAGAAGCGGAGCCGTACTGAGGACCGTTAGGAAGCCAACTGTGGGAAGTATTGAGAGAAGGCCAAACCTGCTGTCTGAAGGTGTTCCCGAGGAGTCGCTCATCCGTTTCGGGCCTCGTAGTCGCTCTAGCCCGCCTCTGCCTTCAGTTTGTTCCATTCGGCTTCGACATTCGTGAGAGCTTGATCGACCGAGACCTGTCCCGCTATCAGCTTGTGCACTTCAGTCTCAAACGCTGGACGCCAGTCTTCCCACCACAGGTACTTCTTTGCCTCAAAGAAGACGCTCTTGGCAGCTTGCTGTCCTAGCGCTTCAACGTCAACCCATTTTGACCACGCGCTGATGATTTCGGGATCTTGGAACAGCGGTTGGATGCCGAATGGGAGTGCATCCTTTATTGCCCACTGCTTTGCTGTGTAATACTCCTTCTTGCCGTCGCCGTCCACATCGACCTTGCCTCCGAGCATCTCTATCAGTGCATACGCTCCGTCGATCTGATCCTTGCCGGCCTTGACAGCCATCATGCTCATCGAGTCCATTCTCATGAATCCTACCGTGTTTGCTTGCTCGGGCATCATTGCGATCTTCATCTGTCCAGCGACCTTCGATGTCGCAGGATCGTTGATGGCAGCAATGAAATACGAGGGAAGTATCGAGTACGAGTACTGTTCAGCCTTGCAGGCATCCTGGACGTTCTCACAAACCAATTCGACGCTCTTCGGGTCTAGTATCGCGTACTTCAGAGCTGCGTCGGCAATCCACTGGAAAGTATCGCGCAAGCCACTACCGCTACCCACGAGAAGATTTCCTTCATCGTCTATGGGTTTCTTGCCTCGTGAGTAAACGATGGAAAACAAGACGTCTTCGAAGGTCCATTCTCCTCTCTTCCATGCGAACCCAAGCGGACGGTCCGACACACCCTTCTGCTTCAATTGCACGCAATGCTGAGTGAGTTCGTCCCAAGTCTTCGGTGGCTCATCTATGCCGGTTCGGTCATAGTGCGCTTTGTTGTACATGAATATGATGTTGTCACAGTAGTATGGTAACCCATACAGTTTTCCATGAAGCGTCATGGCTTCTCGGACGGCAGGGACGAGTTCCGGAATGTAGTCTCTGATTTCAGGCTTGTAGTCCTCTATAGGAACAATCCATCCAGCCTTGTCCCAGATGGACATCCAGTTGTCTTCCACGTAGAGTACGTCCGTCTTCGTGTTTGCCTGCATCCTCGAAACGACCGAGGACTTGTATGCATCGTAGGGGACATCGGTTATGTTCACTTCGAGGTCGATGCCCTTATCTCTCTTGTAGACATCTTGGATGATGTCCGCACTGCCCCGAACAAGGGGCACGTCGTATGCCCACATCGTCATGTCAACGACTACTTTCGAAGGTTTTGGCGGCGGCGCTGTCATCTGGTATATCCCGTAGCCAGCAGCGGCGACCACGGCGACCCCGACAGCGGCTCCAGCGTACTTGAGGTAGCTTCTTCGAGAAATTTCCTTTTGTTCTGTCAAAGAGATTTTCCTCGCGGTCGAACTAGCCTTTGCATGATTATTAAAGACTAACGGGCTCCTTCGGCGCGCAAGTCCCGTAGTCTACTGTCAGCTCCCGACGGAGCCGTGCCTCGCAATCATTAAATGCAGACTCGAAAATCGAGGTGTCGGGCGGTCCCGTTGGCTGACAAGATAGGCGTGGTCGTCGTGGGAACGGGATATGCGACCGAATTCCTACATTTGCCGAACTTGACGAGGATTCCGGAGGTACAGATTGTTGGAATAGTTTCGAGGAGCCAAGGCAGAGGGCAATCCGTGGCAAGGCGGTTTGGAGTCGAAGACTGCTACACGGATTTCAACCAAGCGCTGAGACGCGAAGACGTTTGTGTAGTCGACCTTAATCTACCCACTTTTCTTCACAAGGACTACGTGATTCGAGCAGCTGAGTCTGGAAAGCACGTATTGTGCGAGAAGCCGATGGCCACCACCTTGAGGGAGGCGGACGAGATGATTGACGCGGTAAGGAGTGCAGGAACCAAGCTCATGATAGCACACGTGCTTCGCTTCTGGCCAGACTATGTGAAGGTCAAGCAGCTCGTCGAGGAAGGCTACGTAGGTGAAGCAGTGGCCGCACGTGCCAAAAGGATCCCGGGGCCAGGATACCCCTGGGAAGGCATGCCAAAAGAAGCTAGAGGCTCTCCGCACTGGAAGGCGGAAGCAAAGAAAGGAGGAGGCATACTAGATCTGCAGATTCATGATATCGACTATCTCCGATGTCTCTTCAGCTCTCCGATTGAAGTCGTCTCCGCCGTGGGCGGAAGGCTGGCAGGAAAGACCATAGACGCACTTGATCATTCTTTTGCAATCTTCAGACTCAAGGACGGGAAAGTGTGGGAAGTGGTTTCCAGCTTGGTGAGGCCAATCGAGTGTCCATTCATTCAAAACTTGGAAGTGTATGGATCGGAAGGGTACTTGGTTCTCGATAATCAAACGTCTCCTTCCCTGACAGTGTACACGAGAGATGGAAGCACGTTGAGAATAGATCCCCCGAAAACTGACGGATACTTTGACGAAATACAACACTTCGTGAAGTGTGTTCTGGAGAACAGGAATCCATCAATAACACCGGAAGACTCGAGAGCCTCGCTTGAGGCCAGCTTGGCAGTCGCAAGATCGATTGAGACTATGAAGCCCGTGAGTCTCCCGTTGACAGAATGATTTCTTCTACACCGCAAGAAGACTTAAGCTGAGTCTGTAGAGAGACTGATCAGGAGATCTGACAATGCGGGTGCTCGTATTCGGGGCTCATCAAGACGATGAATCCATAGGGATGGCGGGAACGATCTTCAAGCACACCCGAAGAGCCGACCAAGTAAAAGTCGTATTCATGACAGATGGAAGCGGGGGAGCTCTTGACGCCGACCCACAAGAGCTCTCAAGGACCAGGGAGAAGGAGGCCATGAACGCATGCAAAGTGCTAGGCGTAGAAGACCTAGAGTTCTTTCGCTTCAAAGACGGCTTTCTAATGTACAACTATGACACTCTTGTCAAAACTGGACAAGCCATCAGGTCCTTCAAACCTGACAGAGTCTACGTCCACCACGGAGACGCCCCGAGAGGAGAGGACAACTTGGACCATATCAACACATACAAACTCGTCAGGGAAGCTGTCTTCAAGACGCAGTATAGGAACTACCCAGAGTTTGGTAAGGAAACATGGAGAACGACAGACTTGTACGCGTATGAAGTTCTGTACCCGCTCCATGAACCGAACGCTTTCGTTGACATCACCGACGTTGTCGAAGTGAAGAAGAATGCCATAAGGCAGCATAGATCCCAAATGGCGGCTCAACCATACTGGGAGCAAACGGGGCTCGCGCTAAACAGGTGGAGAGGACTGTTCACGGGGTTAGGAGAGTACGTGGAGGCTTTCAAAGCAGTGAGAACGCGACTGTTCTAGTAATCGCTTGTTTGAATATACTAGACGGGTGAGTTCAGTTGAAGGTTCAGCACTCGGAAGAGAAATTCTATGATCCGAACTGGCAACGCCCCGACGTCGTGTACGGAAACAATCTGATTGGCGGGATCGTCGAGCCAGGAGAGAAATTTGCTGTCGCCACCATGGAGATTCCATGGAATCTGGCGAAAGATGCTCTACCCGCTAGGCCCGAGGCAGTTGTGTTTGTTAGGGATATGGAGCTTCACACATTGGAGAACCAAGAGAAGACTGTTCCGCCTGTTGACATGGTGGCTGGCATCGGAGGCGGGTCCTCACATGACTTGGCCAAGTACCTCGCGTTGAAGAAGAAAGCAAGGCTTGTGCAGGTTCCGACGATCTTGTCAGCAGACGCTGCAGTCACAAGCGCGATCGGGATCAGAGAGAAAGGGAAGGTAAGGTACATCGGACACGTGACAGCAGACCGCATACTAGTCGACTTCTCGCTGATAAGACAAGCCCCGAAAGAGCTCGTCCGCTACGGAGCGGCTGACATACTCTCATCCCACACGGCGATCTATGACTGGAAGCTCGCCTCGAGCAGGGGTAAAGACAAGTTTGACCAGAGATTCTACGATAACGCCCGTGACATACTCGCTAGACTCGAACGGAGACGCTTTGACATAAGAGATGTCAACGATGAAGGAATCAGAACGATCGTTGAGCTATACCTTGGGTATGCTGAGATTGCTGAGAAACTTCAGAGTGACAGAGCCCAAGAGGGATCTGAACACTTCTTTGCCTACAACGTTGAGCACGTCACCAAGAAGCAGTACGTTCACGGAAAACTTCTGGCTGTTGGAATCCTGATAATGTCCTACCTCCAGAGCAACGAATTCGAAAAGACGCTCAGATTGACGAGCGACTTGGGGTTCGAAACAAAGCTCGCAACAATCGATGTTGGGAAAGAAGATTTCTCAAAGATCTTGATGACGCTGAGGACGTTTGCTGAGGAAGGAGGGTACTACTACTCCATAATAAACGAGACAGAGTTCGACAGATCGACGATTGAAAAGCTCCATCAGATGCTGTCATAGAAATAGGGAGAGTTCCGTACGCTCGTGACGAGTCTCATCTCGTCTTCAACCTCCATCTGGCGGCCTAGCAGTTGGACATAATTACCTGAAGACTTCAACTAGCCAGCAGGGGTTTTCATGTTGGGCATGGAAAAGCTTGCCTTGCTCGGCGGCAAGCCGACGAAGGCGGATCCGTTTCCCGCCTGGCCACAGTACGACGATAGCGAGCGACGTGCTCTCACGGAGGTTCTGGAAAGCCGCGTGTGGTGGCGTACACCTGGAACCCGCACGCTGAACTTCGAACAGGAGTTTGCAGCCTATCATCAAGCCAAGCACGGAGTTGCCGTCACAAATGGAACCGCCGCTCTGGAGGTCGCACTCGCCGCGCTCGGCGTCAGCCCAGGGGACGAGGTCGTAATTCCGGACTTCACATTCATAGCCACAGCAAGCGCCGTCCTCTTCGCTGGGGCGTTACCTGTTCTGGTGGACGTGACGTCGGACACGTACTGTTTGGACCCGAGCTTGGTCGAGGACGCTATCACCGAGCGGACGAAGGCGATCATCGCGGTCCACATGGGCGGCCATCCAGCAGACCTCGACCGCCTCCTTGAGATTGCTCGCGAGCACAATCTCCGCTTGCTGGAGGATAGCGCACATGCGCATGGCAGCGAGTGGAAGGGCCACAAGATAGGCGCCATCGGCGACATGGGAACATTCAGCTTCCAGGCAAGCAAACTCATGACCTCAGGCGAGGGCGGAATCATCATCACCAACGATGACGAGCTGGAGCGACGAGCACGATCGATACACGACTGCGGCCGCATGCCCGGCGAATGGTTCTACGCCCACTTCATCTACGGGTCAAACTACCGGCTGACCGAATGGCAAGGTGCTGTCCTCAGCCAGCAACTCAAGCGCCTAGACAAACACGCTGCTATGCGTACTCGCAATGCCGAATACTTGGACCGGGCGCTGAATGAGGTCGAAGGGATCACGCCTCAGGCTCATGACTCACGGTGCACACGGAACGGGTACTACGCGTACATCTTCCACTATGACAGTGGGGCATTTGCGGGTGTACCGATCGGCCGATTCGTTGAAGCGCTCAATGCGGAAGGGATCCCGACCCAAGCGAGCTACCCGCCGCTGCACGAACTTGCAGTCTTCCGATCCGGTGAATATCTCAAGCGTCTCCCGCCAGAACAAAGGAGCCGAGAGCATAGTTTCCTGAAGCAAGAGTTTTCGCACACAGCGCGAGCCGCGTGGGAGACTGTGTGGCTACCGAACCCAGTCCTCCTCAGCACAGAAGAAGAGACACAGAAAATTGTGCAAGCCATTCTCAAGATCCAGAAACACGCCAAAGACCTCCTGTGATCCGAGATCGTGCAGAGAATGTCTGAATGATCTCAACCGGCTTCATAGTTCAGTAGAATAGTCGTGACTTGTCACCCGCAAGATCCCCACGTCACGCTTCGATGCGTTTATGGTACGGGACACTGATCCTCGTACCGCAGATGCTCATGAAACATCATGTAATATCTTCGCGCGGGCAACCGCGGTGCTTACAGTCTGAGTTGATGTAGAAGTGGATAGAGTCGCTCTTTACCTTCAGGATAAACACCCGATCAGGGACGGCATCAGGTACGCTCAGTTTGCGGAGAGGCACGGGTTCGAGGCGGTTTGGCAGGCTGAGTCGCGGCTTGCAAGGGATGCGATAACACCGCTGGCGGCTATGGCGACGGTAACGAGCAAGATCAAGCTCGGCACCGGAGTCATCAACAATTGGACCCGCAACGTCGCCTTGACCGCCGCAACCTTTCTCACGCTTGACGAGCTGTCGGGCGGAAGGATGATCCTCGGCATAGGCGCATGGTGGGATCCGCTCGCGTGGAAGGTGGGTATCGATAGGTCGCGGCCGCTGAAGGCCATGAAAGAGTACGTGGAAGTTCTGAAGCGTCTCTTCAGAATGGAGACGGTAACCCTCGACGGCGAGCACGTGAAGGTCCGGGACATCAGGCTAGACGTGGTCTACGGCGACCCCAACACTCCACGGAATATTCCAATCTACATCGGCGCGACCGGATGGCAGATGATGGAGCTCACAGGAGAGATCGCAGACGGCGTCGTCCTCAACTATCTCGTCTCACCACAATACAATAACACGGCCATGGAGTATCTCAAGTCCGGCGCAAAGAGAGCCGTGAGGAGAATCGAAGACATCGACCGACCTCAACTCGTCGTTTGCTCGCTCGATGAAGATGCGGACAAGGCAATGGACGGCGCACGACCGTTGATCGCGCAGTATCTCGGACAGCAGCCTCACATCGCGAAGGCAAGCGGCGTCAAGGACGAACTGATCAAAGAGGTCACAGACGCTCTGGGAGGATGGCCAGCCAAGCCAGGCGGCCTGGAAAGGGCCATGGAACTGATCGATGACAAGCTGGTTCACCTGATCACCGCTTCCGGCACAGGCGACGACTGCAGGAAGAAGGTCGAGGAGTACGAACGGACCGGGTGCACATGTCCGATCCTGTATCCGTTGGGGGAAGACGTTGAGGCAATGATCTCAGCGTTCTCTCAGACGAGTTGACATCTCGACAGCGAAGTGAAAGTGGAGCTCGCATCTCCGCGTCGTGAGTCATGAGGCGGCGCACGCTAGGCAAGCGATAGCCAACGGAGGATTCGCTGGCAACCCGTCGGACTTGCCTAGGGAAGAACCTATCGCGGAAACAGCAAGGAAGCACTAGGCAAACACCAACACAGAGCAATACCTGGCTTACGACACATAGGAGGCCGAATGCCCAGTAACCTACGCGAATCTTGACGTGCCACGGTTACTTTGTGTGCTTGTCCTTGATCTTATTTGAGGGAGCTTTCTGGGTTGGTCGAAAAACCCGTGAATATTATTGGTGTTCTTGACTAGTGCGGAATGTGCTGTGAATTACTCTCTGCGCTCGTTTCTGTTGCGCAATTGGGATGAGCAGCCTATAGGTCTTGACGCGCGAGATGACCGTTACATTAAAGATGAATCTGGCAACTACACGCAAGCGGTCTCATTGCATCGGAGGAGATGGCATGCGGTTCTCGGAGCTGCACCTAGCGGATGCCCCGAAGATTGTAGCTACGCCACCAGGTCCTAGATCCAGAGAAGCGTTGGCTGCGCAAGAAGAATTTGAAAGCAGCGTAGTCTCATATCCAAAAGCAATCCCTGTAGCGTTTGAGGAGGGAAAGGGAGCTACCCTAAGAGACTTCGATGGTAACGTCTACATAGACTTCTTTGGCGGCGCCGGGGTTCTAGCCGTCGGGCACAGCAACCCCGAAGTATTGGAGGCGGTTTCGAAGCAAGAGAGGCTGCTGATTCATGCCCTCGACTTCCCGACAAAGCCTAAACTGGAATTGATCAAGAAGCTGTGCGAAGTAGCTCCAGGAGAGCTGAGAGGTAACGCGAAGGTTTTCTTTGGAGGGCCCACCGGTTCGGATGCTGTAGAGGCAGCGGTGAAGCTGGCCAAAGTCGTTACAGGTAGGCGAGGTCTTCTCGCATTTGAGGGCGCCTATCATGGAATGACATCGGGTGCCCTTTCGCTAAGTAGTGGAAAGAAGTTCAAGGAGAAGTACACGCCGCTCCTTCCCGAGGTTCACTTTGCGCCGTACGCCTACTGCTACCGCTGCGTCTTTGGAAGAGAATATCCGGGATGTGGGCTCGAGTGTGCGCATTATGTTGAGCATCTCTTGGATGACCCTCACTCAGGTATCGTTGACCCGGCCGCAATAATAGTCGAGGCTGTCCAAGGAGAAGGTGGCTCGATCCCGCCGCCTGGCGAGTATATCACGGAATTGAGGAGAATCGCGTCAGCGTACGCGATTCCACTCATAATAGACGAGATCCAAGCGGGGCTCGGAAGAACGGGGAAGATGTTCGCCTGCGAGCATTCGAATACGACACCTGACATAATGACGATATCCAAAGCGATCGGTGGCATAGGATTTGCCTTGTCAGCCTGCATGTGCCGTAAGGAGTTTGACAAGTGGAGTAGTGGCGGGCACATCGGAACCTTCAGAGGACAATGTGTTTCGATGGCCGCGGGACTGGCGGCCTTGAACTTCATAGAGCGCAATGACTTGCCAAAGCATGCCGCCGAATTGGGCAAACGCATGTTGAAGCAGCTGCAAGAGCTAGAGGAAGAAAGCAAGCATATCGGCGACGCACGCGGCAGAGGCTTGATGATCGGCATCGAGTTCGTTAGAGACAAGAAGACCAAGAAGCCTGCAGACGACATCGCGCGTGAGGTTCGAAAGAGATGCTACATGAAAGGATTGATCATCGAGATGGGCGGCCACTATGATAACGTGGCGCGATTCTTGCCACCTCTGGTCCTAACCGAAGAACTGGCAGACAGGGGCATAGCAATCTTTGGAGAGGCCGTAAAGGAAACCGAGAAGACAGTATAGAATGATGGTTTTCATTGATTCCAACGTTTTAGTGACGGCCCTCAACGTTGTTTGGGCATCATCTTCTGTGGTAACCGTTGAGACGCTGCAAGAATGACCCGCGGCAAAGTAGACTCTGAGGCCGGAAGTCTCAGCTCGATCATTGATGGCACGCCAGCTGTCATGGAAATAGAGCGGCTTGAGAATGTGCCACAATGAGGGGACCCGAGGTCTGCCGGCTTCTATGCTAGAAGTCTTTGGAAACGAGCAGAGTTTGATGACGTCTCCCCTACCGTGTACTCTCTATCTCATCACGCGGCGACGGCCTTGTGAAAGTCTTTCGTACGAGCCTGACCGGCATTGTCAAGATCATGGAACGTCGTCCTTTGCTTGATTGATGTCGCGCCAAGTTCCGAGAGTCCCCTGTGGGTGCTCACCGCTTCCGCTTGTCGATGAGATGCACGATACGCTTAAGAAAGCTCAGCGCCGCTACGGTTAGGACGAAATTGGAGAGTTGAAACGAATGCCGACAGCTGAGCAGATCCTGAAAATTGTCAAGGATGAAGGGATAAACATCGTCAAGTTCCTATGGATGGGCAACGATATGATATCGAGGGCTATGGCGACTCACGTGGATTTTCTTGAAGAAAGTATGAATTCGGGGATAGGAATAACGAGAGGAATGCAGTCCTTCAATGCATTGGACCTATTAGTTCCGAGTGGTCGTTTCGGTCCCGAATCCTCAGAGTTCAGAATAGTGCCTGACCTGAACACGTTCGCATGCGTGCCGTATGCTCCGAGATCGGCAAGGTTCATCGGAGAGCTTTGGGAGCCTGAGATGAGGCCTTCTAGTACAGACTCCAGGTACTACCTCAGGAGAATCGTGGAACAGGCCGAAAAGATGAATTTCACGCCGATGGCGTCTTGTGAGATAGAGTTCTACATTCTTAGGAAGGATGGCGACAAAGTATCGCCTTACATATCGGAGAAGTTCGGCACGAGCCATGGATACGATTTGGTAAACGAGTTCATGCAAGAATGTGTAGACTGTATGTCAAAGATGGGTGTTAGGCTCGAAAGGCTGAAGAAAGAGTATGGACATTCGCAGGTTGAGCCGACAATAAAGTACGCGGGCGCGTTGAAAGCCGCAGATGATGCGGTAACGCTGAGGGACGTGGTGAAAGGTGTAGCGGCTAGGCACGGCTTGTTCGTGACTTTCATGCCCAAGCCTTTCCAAGGTTTGGCTGGTAGCGGAAATCACTTGCACCTGAGTCTCTTCGATGTGAAAGGCGACAGGAACCTTTTCTACGACAAGAATGACCGTAGGAAATACGACTTCAGCGAGACTGGATACCACTTCATAGGAGGCCTGATGAAACACACGAAGGGCGTAACCGTATTTGGAGCACCAATCTCGAACTCCTACAAACGTCTTCTCCCCGGCACTTGGTCTCCAGCTCACGTTTGCTATGGCTACGACAATAGAGCCGCAGCCATCCGCATACCTTCCTTACTTTCAACGTCGGGAGGAGAAGGTTCCAGGGTAGAGTACAGAGTGCCCGATCCATCGGCTAATCCCTACTTGGCGATTGGGACCGCGCTAGCTGCGGGGTTGGATGGAGTGAGTAAGAAGACAGATCCGGGAGAACCTCTGACCGCGGATCCTGCAAGAATGAGCGACGCGCAGCTTGAGAAACTAGGTGTGGAATATCTTCCTAGGACTCTGGGTGAAGCCATAGCGGAAGCGAAAAAGGACTCCTTCCTGAAAGAAACACTCGGTGAAGTCCTTTTCGAGGAGTATTTGAAGGCTAGAGCGTCCGAGTGGAAGAGCTACAGAGAACAGGTCACTGAATGGGAGATAGCCAACTACCTTACGACCTTCTAAGCATCTGCCTCGCACCATGTGCATTTGGACGTGCGCAATGAAGGCATTCTAAGCTGCGATTTCGGACAAGGCTCCCAAGCAACCCGCCTCCCACAAGGCCAAGGAATCTTCTTCTATGCCGCATAGGAGAAACGCGGGTGCATCTCGATTCGAGACATGTGTTGGGAAGGCTTAAGTCGGTAGAAGGAGCAACGATTGGCTGCGACAAACAGTGGCAAAGGAAATGTGATTAAGATGGGCGAGGAAGTCATATTCGTCAGACGCGCGTCGGGACTCATCAGGGAAATCGGCCCTTGGACGGTGATGGTGGTTGGCGCAAACTACACGATTGCGGACGGAATCTACAACCTAACGGAATGGCAGTCGTATCAGACTCCGGGCGCCAACTATCCCCTGGACCTGATTCTAGGCGGAATTATTCTGGCCCTCGGCGGGTTGTGCGTTCTCTTCCTTGCGGCAGCAACTCCGCGATCAAGCTCTGACTACGTCGCAATCTCCCGAACCCTCCACCCGCTCTTGGGATACGTGGAGGCGTTTATGAGCATCGGGGTTCATGCCTGGATAGTCGGGGCGCTTTCGTACTTCATGGGTTGGTACTTTGGCAGCTTCTTTATTCAGGCCGGCATCGCAACGCACAATGCAGCGTACGTCGCCCTCGGCGAATGGATGTCAACGGAGATATGGTTCGGCGTCTCTCTGGGAGTCGTCATAGTGCTGATATTCAGCGCAGTCAATGCTCTCGGGATCAAGGCCTTCAAGTACACGATAGGTGTCCTCTTCGCAATTGCGCTCGCAGCCGGCGTCATAACCATTGGGGCAGCCCTCTACGGTGCCTCCATTGGACAACAAGCTGTTGCAGCTCTGTGGGACA
>Ga0209725_1001189_pt1 | contig 15075 bp, 14 predicted proteins | sample I18A1metaG_FD_184145 | JGI IMG/M metagenome (GOLD analysis project Ga0209725, IMG submission 184145) | Lake sediment bacterial and archeal communities from Gulf of Boni, Indonesia to study Microbial Dark Matter (Phase II) - ​I18A1 metaG... | ecosystem: Environmental > Aquatic > Freshwater > Lake... | reverse complement strand
GTCTTGGTGATCGACTGGACACTCTCGTACGCTCCGTCAGGCGTGGGGATATAGTACATTGCCAAGAGGATCCCGGTGACGGCGAGGACCACGAACATCAGGAATGTCATTCCGCCCAAGCAGTAGATCGGGCTCAGGGCGTGACGAGGCACGCGGCTCGTGATGAACGGTTCAATCTTGGTTCGGGCTACGATCCAATCCCAAAGCCGTTCCAGCCTGGAACGTTTCGACATGGCTGCGCCTCTTCACTCCTCTCCGTACAGCGGAAGACCGCTCTCATAGCCGTTGGCGTAGATGTCACCATTCGCGTCGACCTCAAGCTTGACCTTCGGCATCGGTCTCGGCGGCGGACCAGCTAATACGTCACCGTTCGTGGGGTCAAAGACTCCGCCGTGACATGCGCAGAAGAGGTTGTCCTTCTTGCCCTCCCAACCCTTGATGGGCTCCTCGTCGAAGTGTATCTGGCATCCTAGGTGTGTGCAGATCGCATCGTATGCCACGAATTCCCCAGATGCCAAATGTATCAGGACAGCCGGCCTGTCCTTGTGAGGATACGTGAAGAGGACACTCTTGCCGGCTGCGACCTCACTTGTGTTTGCTATCTTCACCCGTGGATACGAAGTTTGGCTGGATTTTGTCTCAAGAAGAAATGCGCTCAACCGCTCGAGAGGAAAGAGTACCAAGGCGCCTGAGAGGACAATGAGGGCCTTCAGGAACCTTCTTCTCGCAGTGTCGGTTGAGCGCTCTGCGCTCTGAGATGACGATGCTATCACCAGCCGGGAATTGCTGCGCGAAGATGCCGCGCCAATCTATTATTGATCTGCCAACTGAAAGAAATACTAGTACTTAGAACTATGTGACCGTGGACGTGCGTCATCGCGTTCGCGTCGCAAGAAGAAATGATGCGATCGTCGCAGATTGTGAGCCGTCCGGGCAAGCACGCTAGCACCGATACACCTCAGGCTTCCTATCGAGAACGAGATCGTTCATCGGTGTCATTCTCTTGTTTGCGGCCTCTCGAATGTTGATCCTGCGAACAACTACCTCCTCTCGATTCGACGAAGCGCAGTATAGGATACGACCTTTCGGGTCAAGTATCTCAGAACGGCCAATGTAGTTGAGTTCTCGCTCTCGACCGATCCTGTCAGCTGTCACTGCGAAGATACGGTTTTCGACGCACCTAGTCCGCATGGCGTGCGGGCAGAACGGGAGCACAAGATTTGAAGGATGCGCGATTATCTTGGCGCCCTTCAGCATCAATGTTCGAGCGGCCTCAGGGAAGAACCAGTCGAAACAGATCATCACTCCCAGATCTCCGAAGACTTTGAACTGGTTTCCTGGCTTGAAGAATATCTTCTCCTTGAAGAACAAGTGAACCTTACGATATGTGGACGCTCGTCCACGACGAGCCACAATCGCGGAGTTGTAGAGGTTGTTGCCTCTCCGCTCAGCAATCCCGGCGACCACCGTCATGTTCCTGTCACGCGAAAGTTCCAGGAGTTTCTGGCTTGTGTAGCCGCCCGGGATTCTTTCGGCAACCTTCTCAACCTCACGTCTGCTGGGGAAGTTGTATCCCGTATTGAAGAGTTCAGGGAGCACCATCAAGTCGGCTCTGGTTCTCTCTAGGAACCGGAGAGCCTTGTCGACATTCTCATCGACCTCAAGAAGCTGCGGGTTCATCTGTATGAATCCGACACGCACTCTTGCCACCAGCAGATCGCAGCACATGCGAGTGAGGGCATTGATCTACTTTATGCAGATACGGTGGAGAGGTCTTGATCAAAAGACAGGCTATGTTGATGGAGTTGGTGCCGAGGGAGTGACTCTCCCCGGCGTTTCGAGCGCCGGATTTGAACACTCGATTGGGCCAGCCGTGTGGCCGTCAGCCCGGTCTTCAGCCTCACCTGCTTTGAGGCATCGGGTGCTCTCCCAGGCTGAGCTCTCGAGGAATTGTGAGATTCTACCTCGGCACACCTGGGACGCGACTCTACGCCGCTCGGGCTTCAATTAAGTTTTCTCATCATGCCCGCGAGTTTGACCCCAACTCTAGACTTCGGCGAGATTATTGGATCCGCTTGGTTCTATGGGATAGCTAACAAATTTCCAAAATCCATTTAACGGGGCCAGACTCAACTGAGTCGCGTCGCTGGGTGCTGTGACAAACCGCGTCCGGATGGATTCGGTTTTTCGAGAACCCAATGATGCGCATGGGCCGGTAGATCAGTCTGGTATGCCTTGAGGGCCAAAGATCGTCCGCTTGGCAAACTCTAGGTCCAACGTGCGGAAGGTCGCGGGTTCAAATCCCGCCCGGTCCACCACAAGCTCTTGGCGGGCCCCTCGTTCCGTGTCCTAACCTGTTTCTAGCTTCAAATCCTCAAGGATTCACACTCAATTGAGTGCGCGTCCCCGCCGGGAACGGGTCCAAGAAACTTAGGATAGTCCAGGCCGACTCAATGAATATGCCGTCGGCCCTAGTGATGGCGAGATTCGAAGCCGCCATTCGAGCGCAAGGTCAGCGACAAGACGGGTCCAACTGGTAGTGGAACCGCGCATTCACGTTTGAATCGGCGTTCTCGACGGTGATTGGTCTGATTCTTGGAGCGACGGTCTCCTATGGTAAAGCACTGCTGCCTGGTGTATCCGCAGGACGGGATGTGAGGTTGTCTGTGGGCAAAGCGCCTTTCTGGTTGCGTGGTCTGGAGATAATTGCTGGCATAGTCTCAATCATTGTGTCATTCTACGTCGTCGCCCGTCCAACGGTCGCGCTACTGACTATCGCGATCTTCTTCGCAGTCGCGCTATTGTTATTGGGAATCGCGCGAGTTGCACGTGGGGTCGGCGCTAAGAGCATGTCCTCGTGGAGTCGAGTTGTGAGTGTGATTGTTGGGCTCATAGCGCTCGCGGTTGCCCTCGTTACAGTCGTGTTTCCGCTTCTGGGCGATCTGACCGTCGCGTTCATGTTCGCGTTCGGCCTGTTGTTTACGGGAGTCGGCAGCATTACTGGCGGCCAGGCGCTGGGTAAGGCTGTTCCATCTTGGCTCAGGTATGCCACGATTGCCATCGGTGTGCTGGGCATCATAGTTGCCTGCAGTGTACTGATCTTTCCTGTGCTGGCTCTCGCGACGCTCGTGCTGCTACTTGGAGTCAACTTTTTCCTGTTTGGCATTGAGCTCATTCTCTTAGGAGCAATTGGCCGCACTCCCTAAACGCTCGCTCACCCCGGCAAACTACCTAGTTCCTCATGATGTTGGTACTGCGGACTATCTTGCAGGCAGGATTCTCTTCACAATCCATGAAAGACATCCAAGTGCACTGGCTCTTCAGATATGCCCTGATCCTTGAGTGACTTCTGAGAGCCAATGAATCACTAGTGCCGACATGCTCGAATGAACTTCATCATCTGAAGCATCAGAAGAGCGCAGATTTGCCGTGCGCTCTATCTGACGTGTATGTTTTGGCGCAACGGTTCCGAAGAACCGCTACCTCACGTATCGGCGCGTCAACCTCTTCTCACGTACGTGTCGTTCTGGACCCGTTTCGCGGTCTCTAGACATCGGCAAGGCAGTTATTGGTGTCCAGTCGAAGGCAGACTCTTGAGAGCCTGAGCAGTCTTCGATTCCGTAGTCGCATCATCCTAGAACAGTAATCAAGCGTGGCGTCTTCGACATACACTCGAAACGCGTCTGTCATCGTTCAGATCCTCACCCGGATCAGTACGTTCAGTGTCCTGCGTACTTCTAGCGCACGACTAGGACTGGGCAGGGGGCGTTATGTACCACGATGTCAGAGACGCTTCCCAGAGTCAGGTTCCTGAGCAGACTGTGACCTTTGGCACCGATTATGACCAAGTCGAACTTCTCGGTCTCGGCGGCGCCGATGATTGCTTGCGCCGGGTTCCCAAATACGGTCCTCAGCTTTGTCTCTGGATGCACGCCTTTCTGCTGTGCGACATTCCGAGCTGTTTCAAGCATCTCCAATCCAGCCTGTTCAAACGGCTTGATGTCAACAGGAAATCCAGGTCCCGACAGGGGCGGTTCGGGAAGCATCATCTCTGGAAGCGTCACTACGTGAAGTAGCGTCAGCTTCGCATCCATACTCTTCGCGATCTCGCAGGCGTAGGTGACGTTCCTCTCCATATACTCTGAACCGTCAACTGGTGCCAGAATGTTCTTCACCAAGTTCCATCTCCTTTCGAGGAACCGTTGCGCACAACGACACTGCTCTCTGGGGAAATAAGACTATTCTTGAGTTTCAGAGCCTGAACAACCGAGCATAGACGGAAGATGCACGAATCTTCTTGATCCGCTAAGCTGTTTGCGTTCGGCAGGACACGGCGATAGAATTCAAAAGCGCTGGCGAGATCAGAGCGTGGACAGGCAAAAAGGGGCTGGGCATGGCAGAATGCTAGCGTTGCTTGAGAGACTGCATTTGTGCTGAATTTTGCGTAGGTTGAGATGAGTCGTCCGCATTGAGGTAGACTCGATTGTTCCCCTAGCTCATCAGGATGGTTGGTCAGCTGAGTCTGGTTTGAACTGCGAGCGTTCATTCTGTACATAGGGGCCAAGATCTACCACTAGTCCTGGGCATGGAGTTTCGTCGTCTCGGAAAATTGGGATGAAAGCTGTCGGGTCATGTAGATGGTTCTATTGTTCATCCTGGAAGGCTGATTTGTGTAGCCAGATGTGGTCTAGTTCCTTTCCACTTCTTCCCTCCGTCCTGCGATCACGCATAACTTTCGCAGGTACCCCGCCCACCACCGCATTAGGTGGTACGTGATCGTGGACAAGAGCTCGAGCAGCGACGATCGCCTGCTCTCCTACGGTGACACCTGGTAGAATCATCGCGCCGGAGTTGATCATGACGAAATCCTTCAAGACCACCTTCTCGTATTTCCGGACGATGTGGTCTGACTCCGAATGTTTGTGGGTGAAGATTTGAACATCCTCAGCGAGGCCGACATAGTTCCCCAAGGTGACGCCGCCCTTTGTGTCGAGAAATACGCCGCGATTCAGGAAGACATCGTCACCGACCTCAAGATTCTGCGGAAAGTTGAACCGCACATTCTCCTCCGCAATGAAGTTACGTCCACACCGAGCAAACAGTCTCTTGGCAAGGATCCTTCTGAATGGGATCGAGAAGTCCACAATGATGCTTATCGGAAGCTTGTCCAATGCATCCCACAAGAAATGCATGTACCTTTGCGGTGGAGTGTAGCCAACTTGATCCACCATCGGCAAGCACTCACTGTAGAGCCTCAACTCGCCTAGGATGTCTGACGAAAGACCGCCTGCACCTAGGAGTTCGAGCACCTTACAGGTTCCGCTCGTGTCTGGGCCTGAATCGAGTATCCTCTTGATTGCTGACAGTCTCTCTCCGATCTTCAAGATGATCACATTGCCGCTTGTACGGAGGTCTTGCCTAATTACACTGTGTACGATCCGGACCGCGATATGGCGACTTGAGAACGCAGCGCGAGAATATCAAGACTCGGAAGGCTCTGCGTGCGCGAATCGAAAAAGTTGGAATGGAGGCGGAGTCTTGGTGCTGTGGTCTACTGGGTTGCCTTCGGCCCAGCCTGGGCTGGCGATTTCGGTTTTCTCGTCGCCACCAGCAAGATAACGAGCACGATCAGGGTCCAGACGGCTATGTCCGCGATCAGGCCCACTATCTCGACCTTCCACGGGAAGTACTCGGGGGCTACAATCATCCGGATTAGCCAGGCGAGCGGATATCCGTACCAGCTGGCGCCAACCAGCATGCCCGGCGTGTTCGGCATCAGGCCAGTGACTAGGGTTATCGCTATGCCGCCGACCAGTGCCATCAATACCTTCTTCGGCTCTACCATCGTTTCTCCCTGAGCTGCAATCTCCTGACAGCATATAAGACTAGAGATGCCGCTGTTGTGTGCGCCTATTCACCCTTGAAGTCTGGTTTTCTCTTCTGCAAGAAGGCTTGGATTCCTTCCAAGTAGTCTTGGCTCTCGTAGACTTTGCGTCTTAGAGACTGTATGCGCTCGAAGGTCTCGGCTGTGACCGGATATGCGGCTGACAAGATCCGGAACTGCTCCTTGATCACTGCCATTGAAAGTGGAGAGTGTCTGGAGATCTTCGTCGCTAAGTCAAGCGTGAATCGCTCTAACTCGTCCGACGGTACAAGGAAGTTCAGTATTCCCAGGCTTGCGGCTCGTTCCGCAGTGACAGGTTCAGCAGTGAAGAACATCTGTTTTGCTACGCTTGTCCCTACACGATTGATGAAATGCAGAATACCAGAAGCGTTGTATGGTAATCCAATCTTTGCGGGCGTAATCGCGAACATGCAGGTTTGATCACCGACCACTAGGTCACATGTCATCGCGAGGTCACAGGCGCCGCCCCATACGCCGCCCTGAACCATTGCAATCACAGGACCACGGTACAGCTGAATCCACCTGAGCACCCTTTCCAGACTACTGTCATACTCAAGCGGGTCTCTCCCGGACTTTGGTAGCTCGTCGATGTCGAACCCAGCCGACCAAACCTTCACGCCCTTCGGGGCGCGTATGATCACAACCGGGATCCGCGCTTCCTTGAACTGGGTTAACGCGACATAAATCTCATCTAAGAGTGCGGGGCTGAGAGCGTTCGCCTTCTTCGGGTTACTGAAGGTGATGATGCCGAGCCTCTCTTTGGTTTCCGTCACAACATACGTCATTGCAGTTGCCATTCTCCTTGCCCTCTACTCGGAGCGGTTCTCTTCCTCCACCCTCTTGACCTTTGCTCTGAACCCGGTTGCGCTCAGGGCTATCTTTTCTTCTGCTCTCGTGTTCTCGTGTTCTCCTCTTGATGCGTGCGAGCTGACTCATGCGCCTTGCAGGCCTGAGTTCATGGTTCATTCGAGCTAATGTTGATTCAGGGTCGAGTACCACCGGGCCTACCAGGAACTCTGACTCACTCTTTCTCAGTCCTTCCTCGGAGACTTGTGCACGATTAGTCGTTATGCTTCTCTCAGACAGACTTGATTGGTTCGAGAGCCCAGAATGCGTCGCTATCGCCGCGCTTCCCCGGACAGGATCAATGATGGGCTGTTTCAGCCTGACCGGATGGCGACACTTGAAGCCACCTGATTTTGTTGCACTCCTTCTCAAGAGTCCCTCGGAAACTGGGATGCGCGATATTGATTAGTTCTCGAGCTCTTGCTCGTACGCTTTTGCCAAAGAGGTCGGCGATACCGTACTCCGTTACCACGTAATGAACATCTGCTCGAGAGGTGACTACTCCCCCGCCTGGATCCAGAAAGGGCACGATGCGGGAGACCGTGCCATTCTTGGCGGTCGCGGGCAACGCAATTATGGCCTTGCCACCTTTTGACCGGGAAGCGCCTCGGACAAAGTCAACCTGACCTCCAACGCCACTATACAGCAAACAGCCTATCGAGTCGGCTGAGACCTGACCGGTTATGTCGACCTGCAGCGCGGAATTGATGGATGTCATCTTGTAGTTCTGAGCGATTATGTGCGGATTGTTCATGATGTCACTTGTCTGAAACTCGACGCTTGGATTGTTGTCAACGAAGTCATAGAGACGCCTGGTTCCGAGCACAAGACAGGTCCCTATCTTGCCTGGCATGATTGTCTTCATATCGTTAGTTATTACGCCGGCCTCGACCAGATCCACAACACCGTCAGAGAACATCTCGGTGTGTACTCCCAGGTCCTTCCTATCGTATAGACAAGCCAGAGTGGCATTGGGGATTTCTCCTATGCCAGTCTGCAAAGTGGCGCCATCCTCAACCAGAGAGGCAACATGCTCACCAATACGTCCTTCAATCTCGGACGGGGCAGGGCTCACATGCTCAGGTAGCGGTCTGTCAGATTCAATGATGTGTGTGAGACGGCTCACGTGAACGAAGGAACGGCCAAGAGTACGTGGCATTTGCTTGTTAACTTCAGCAATCACTACGCGGGCCTGCTTCCGCGCAGCCAGAGTGACATCGACTGACACACCATAGCTGCAGAACCCATGAGCATCCGGAGGGGAAACTTGTACGAGGCAGACGTCGATCGGCACTGCTCTAGATGCGAAGAGGTAGGGTGCATCGCTCAGGAACACCGGCGTGTAATCTCCCCTCCCCTCGTTGACTGCGTCTCGCACGTTCGCGCCTATGAAGAGGGCATGGACATGAAACGACTTCGAGTACTCAGGTCTACAGTATGGAGCATCCCCGAAGGTAAGCGCATGGATGATGTTTACATCGCGGAGTCTGTCAGTCGACGCGACTAGAGCATCTATGAGGGGAAATGGTGTGGCTGCGCCTCCGTGGATGTAGACGCTGTCGCCCGACTTTACGGCTGTTAGAGCTTCTTCAGCAGTCGTGAGTCTCTTCTTGTAGTCCTCCCGCCAGCCGTCATGGTGCGCATGAGCTCCGCACATATCATCGCGTCCTCCGGAGAAGTACCGCGTGCCAGAACCCGACATCGATTGTCGTCTCGACCAACCATACGGGAGGCGCAATCGGTCTTTAAGACGTTCGACGAGGACATCTTGGATCAAGAGACGTTCAAACCCCCTCACCCACCTGACAAAGCGTGCTCCTCAGGCCAAGAGAAGCATACGCACCGCGCTCTTGCCATGTCATGGGGGTTTCGATGCCACTTGACCTATCATACGATCGCTCCGTTCATCATAGATTTGATCCGGGCTTCCCTTAGTAAGAAGAAAGCGCGTCATCAGCAAGAAGAATGTCCGGTCTCGTGAAATGATGTATGATGATCCTCAGACCGTTCCTAAACTCTGAGAATTCTTCTTCCTCCTACATAGAGTGTGATAGGTCCGTCGTCTGAGACTACGAAAGCTACACAGTCCGTGGATGCGGATATCTCAGCAGCACTCCTGTGTCTTCCCCCGTCCGCCACACCTACTTCGGGCTTGACCGTGTCGGGGACTCGGGCCAACAGCCTGACAGACGAAGCTTTGGGTTCCCCTTCTCGAGAGACGACGAGGGCGAACTCTTGTGTGGCCAAGTTGAACAGGTGTCTTTCTTGACGGCCTTTGAGCGCTAGCACGTTGGCCTCGCGGAGTCGAAATCTGGGCGGCTCAGCTTGACTGAGAACATTGTCATGATCCCCGACTACTATTGTGCCACCCTTGCGGTGATTCGACATCGTGATGGCGGCGGTGAAGATCTTGTACAGGATCCTCGGATCAATTCGCTTCTCCGAAGCTACCTGGTCAAGTTTCTCTTTGGCTTCGCCTAGGGATCTGTGAACCCAGTCCCCCACTTTTCCCGAGAAGTAGATTTCAGCTCGAAGATCTCCGTCATGGAATAGCTTCGCCGTTTTCAATGGTCCAGAAGCAACGAGTCCGTATCCGGGCGCGCCTTTCAGTACTTCACAATATCCGTTGAACTCAACGTAGGTGAAGGCGCTCTCCCTCGGGTCTGGAGGGGCGCCAGGCAGAAGTCTTGAGTCTTCCACCGTTCCATCCTTTCCGACTATGAAAGCGGACGTGTATCCATCTACCAGTCCGAAGAGAGATCTTATCGTCTTGCTCAATTCCAAGATGCTCTGTTTCTTGAATTCCATTCCGACAAGATCCGGAAGGCGTTCCTTGAGTTTCTCCGCGTCTCCTATCAGAAACCCGGTCGAGAGAGGTCTGCCTTCTTCTTCCTTGGAAACGCATTCATGAACTAGTTTGAAGATTTCGAGTGCGGCGTTTGTGTCGATTCTCAAGCTGCGAGAGAGTGAGTAGACCGGCTCCCAGAACTCCTGCCACGCCCGAGGGTAGCCTTTCACCAAGACGAAACTCAACGACGGCAGTTCGTGTTCATTGAGACCCTTCAAGTCAATCCATTTCTCACACGAACGTGAGTAGCAAAGTATTATATTGATTCTGGGAGACCTCCTTCCCTGAAGGAGCCTACATCGTTGCGTAGACTCTGTAGCATCTTGCTGTTTGCACTATTGATCATGACGTCCCTACCGCTACTTCCACCAGCGATGGCTGCGTGGGGTTTCGACGTAACGGTTCAGCCGAGCAGGCAGACAATTGCCCCGGGCATGCCAACCGCTTTTACGGTTCTCATCTCGTCTACAGGCGGTTTCAGTGCTCCGGTGAAGTTGCAGCTGGACAATCAGGCTAGCCTGCCAAACTCGATTTCGCCTGTTTTCACTCCAACCACCGTGACTCCTCCGGCGGACGGGCTGGGATATGCGATTCTCGTGATCTCGACCACAACTTCAACGCCGACAAAACTGTACAGTTTAACGATATCAGGTACAGGAGGAGGCATCACCGACTCTGCAACCGTCTCTCTTGAAGTTACGACCAAGTCGACGTTCACCGTGTCGGCATCGCCGTTCTCCCAAGTCATCGGGCTGGGATACTCAAACCAGTTCACAGTCACGGTGACCTCACTAGGGCAGTTCTCAAGCAGCGTTTCGTTGACTATTGACCAGGTTCCATACGGAGTGTCATACAGTTTCGATCAGCCATCGGTTACACCTCCACCTAGCGGCAGCGCCTACGCGACGCTCACCATCTCCGTTGCGGCGGGTGCATCGCCGAACGTCTATGCGCTGATAATTAGAGCCTCGTCTGACGGAGGCCTTGCGGCCAGCGACCGAGTTCACTACTCCTTTGTCGTGGCGGATGTTCCCGCGACTACAGGATTCCAAATCAACCTCCCGAGCACTACACAGACTATCGTGATAGGCCAACCAGTCTCTCTCAATGTTGAGGTAGACTCTATCGGAGGATTTTCCTCAGCAGTCCTTCTGGACCTGGCCAGAGTCCCATCTGGCCTCACCTATTTCTTCGATCCCTCCAGTGTGACGCCAAAACCTGACACCCCTGCGACCTCGACTCTACAACTTACTGCCACAACGGATGCGACGCCCGGAGACTACGACGTTGATGTAACAGGGAACAGCCAAGGAACAATAATCAAGTCGACGATAAGGTTGACGATTCAACCTGTTACCACAACGCTCGGTCTCACACTCGCCTTGACGAACATAAGGAGAGGTGACGCGATCCCTGTCTCAGGACAGATCTCTCCAGCGGTGTCGGGGGCAAGCATCAATCTGATATACACCCGGCCCGACGGCACCGAGTTCACAAGGCCGGTCACGCCGAGCTCGACTGGCGCATTCAGCGACCAGTACATCCCAGACAATGTCGGAGCGTGGAAAGTGAGGGCCGAGTACGCCGGAGACACCGCGCACAAAGGCTCGAAGAGCTCCGTCCTCGAATTTCAGGTCACCGAGAAAACATTTCTTGAGCTGATTCAAGATAATGCTCTGTGGATTGTCATAGGAATAATCGTAGTCGCGGCTCTTGGCGTGGGCGTCTACATGACTACCCGGCGTCCTGCCGAGAAGAGAAAGGGCCCGCCGCCGGCGGCCGCGCCAATCCTTAGGCCCGTGGCTGCTCCACCAGCAGTTCCCCCTGCAGTCACGGAAGCAGCACCGCTGCCCGCCGCTCCAAGAGTAAGAGTGGAGAGAAGGGAAGCCCCGCCGCTCATACTGCCGAGGAAGAAGTGCTTCAACTGCGGAGATGTGATCTCTGCTCAAGCAAAGTTCTGCGACAAGTGCAGAGCCCCACAGCCAGACAAGGTTGAGAAGAAGTACGAAGCGCCGCCGTTGATCATCCAGAGAGTGTACTGCGTCAACTGCGGAGATGTGATCTCTGCTCAAGCAAAGTTCTGCGACAAGTGCAGAGCCCCACAGCCAGTGTAGCCAAGTCAACCCTGCCTATCCCTCGTTCTTCTTCCCTCGACCAGGCACGATAGTCCTCCGACCATGAACGGACGATAAGATCCTGTGGCTTCACTTGACTACCATGAACCTTGGAGAATTCTCTCGGCAGCCGTTTTGACTGCCGCTGAGAACGGGTCGCTCGGAGAAGAAAAGCACCAAACTTGTTTGCTCGGGGCAATTATGAGTCCGCGTGAGAATGATAGCCCGGCGATTTCTCTGGATAGCTTCTAGGGTGTTTCTAGTTGCCGCTCGCTTGTTGCACAAGTAGGTAAGGCATCGGTCTCCTTCTCTTGGGCCAGAGGCTGTTTCCTCCTCGCAATGCGGGTCAGATCTGACCTAGCTGACACTATGGCTCGCTATCCGGAGTCTCAATAGCCATGAGCAAGTCCAAGCTGGAGTTGCGAAGGTTATCCTTCGACTGATGCTCAGCCTAGGAACTTTTATCATGAATGATGCTCGAACTTGTGCAAGGACGACCAGGATAGAGACGAATCATGACGACGCTCTTTGAGACATCGATCGAGCTGCTCAAGCTGATGGCGGTTGTCGGAATAGTCGCCTATGCAGTATCGAGAACACAGTGGTTCTTCGATGTTTGCACTCGCAAGATAGCCGCGAAGAATGCAGTCCTCATGATAGCTGTTTTTGGAGCACTGTCGATCTTTGGGAACTACAGCGATGTGGAGATCTTCGGTGCAATAGCGAATGTGAGGGACCTAGGTACGATGATTGCCGGGCTTCTGGGTGGACCGGTGGTTGGCTTCACCACGGGTCTAATCGGAGGCTTATACAGATACCACTTGGGTGGATTCACTGCAGTTCCTTGCGCTCTCGCCACCGTGTTTTCAGGCGTGTTTGGAGGGGCTATTTGGATCTGGAAGAAGAAACTGATCGGAGCCTTGTGGGCGACATCGTTCGCGATTTTGACAGAGCAGTTTCACATGGTGCTGACATTGGCGATGGCCCGGCCTTTCGACCAGGCGCTTTCCGTTGTGCAGGCCGTGCAACTTCCGATGACTTTGGCGAATGCGGTCGGTATGGCGGTCTTTGCATTCATTGTGGATAATGTGGTCAGGGAAAGGAAAACGGCTCTAGACAGGGACCGTCTTCAGCAAGAAGTGATGCAGAAAGAGATACGAATTCGCGAGCTTGAGATCGGCAGACTGAAGAAGTACTCATCCGATTTGGAGGCTACAGTACATAAGCTTGAGATTGTCATCGATGAGGACAGTGTCCGAAGAGAAGCCGAAAGAGTAATGGGCACAGAATTCTTCCGCGACCTAATGAATCAGGTAAGAACGATCAAACGTCCTCGGACCCCGCAATCGCCTGGTCTGCCCCAGCAACGGGCCTAGCCTCTGACTTCTAGAATACTACGCGACCATCCCTCGAAGAATTTCAAACCAGCACACGCAATGAGGTTTCGTGGGTAGGATTCACTGGCCGCTTTCAAGACTTAATTCATTTCTTGGTGACATCAGGGTGGATAGCTCAGATCTAGGGACACGCTGCAAAGCGTTTTAGGCTATTCGCGTGCCAGTAGGCTCGTGGCAGAGATCTACGCATGGGATTCGTGGTTGCGGTACATTCCTTTAGAGGCGGTACAGGCAAGTCGAATCTAACAGCAAACCTGGCCTATTGCTGTGCGAAGATTGGAGCCCGGGTCGCAGTAGTGGATACAGACATACAGTCTCCAGGTGTCCACGTTTTGTTCGGCCTCGGAGACTCGCTGATGAAATACTGCTTGAACGACTACCTCAAGGGTGAATGCTCCATCCATGAGCCTGTCTACGATGTTAGTGCCAAGCTATCTCTTCCAGCGGGAACGATGAACCTGATCCCCTCAAGGCTCAACGCCCAGGCAATTGTAGCCATGCTAAAGGAAGGTTTTGATGTCCAGAAGCTAACTACTGCTTTCTCGGACCTCACCAAGGAACTTCGATTGGATATGCTGCTAATAGACACACATCCCGGTATTGAAGAGGAGACGCTGCTCTCAATATCGATGTGCGACGCGCTCGTTGTAATACTTCGCCCTGACGAGCAAGACTATCTTGGAACTGCTGTGACGTTTGAAATTGCCAAGAGGATGGAGGTGCCCAAGATATTCTTGGTTGCCAACCGGGTACCTCCGGAATTGGACTCGGCTCAGTTCAAGACGATATTGGAGGAAACGTACAAGGTTCCGATCATAGGAATACTTCCCTTCTCATACGGTCTCATGATGGCCCAGAGCAAGGAAGTGTATTCCTACACGTCTCCGGGTGACCTATTTTCGGTGGCGGTACGTGCGGCAGCAGAGTATATCCTGAGGAATGCTAGATAGAGGGCAATGTGTGCGAAGCGCCGCGGTGCTGTTCTAGCACACAACTGGGAGCTTCTGATTAGAATGCAGTCGAAGGTTAAGGGACACAAGCGGAATTGGGTCGCGCATCAACTCTGCCTCAGGCTTTTCGACTACTTCATTGACACAAGAACGCTAGGTGAGTGCTGAACATCAGCTCGCCCAACCGTATGCGCATGCAATAGGATCTACTGCTGAAATCATCGTTTTTTCCACACGCCGGCCCGCAACGACCCCATAGCCTCCACAACCGCAAAATGAGTCAAAGGCGAGCACAAGAGTGATATTTCATAAGCAGGAACGCTCCCAAGGCAGCAAGCCTGGTGTGGAGTTATTGTCGACGATCGTCAAGATTCCGACCGGAGTGCTGGGTCTCGATGAGATCTTGGGAGGAGGAATACCAAGAGGAAGAGTTGTGCTCCTCGTGGGAGGTCCGGGAACTGGAAAGACCATACTCGCCACGCAGTTCCTTGTCAACGGCATCGAGAAGTATGGCGAGAACGCGGCGTTTGTTACCCTAGACGAGAGTAAGCAGCACTACTACTCGGAAATGGACAAGTTCGGCTGGGACCTTGCCAAGCTTGAGGAAGAGCGGAAGTTCGTATTCGTCGATGCTTCGCCGATTAGGACGATTCCTGGCGAAGTGAAGATAGGAAAGATGACTATTGGAAAGAGAGATTTCTCGCTACTCAGCCTAATGGAGGGCATCAAAACCAGCGTGAAGGCAATCAACGCTCAGAGAGTAGCCGTGGACCCGATCACATCGTTGATCTTCCAGTTCTCAGACGTGATACAAAGAAGGAGCGCGGTTCTTGACCTCATCGAGGGACTAGTCGAAACTGGTGGGACATGTCTTCTGACCACAGAGCTGAGAGCACCAGGTCTGGATAGACCTGTGGAGTTGGAAGAGTTTGTGGCTCACGGAGTCATCATCCTGCAGACGGTGCAAGTGGGCCGAGCCGTGGTTCGCTCAATACAAGTCGAAAAGATGCGGGAG
>Ga0209725_1001188_pt1 | contig 15088 bp, 19 predicted proteins | sample I18A1metaG_FD_184145 | JGI IMG/M metagenome (GOLD analysis project Ga0209725, IMG submission 184145) | Lake sediment bacterial and archeal communities from Gulf of Boni, Indonesia to study Microbial Dark Matter (Phase II) - ​I18A1 metaG... | ecosystem: Environmental > Aquatic > Freshwater > Lake... | reverse complement strand
TCCAGATTGCCTCCGTCAAGGGCCGTGAGTTTGCTGCAGAACTCGTAGACTCCTGCTGGAACCGTTATGGTTACTGTTTTCTCCTTCTCAAGACCCGTCTTCTTAACCATTTTCTCATTCCTCCTATCAGAGAAATCGCTGAGAATGATTTTTCCTCTGCGACTCTCCGTTATGGTTATTCTAACACAAGGCATATATAAGCCTTGTTATGATAACTATAACGACCGGAACATGTTCAGTCGGATACTTACTGCCTTGGAAAGAAAGAGAATCGAGGCCTACATAAAGGCTGACGGGGAGAAGGATGTCAACATTAGGCAGCTGGCCCTCTGGTGTAGGAGATTCCTTCCCCAAATCAAGAAGGACATTGAGCTTTTGGAGCGTTTGATGAAGACCTACGAGAAGGCGAAGAAGCGTTGACCTTCTTGCCCATGCTCGGATACAATTGTCTTCCAAGGATACCCATGACGTCGGCATTCAGTCTTTGAAGTTGAGGAGCTACACGGTAGTACCGGCGCAGGTCATTGTTCAGAATCGCTTCCCTTGCCAATAGAGCTGCTAGAAGATTCTGAACGATCTCTTGATGATGAATCGTCACTAGGGGTAGGTAGCCCAGCTGCGCCAAGTCCGCCATCATTTTCCTGTAGAACCTTCTGATGACTCGGCCCAAGTCGTTGCCTATGATGTGGCTGAACCTGGACTCTTGGTTTGGAGATGAAGGCGTATGCTTCAGGCCGCATTTCTCCAAGAGCCTGCTAGCGTACTCCTGTGCCGTGTGAAGGTCGCTAGATTTCTTAGTCTTGCCGAGAATCTTCCGAAGCTCACCGTATCTGAATCCAAGACCTTCACATCCATAACTACCAACTTGGTTTTTCGCCATCAGCAAGTACATAGTCCGCTGGTCCATGTCGGTGCCTAAAGCGCCGTCGAAATGGAGGCTGTTCGTGGCGCTATGAGTCTCCTGCTCGTAGCCGTCGTTGCCACGATCCGGCAGAAGCCCGTCTCGGAGGACGAGGCCGCAAAGACTACAGCAAAGCTCTCTTGACTCTGGATCCTCGAAAAAGGAGCGGTTCAAACATTCAGGGCAGACACGGCTGACTAATGTTCCGACTTGACTCATACATCGGGTCCTGGGACCTGAGAAGTGGGTGATGGGTGAGCACTTAACCTTTCCGTCATATTCGACATCAACCCTTCATACATGTCAGCCTGCATGAACTTTGAATAAAGGCTGAGCCTACACCGCGTACTCGTGCCAACGACAAGCAGCCCAACTAAGTTACCGAGAAGGTGACTGAACTTGAGGTGAATGACAGGGTGAAGAAACAGCGAGAGCGCTGTCATATAAGCTGGAGGATACCAACCCCACATATCTGCGAAGTAGTATGATGCGCAACTGAGAAGGAGCAGGCAAATCGTGACTGCGGCCAGCCTACGCTAAATGTTAGCAGAGGTTGAAGTCAAAGTCAGCCTTTACTGAAAAATCGTAAAGGCTGGCGTTTCCGTCTATGCTTAGGGCACCTGTATGTGTACACAATATCGCCGTTGGGCATTGAATGGTGCTTCACACAGCCGCAAGAAGTCATGGCGGTCAGGCTCCTTCCGATGCTTGCTCGATTTTGCGTAGAAGGCCGTCAGGGATCATGATGGCGTCGGCTCCGGGGAACTCGTTGAGTATGGCTTCAGATCTGAGGCCTGTGGGCGTGTCGATGCTGTGGAAGTAGAGGTCGAGAAGGCGCCTCAGAAACTTGAGTTCGATGTCGCTGATCGTCAAAGCCTTGGATGGTTCGCCGCGTTGCTGTGTGGTTCCTGCAAGTTTCGCTTGGATCCGTGAGGAGAGATAGGAGAAGAAGACTCCGTTGTCTCCTTTGTACGTCAACGCCAAGCCTTCCAGAGCTTCTTCTCCTTTCGTCAGGTAGTCTGCGAAGTCTCTGAGTAACCGTTTGAGGAACGAGGCTTCGTCACTTGTCAGGTTGACGTTCACGTTCCCAAGCCCTCAGAAACGCCCATTTCGCTGCGTTCGCAATCTCCTTGACGTGAGGATCGTCCAACGGTCCTCTGAGAAGTATGCTGGTGATGTATCCACCCTCGGTTCGAAGCGAATGTTGGAAGTCAGGGTACTTCTGCTTCAACGCGTCGAAGATTCTGGGAACCAGAAAGTTCTTGACGGCGGGATCCTCAGCGTTAACAGGCTTCTCCGGCACCAGCGTAGCTTCCTTCCCATCGACTGAGACATTCAGCATTCCGACGGCGGTTGTGCCCTCTATCAATGGAAACTGTTTGATGCCGGGTTGCGTTATCGCTTCCTTGGTGATGGGGACTACTGTTTCAGCGGTCTTCCTGACTGGTGTTGTTGGCTGCGGCTGTGCTGGCTTGTGGCCGTGTCTTTGAAGCCACTCATCGATGAGGACAGCGTACCATTTTGCCGGAATCAGTTTGGCGAAAGCGTTCCTCTCAGCCTTGTTGACTGCCAAGGTGTAGGCGAACGGCTTCGATTTCTCAGCTGCTGATGCTCCAAGGACGTCAATGCGGTTGTCGTGGTCTCGAACTCTGACTAAGGCGCGTATCTCATTGTCTGATTCCTCGGTGCGGACCTCCAGGATCTCGATGTTGCCTCTCCGTCTGGTTGCTTCCTTCACTCCGGCGTAGCTCAGGTTTGTGACTCTTCTGCCTCCAATCTCAATGTCGTAGACAAGCTCCTCAAGGAACTCGCCTCTCATCTCTGCAAGGATCTGGTTCTCATCTCTCCGCTCCATTGTCTGGAAGACTTCGACGGGCAGCTGCTTCTCTTCCTGGGCCTGAGGTGTTTTCTGAGCTTCTTCTGTCATGCTCCCTCACCTCGAGAAGGGCCCTGGCTGGCGGGCTTGGCTTGCGTCGAAAGCCTTAACTCAGTTTTCCTGCTCCAAGAACTACTCGGAGCTCTAGCTCGTTGATTCATTCGCATATACCCCTATGTGATTTCTCGCCTTACCGGGCGAGGTCAACGGCCCGGGCTCCACACCCAAACCGAATGACTTTGACAAGACAGACGGGACTGACTGTGCATTGACTCCTAGCTCTGATTCTTCATGAATCCTCTTGACGAGGGCGTAGTATTCTGGATCGATCTTTGTTAGGCGGGGTTTGAAGCGGACCTTTGACCAAGGAATGAAGCTGTGGCAACGGACGCAGACCACACCCTTCCCACTTCTATGCGAGATCGAGCTGGAGGGTTTGCCTTGGCAGCGTTTGCTCGGGCAGAGAAGCGTCATTTCCACACTTTCCAGCTGCTTTGCCTTCTCCCCTAGCACGTATGCGATCAGCGCGTCTACAAGCTTTGGCGTCTGCAACTTGATGTTGTTCTGCTTAGCATTGTGAAGTACTGTCAATCCTAACCCGGTGATCTCATCCAACTTGCCGAAAGATGCATCTATATCGCTTGAACCGTCGTAGCCTAGCTTTTTCATTCGCTTGACGGCTTGCTCACGTAGCCGATGCTTCGCGGGGTCTGGGTCCTTTGCGCTGATATGAGGTCTGAGATTCCATTCTTCTCTGCGCAGTTCATAGGAGGCTTTGCCGGGGTTGTTCTTCTTTACCACCTGCTTGACCACTGATGGAGGTGTTCCTGTTCCTAGCCCTCCGCTGAAAGAGGACCGCATAGCAGGCTGATAGTGGTCAATCTCTTCGCTCAGATCTCTTGCGTTGACTTTCGGAACAGTTTTTGGAACATGTAGTTCGTCCGCCTGTAGCTTCCGTTCCAGAACATGTTCCAGAAATCTTTGGCTGCCAAATCTTCGAATCGTCCGCCATATCGTCTGATGGCTGTACTTGCCTTGGAGCCCCTTCGCAATCCTCCGCGATGACCAATGTAACGAATGCCAGTAGATGATTGTCTCGACATCTTGGTCTTCGACTTTGAGCGGCCTACCAAGCATGGCTAACGGCCTCCTCCCCCAAACTGGCGGATGAACTCCACAAGTTCGACTGAGGGCTCGAACCATTCACCGTGCAGCTGAAGTTTGCGGAATCTTTCATGGATTGCAGCTTCCACTTCTTCATCGCCCTGCAATGCACCCACAATTTGCAGGGGAATCGGGGATCCGCTTTGAAGCTGCTTCAAACGCTGCTTGAGCTCGGTTGCCAAGCCGATCTTGATGGGGCCGCCTAACCGGCTCTGAACAAAATAGACCAGTTTCCCGCATTCTACTGCATGGTCATATTCGGATTGGCCGTCGAACACTAGGCCGCATCTTTCGCAGACAGTTTCGCCGTTTTCAGGGTCAAGCCAAGGCTTGTGGTCGCAGTGCCTTTCCCCGTTCAGTTCAAGCTGACAAATTCCATCCATCTGACCGTGGAGGTACTTGATCGTTTCAATGTTGGCTTGAGACAACTTCGACCTAGCCATCTCAGTCAGCCTCTCACCAGTCGCACCTTGTTTGGCTTCGTCGGATGCGACCGAACCATGCCATTCTCCTCCAAGATTCGCATGACTTCAACGCCGACTTCCTCTGTCAGTTTGAGTCTGTCACCAAATCGTTCGTCGTCTAGGTTTGCATTATCCGACAGCCATGCCTTGACTTGCTCAATCTTGTCTGCAAGGAAGCCTACAAGCGCAGGCGGTTGCCTCTCTTTGGTTGAGTCCCGTTTCTCCAGATTTTCCTCTGAACCGAGTCGGCACGTTGGACATTTGCCCTCTGTCCGATTCTCCGAGCGGTTTTCGCCTTGAACGGTGGTATTATTGCTCGGATTGGGATTGGACAAAAGGGGGGGTAGACCCTCCCCGTCCAAGATTGCCTTAGCTACGGGGTCAATTTCGGTTGCGTCCCGTAGAATCAGGGGTAGTTTGTCCAATTGTAATCGGACCCAGTCCTGGATCTCTTTTTGGCATTTGAGTATGAATTCGTTGGACGATCTCTCAATGTCCAACATGCCGACGCGCTCTGGGTCAATCTCGTCTAGATTGACGAGCAGGTTGTAAGCCTTCGGTTTCTTGCCATCATCGGACACGTATCCGCTTTCAGCCCACTCGTCGAGGAAACGCCGTATGGTTCGCTCGTTGCGAGACATCATCTTGGCCAGTTCGTCACGCTGGTCTTTGTCAATGATGTCACCGGCTTGAGTGATTCCAAGTTTCTCAAGGGTTCCGATCATTTCGCGGCTGCGCTTCTCCAAATCCAAGGCCATAGCGAGAAGCGGTTCCTTCAATTCAGTCAACAAGGCGACGGCTTGTTCAGGTGTGGCAATCACAAATCGTTGTTCGTTTAGGTTGAAGCCAGGTAGGGTTCTCTGTCGGATCATTGAGTCAAGCTCAAGAAGCAACCTCAATTTGTCGAAGTCACCGCGGATTCTGAGCGACCGTGAGCCGAGAATTCCGTACAGAGTTTGAGTGAATGGCACCAAGACCTTGACGGGCTTCAGCTCAGTAAAAAAGCGCGTTAGGACGCGCATCGACCAAGCTTCATCAGTCTCAGGTCGTAGGCCTAGGTCTACCTCAGCGAGTTGCTTGTCTCGATTGGCTTTCCAAATTCGTATGCGGTCAGTCTGCTCCCTCGTTTCGTCTGGGTTGATAATGAGAGCTCGGCGCTCAAACTGAGAATCCAAGACAACTCTAGTTGTCGATGTGAAAACTGTGATAGGTGGAATTGTCCACGTCGCGGTCGTAGGGCGACCACTGTCTTTATCAAGAATCGTAACCTCCACAGTGTACCCCTTATCATCCGACGACAGAAACTTCAAGGTGCTGATGCCCTGCTCCTCTCGATCCATGCTTCCGACTTCTTGGATGTAGAGCACTTCAAAGTCCGCAAGGTTCGAGTAGTCTAGGGCGTGTTCCGAAAAACGCCCGATCTTCTTGGTTTTCAACGACTCTGTTATTCGGAGTAGTTGTGACTTGCCCCCACCAGGTTCTCCCTTCAGAATCACGATCATCTTTTTGGTTGGGTCAGGTTTCTTTCCAGATGCAGCCGCCCGAAAGATGTTTCGCTTGTTCCGAGTTTCGCCAGCACATATATTGTCAAGATGCTTCTCGATTCGCGCCATGGGATCTTGAGAGGTCATGATTGCCGCAACCTCTCTGAGTTCCTGAAAGGTGGTTGGAGAGATTTTCTCAATCTGCCCGTCGCAGTTGCTGCACACCTGGCTGGGTTGGTGACGCTCATGGGTCAGCAGGCCGCATGATTTACAGCAGCGATAGAATGTCTCAGCGACGACAGCAGGTTTGATGCTGGGTGTCGGTCTGTACGCGATGCAAACAGGGTCGTCTGGGAAAACTACTCCGACTGGCCCACCGCAACCAAAGTAGGGGCAACCTACCTCAACTGATTGCTTTTCGACATTGTAGCAGGGACAGGAGGCATCGGGTTGACCGCATTGAAAAACTGAGTAAGAAAGGTTTTGCTCTACTGGTTTCCGCGTCTTGACGGTGGGCCGCCTAGCGGATGCGGATTTCCGCTGTCCGGGGCGGTTATTTTTCTTACGAGGCATCCTCAGCTCGCCTCCCGAGGACGGGGGTTAGGGACTGACGCCCCGGATCCTCGGCCCCTATACTCTCAAGATTAAGAACTAGGATCCAATTCACTGACTCATGCCCTCATCTATTTCAAGGACTTCCATCCGAGGCGCGACCCTAGGCATACCCATCACATCGGTTGTTGCCTCTCAGCGGCCGGGGCTTGGAACCCTTCCCCGGTCATCCCCCTTTGTCATCGCTTCGTCTTCGATCATACGCTCAGGAACCACAGCCTCCCTTGGATTCCGTTCACTCTTCGTAGCATCATCAACGAAGAAGATCCACCCCTTGGTGATCCGTTGTGCCTTCAACTTGCCGTCAGCGGCTAGATTCATGAGAAGCGCTCGAGCAGTTCCCCAACTGATTTGGCAGTGAAACGCGACAAAATCAATGCTGACTGGCACAGAGCACTTTGCTATTATTTCAAGGGCCTTCCTCTGCACATCAGGGTTATCATAGATCCACCCCTTGGAAGTGTACAGCCAAGATCCCTCTTAACATAGACGAAAAGATACATATACTTGCTACTATATTTTTCCGAGGAAAAGTTAGGGAAATGTCTGGCAGAGTTCAATCCTATGTGGAGAAATTGCTGTCTGCTTTGTCGCCCTATCCCCTTGGACTGAAGGGGCTGGAGTTGATGAAGGAGTCACAGATGAGGGCGGAGCATTACGTTTTGGCGCGTCGGATGTGTCTTGAACAGAAGCTTATCGAAGGCAAGAGCGCAGGTCCAAGGAGGACTACGCGGTATTTGATAACACGGAAGGGGATCCGACAACTAGAGAAAAAGAAGGACTACTCAAGCACAGTAGGGCGCTTCAAGTTTGACTTTGGCTCAGAGTCCGACTTGACGATAAGGTTAGGGGTCGGAACTAGATTCGAAATGGCTGAGAGATATCTGATTCCTCATGACATTGCACGTACAGGTGAGGACTTTCTTATAGGGACACTGAGGGGAATCTCATCATCCTACTTCAAGAATTCGTCGATTGCTAAAGATGTGTGTTTCGACTTCAGCATTCATGTAAGAGCACCGACAATAGATAGATCCTTGTTCGAGGCGCACATCTTTCTACGAGATGTGGGTGAATATCTCAACAAGGTAAGAATACACTTCTGGCTAAAGACTCTGTCCTCACTCAACTCTCTTATTCGTGAACGGACAGAAGATGAGGAGAGCAAACTGGTAGAATATCTCAAAGAATATCTCATCATTGAGTACTTCGTCAGGTCGCCTGACGCTCTGATGGAGCTTTTCCTCGTGGCCAATTACTTTGATTCCCTTGGCTACTCAGTAGAGAACCCATCTACTTCGCTTGTTCCACCTTCTTCGTTACTATCAGATTCAAAGAGGTTCGTGTCATTGAGCCTGTTCTCTGGGGCAAAATGGCGGACGATCGAACGAGCGGAACGAGAAAGGATCTTGAAGAACCTTTGGAAACTCAGATTTGGCACACGCGACGAAGTTAAACAAGATCTTTCGATATCTCCCCAATGTCTCTTGGGGTTTCGCTCTACCAGAGACTGCAACGACATGACTATCTTGCTCAGTAGGTGCGACCCAAACGAAAGGAGAGCATTGGAGATGTGCCTACCGTCTTACAATATGCAATTCAGGTATGTCTCAGTTGACGGAAAGTTTGTTGACCTCCGACAAACAATACAGGATTCAAGAGAATACAAGGAATTCCGGCAATTGCAGCGAAACGACTCCGTCAAGTCATGGGTAACAAGGATCATGTCTAAGTTTGAGTACAACAGCATTGAAGCTCTTGGACACTGGATCGTTGGAGTCCCTTGGGGTACTCTGGGAATTACTCCTTTGGGCGCACCGATGAAACATGGTTCCAACAATGCCTACTGGCACCCCATTAATAGCTTCCTTTTCGCAGATTCCCAAACTGGCCAGAACCCTTGGGGTCCCTTACGTTTGTTCGGCGTAGCCGTTGCATACGATGACTTGGGGAGTCTGAAGAAGCTCTTTGAGCAGTATGATCTTGACAATAGAAATTGGCCCCTTCTATGGAAAATCTTCAAAGAAGTGAGTGACGAAGTCGATGTAACGCCTGAGTACTACATCGATCAGGATGGTAAGGTAGCAGTCTATCCGGAAGATTGGAGAAGTCAACACCTCATAGAGAGATTGTTGAACCGAGCATCAATGAGAAAGCCGTGGAAGCTCCGACCCCTGGTTGAACAAGCATGCAAGACATATGAAGAATACAGACGTCTCAACTGGCCTCACATACCAAGTGTAAGAGAGGCCATTTCCAAAGCTTGTAAGAGAAATGGTATCACTGGCCGCTGTAGACAGACTACTACACTTGCATGGAAGTCACAATGCGATCCACCCCGTCTAGAACACTGTTCTCTGGTTGGTCATCGTTTGCGTCTTGATTGAGAGCTGGATGACTCCTAGACTCTGCGAGATAGGATACGGGTTCCTGCTTCTCTGCTACATTCTGATACAAGAGTACTTGCAGGGAGGGCTGTTTTGGGTACATAATAGGATTTATAATGTTCGCCCTGTCTCTCCGCCTGTCGCACGGAATAGGGTCTAACACTGTGAGATTATTGGCATTTTTTCCTTGGAGAAAGCTGTCTTGAGGCCTAGACAGTATGATGGCCACCGTTTCCTAGTCAGCTTCACCAAGCAAGTGCAAGAGATAATGGATGCAAATGTCGGCGTGGGAAAGCGTTTCGCACGCAAATCCGACCTGATCAACTACTGCATCATCCAGGAATTGGGTTCGGAACGACAAAAGACTGAGAATGAAGAGATCCGAGTAGCACGTCAGCTTCAAGCCAAACTGGACGGGTTGGAGAAGTTGCGGAGGAAGCATCCTTTCGCTGAGGGTCGAAGCCGTGTCTTAGCGGAATTCTACTCGATTCCCATGGATCATGCTGTGGAGCTGGCGGAGAAGGCTCAAGGCGACTGGGATGAACATTCAGGGAAATGCTCTGTCTGCCCTATACAGTGTTACAAAGCTAATCAGGAGGGTGCATGCTGGCAGGTGAAAGGCAAAGAAGTGAAGGTGGAGATTGCTTGGTTTGCTTCAGAAAACCAGATCCTCTCGGAGCTACTAGTCGCGGTTGACATGTCGAAGTTGAAAGCTGAAGTGGACCATCTCAAGCTTGAATTGAAGGGGACCCCCTCGAGTGAGAAAGGAGAAACTCAAACCTCCAACGGAAGGTATCGTGTCCATGTGGAAGTTGAGAAGTGAGAGGCACTCTCAGTCATAGCCTAGGCCTGTAGGTGTCTGATAGATTCACGCATTTTTCTATCAGAGGCATGAACAGCCATGTCCAGACTGAAAGTCGGCTTCGACCATGGAACCTGCTACCTGAAGCTGGCAACAAGCACCGGACAGGAAGCCGTCATCCCCAACGTTTTAGGCGAAAAGCCAAGCATCCACTGGAGTTCGAGAGAACTGACTCCTCCCCCATTCATTGAAGCCATGGAGAGTCACATAGTCGGAGCAGGGCCCTACTATGTGGGCAAGGCGGCTCTCACACAATGCCGTGCGAGGCACTATGTGGTTGAGGAAGGAGTCATAGTCGACAAGCAAAGAGCAGTGACCACCGGATTGAGTTTGTTGGCCTACTTGCTGAACAATGGGGCATCGGAACCTTTGAGCCATTTCGGAACAGAGGTCGACGCAGCGATTGGGGTTCCTGTGAGGACCGGATCAGACACGATGGATGAGATCGAGCGAGGAATGATAGGGGACCATGCGGTTCAACTCAAGCACATCGCAACCGGAGCCGAAATTCAAATGTTCGTTCGCATAGCAAACACCAGAGTTCTCCCGAAGCCTTACGGAGCCATATTCGCCCTGGAGAAGGATCCCAAATACTCGGAGTACAGCGACGGAACATTCTGCGGCTTCACCGTGGACATCGGGCAAGGATCCACGGATATCTTGGCTGTTGAAGGCGCAAGAATACTACTGCCAGCATCTACAACCACCAACATTGCCCTAGACACTTTCCTCAACGACTTGGCGAACATTCTGACGGAGAAATTCTCCGTGAACGTGGACGCCGAGGACCTGAGCCTAGCAGCGCAACAAGACATCGTAAGCATCTTCGGACGGGAAGTGAACCTCAGAGACTTCAAAGACCGCTTGGCGCGTGACGTTGCCCAGCAGATTTTCGCCGTGGCGTCGAGATGCCTCAGAGCCCTACCGATAGGAAGCCACGCAACCCGCAGGATCCTTCTGATCGGTGGAGGCAGCTACCTCCTGGGGCCATACATACAGCGCATGTTCGAGGCTAAGGGCTATAGGAACGTGTTCAGGCCGCCGGACCCTTTGACAATCAATGCCAGAGGCTTCGTTCAGTACGGCGAACTGGCTTGGCGAAACTAGCCCGATACTACTGCCTCTACGTTACGGATCGAGAGATCATCAAGTTCTTGGAAGGCTTCAAAGAGAAGAAGATGAACAGAAACAGGTTCGTCATCGACCTGCTGCGCGTAGCAAGCCGCTTCCAGGAAGAGATGGCTAAGGCGGTGGGGACGGTCGAGTCTCAGCCGCTCACCCGCGCAGGGCTTCGAGAACCTAAACGCCTCGACCAGAACCAACTCATCCAGGCGATTAACGAGTCTCTCCAAAACTGGAAAGGCCGGAAACTTGAGCGGTGAATTGAACATGCGACCTCGAGGAAAAGAGCCTGAACGTCTCCTCATCACTGAGGAGCAATGTGAGTCTCCGGTTCCCCGCTTTCACGATGGCGCTCTTCAGCCCGGACTACAGCTACTGCTCGGTATCGGTGGATCGGAGCGGGCTACAGGTCGGTTCGATCACTATCAGCCATGTTTGGTGGCCTGTTCTCGTGGTGGCGTTCTTGGCGGTTGCTCTGCCTTCAGCCGTGAACTGGCGCAAGGTCCGTACATACCGGTGATCAGAGACGGGTTCTTATCGTTGAGACGCAGGTCCTGAATGAGCCAGATCAACACCAGAATCCTGTAGTCTGCAACTCCAACGAAGCCAAGGAGAGCAGAGATCGCCAGAAAGATCGCTGAGAAAATGACAAGCCTCTTGACGTTTTTAGCGACAAGATCCGCTATCTTCATCCTCATCTCAGGCAGAACGCTGACCTAGCGAAAAACCACAAAACCATAACTCAAACCTAAGACGCCTCCCGTCTCTCCACTGCCTCTGAAAGTAACCGTTGGATGATCTTGTCGTAGGAGTCGTTCTTTCCGCCAAGCTGGTCCAGCTGCCGCTTCGTTCTCGAGCGAAGCCTAATCGTCTCCGTGGCCTTCTCCACAAGCGTCCACCATACCAGAAAAATCCACTGTGTGAACCGCGTCTACATTACTGATTTTTCTGCTAGAGGAACTGCAATGGGGAAGAAGCGCCTGAGCTTAGAGGCCAAGGATGCGGAGAAGTTCAGTTTCGCCTACAGACATTCTAGGCTTCTGACGGTTGTAGCGCTGTTCGGCATCGTGCTCTGCGGCTTTTCTGTACGTTTCTCATCGACTCAGGCGATTGAAGCTCAATCATTTATGAGCGATGACGAGTATTGGCATCTTCACATCATCAACCAGATGAGCCCTTTCAGGCCCAGCGTTGACTACCAATCGTGGGTTCCCACAGGCCGTGAGATAGTTCATCCGCCTGTCTACCATTACGTGATCTATCTTCTATCAGTGGTTCTTGGAAGACCGGCGTTCACCGTCATGTTCTACTCCGGGCCTTTCATAGCTGCCCTCGGAGTCTTGGCGTGGTTTCTGCTATGCCGTGAACTGTACGGTGACTTTGCCGGATTAGTTGGAGCGACTGTTTTCGCTGTTCTTGGCATCACGGTTGCGCCAACAGTTGTGGGAGCGGCTAGACCTCAAGCCCTAGCCGAAATGATCTCTGCATGGGGCTTGTGGCTGTTCTTCTGCGCATACCATAAACAGAGCAAGTCATGGGCTTTGGCTTCGGGAGCAGTGCTGGGAGTCGCCGCATTGACTTGGGAGTCTACGCTCTTCCTCTACGTCGCCTTAGTTGTGCTGTTCTATCTGGGGCATCTGATCTTGAGGAGAGCTTCTCGTAGCGTCCACAATGTTTGTCTGCTTACGTTGTCTCCGGCTTTCGCCCTTGCCTTGGCATGGTATATTCCCGTCTACACGAAGTATGGGATTTGGGGAAACACGCCCAGCTTCATGCTGAAGGCTACGACAACATTCTGGAAGCCGGATCTGCTATTCATGCTCTATCAGCAACTGGTTGCCAACCATGTCTTCTACGCAGTTGCGATCGTAGGCTTCCCGTTTCTCTTCGTCTACAGTCTTGTGAGAGGGAAAAGGGTCTCTCAGGACTTCTTGGCTTTGGCTTTCATGGGGCTAGGCTTGCTTGGGCTGACGGCTTTCGGCTTGAGGATTATCGGTGCGACATTAGGCTTCGGCATAGTACTGGTTTTCGCCAGCCTACTTGCTAAAGCGTGGAAGATGGCGCTTGTTCGCACCCGGATGCTCCTTTCAGTCTTCCTCTGCATTCTTGTCGCTGCAAGCGGAGTCTACACGGCGGTTACTATATCAACCGAAGGAGTACCGTACTTCAAGACGACCGGCCTCATTGAATTGGAGCCCCTGATAGGCAGAGAGATTCCATTAAACTCAACAGTCGTCTGCTGGGTCCAAGACTCGGCTTTCCTTCTGGGCCACGGCTTACGCACGTACTGGGATGCCTACCTTGAGCATATGCCACCTTGGACAGGAAAGAGAGGAAGTGAAATAGCCAGCATCTACTTGGCGAAAAGCGAAGCGGAATCTCTGCAGATCTTAGCGAGGCTTAACGCGTCCTACATTCTAGTGTGGAAATCGCTTACCTACACATTTCCCTTTGACTGTTTTCTTGAAGCCTGCAACATCAACGGGAAGCCTGACGAATACTTCAACTTCACAGCAATCAAGCAAACACGTCCGAGAATCATAAAGGATCCGCAGACAGGGCAATCGATTCCAACGCAGTATTTTGAGACAGTCATTGTGGACTACGAGTTTTGTCCAACTGACAAGGGCAGAGGCATGATGCTTGCTCGGCTTGTCTGGAACAAGGAAACCGGCAACCTTCTGAAATACTCCCCAATGCCGGAGCCCCCGAAGCACTTCAAACTCGTCTGGAGGAACGCCGACGCAGAGATCACGCTCTACAAGGTAGACTATAGTTGAAAGTCATAGCCGTCATTCCGGCTTTCAACGAGCAGAAAACAATAGCCAAAGTTGTCTCCGACTCCAAGAGGTTCGTCGACGATGTTATCGTTGTCGATGATGGAAGCACAGATGAAACATTCGGGGAAGCCCAGGAAGCCCACGTTGTCAGGCATCAGGTAAAAAGGGGGAAAGGAGGTGCGCTTCGAACCGGATTTGCGGAAGCGCTTAGGAAAGGCGCAGAGATCATAGTTACGCTTGACGGAGACGGTCAACATGACCCGCAGGAGATTCCTAGAATCGTTCAACCTGTTCTTGATGAGAGAGCAGACCTAGTTGTTGGAAGACGACAAAGATCATTGATGTGTTTTCTTCGAAGACTATCCAACATGCTCTGCTCAAGAATTTTATCTTGGTTCGGCGTTCGCCTGTATGATACGCAATGCGGCTTCAGAGCCTACAGTAGAAAAACAGTTCTTCCGCTTTTAAGAAGGGCCGCGAAGTCTGGATACGACGCGGAAACCGAGTTCTTGATTGAAGCTGAGAAAGCTCAGCTGGACGTAGTTGACGTTCCAGTGGCAACAATTCCATCGAACAGGTCAAGCATAAGGCCTCTCAGAGACACAGTTCAATTCATACGCCTTATTCTCGAGAGCTGCTAGGCGGCGAGTAGCGCAACCTATTCACATGTTTCCCATGAGGAAATGGCTCTCTCAGAAATAGCTTGAGTATTTTCAGCGAGCTCTCCGGGTCTGCGAAGAGTCCCATATACGCTATATCCTCACTTCGCTCGCAAGGTTTATCGAACCTCTTAGAAGTTGAGATTCCGCAGGTTCAACGCGTTCTAAACGAACTCAAGTCCTGATCGCTCCATCTGCGACTATGACCCTAGCGATATCCCCAGTGTTGTTAGCGCCTATTCCTCCAAGCATTCTTCCTTCCAATGCCCCGACAATCGCTCCTGCAATCATCATGATTCCAACTATGACTGTCATCACGCCTCCGACTAATGTCTCCACCTACTCCTCCGATTATCACTACGATCAAGGAGGTGATCATGACTATCATCAAGAGGATGAAGAAACGGCAGAGTGATGCAAGTGCCGGATCCTAGACGCCGTCCAGAGCAACTGCGATTCTACGTACCCTAACTCACAGGAGAATTCATTCACAGATAAGACCATAACGGCCCCCGAAAGCACAGCAAGCAACCAAGACAACGACTTCAGGTACCAGTTCAACACTGGAAAGTCAAATAAGCAACTAGCGCGCAATACAAAAGAACAGTACAAGATCAGATACAACTAATCTCCAACAGCACTCAAAGAAGGGCGTCTTCATTCCCGAATGTTGTTTGGCATTGGCCTTATTTGATTCTTGCTTCGATGCTCATTTCTAGCTATTGTTCTCCATAAGCGCGGCCATTTCGTCGATCTCATACGGTTCGTCTCCCTTCT
>Ga0209725_1001187_pt1 | contig 15096 bp, 15 predicted proteins | sample I18A1metaG_FD_184145 | JGI IMG/M metagenome (GOLD analysis project Ga0209725, IMG submission 184145) | Lake sediment bacterial and archeal communities from Gulf of Boni, Indonesia to study Microbial Dark Matter (Phase II) - ​I18A1 metaG... | ecosystem: Environmental > Aquatic > Freshwater > Lake... | reverse complement strand
CGAACGACCATCACAAAGTGGAGGCAGCAATCAAGGCTCTGGCTCTGTCCCTCAGACAAGCAGTATCCAAGGACCCACGAAGAACCGGTGTCCCAAGCTCCAAGGGGGTTATCTAAGTTCCAACAGTGGGAATAATCGACTGCGGCATTGGCAACCTGTTCAGCATAGAATGCGCTTTGATGAGGCTAAGTGTAGACGCAACTGTCTGCCCGTCCTCATGCAAGCTTCAGGATTTGGATGCGATTGTGCTTCCAGGTGTTGGAAACTTCGAGGTTGCATCACAAAGCGTTCAGCCCTTCAAACAGAGAATCATCGAACTTGTCGACAGAGGTATCCCGGTGCTCGGGATATGTTTGGGGATGCAACTCCTATTTCAAGCAAGCGAGGAGGGCTCGGGGAACGGGTTGGGGTTACTGGACGGAAAGGTGCTGAGGTTACCGAGGCATGTCAGGACTCCACATATGGGCTGGAATACGCTGAAAATTCGCAAGGACAACGAACTTCTCAACGGAGTCGATGAGCAAGATTACTTCTACTTTGTTCACAGCTACTATGCGAGCCCCGCTCGCAAACAGGTCATCTTGGCTGAAACAAATTACGGACTAGACTTCGCTTCCGTTGTAGCTGAGAGAAACATTCACGGTATACAATGTCACCCGGAGAAATCCAGTAAACCGGGAGAGAAGATCCTGCGGAATTTCGTTGGCATCGTCAAGAGGTAAGAGAGCAGTGCGGGTGATTCCAGCTGTAGACATAATGAGAGGTAAGGTCGTCCGGCTCCAGAGAGGCGCCCCCAGCTCTAGGAAGTTCTACGAGGGATTCGGTGATCCTTTGGCCGCGGCAAGGAAGTGGGAGGCCCAAGGAGCGCGGATAATTCACATAGTTGATTTGGATGCAGCCTTGGAGTTGGGAAACAATACAAGCGTGATTGGAACGATCTTACAGAATGTTGAGGCTTCGGTTCAGATCGGAGGCGGCATAAGAACCACAGACATGGCGCGAGCATTGCTCAAGATGGGGGCCGATAGAATAGTCTTAGGATCGCTTGCATTCAAGGATCCCTCGGCTGTGAGGACTCTAGTAAACGAGTATGGAAAGGATCGAATCATAGTCGCCTTGGATCATGTCAACGGCGTTATCATGGTGCAAGGATGGAAGGATAATTCTGGAATAACTGTAGATGACGCTGCATCTAGGTTCTCAGAACTAGGTGTTGAATTGTTCGTGGTGACTTCCATAAGACATGATGGAACAATGATCGGGCCGGATCTTGAGACTACGGCTAGGCTGTGTCGTGACGGTTTCAATGTGATCGCAGCAGGTGGGATAGGAAACTTGGAGGGTCTTGTCTCTTTGAAGCGCCTCGGAGTCCACAGCGTTGTTATCGGAAAGGCACTGTACGAAGGCTCGTTCACGCTTGCTGAGGCGCTGAGAGTCGCTGAGGAATAGTGACGAGAAAGGAACGTGAAGAGAATGGCATTGACCAAGAGGATAATTCCATGTCTCGATGTGAATGGAGGCAAGGTTGTAAAGGGAATCAATTTCGTGAACCTAAGAAATGCTGGAGACCCTGTTGAACTCGGAAAACGTTACAGCGAGGAGGGTGCAGATGAACTCGTCTTTCTGGACATAACGGCCTCTTCGGAGAGAAGGGAAATACTTAGGCATATGGTTAGAGCAGTAGCGCGTGCACTAAACATTCCTTTCACGGTGGGAGGGGGAATCCGAAGCGTCAAGGATGCTCAGTTAGCATTGTGCAATGGAGCTGACAAGATATCAGTTAACACGGCTGTGGTCGAGAATCCTCTCCTCATCAAGAGGCTCTCGGAAACATTCGGAAGTCAATGCATTGTAGTGGCTATCGACGCAAAGAGAAAACGTGGGACTGCTATTGGATCATTCTGGTTTGAGGTCTACACCTATGGCGGAAGAAAGCCTGCCGGTATCGATGCTTTGAAGTGGGCGGTGAAAACCTCTGAGCTTGGCGCCGGTGAACTTCTTGTCACCTCGATGGATAGGGACGGAACTGAGGAAGGATACGATATTGAGTTGACTAGGATGATCGTTGACAAGGTGGATCTCCCAGTTATCGCAAGTGGCGGGGCCGGTAAGCCTGAGCATTTCCTTGAAGCATTTACGTTTGGAAAGGCTGACGCTGCCTTGGCCGCGTCGGTCTTTCACTACAGCAAATATCCTGTTCCTGCAGTGAAGCGCTTCTTGGCTGAGAGGGAGGTGCCGGTAAGGCTTTGAAGACGAGGAAGCTGCTAGGCGTTGACGATCTGAACTTCGAAGGGAGCGGCGTAGTTCCTGTTGTCGTCCAAGATCAGGAGAGCCTAAAAGTCCTAACCCTGGCCTACGTTGACAGGGAGGCTCTGCAGAAAACCCTCGACACAGGGTACGCTCACTATTTCAGGCGTTCACTTAGGCGAGTCATGATGAAGGGAGAAACCTCGGGAAATGTCCAAGAGATCAAGGAGATCCGAGTTGACTGTGACTACGATTCGGTTCTCTACATCGTCAAACCAAGAGGACCTGCATGCCACTTGGGAGAAGAAACATGCTTCCACAACAAGGTCGGAGAATAAGAGAAATGAAGCAGGTTGCTAGAGCCCATCCGAGAAGCGAAATAGCCAAGACGCCTAGTCGCCCCTTTGGACATGCATGTGAACTGAACCCTGCATGCGCATGGATCACCTATCGTTCAACAGGGCTTCTCGGATATGCTCTTAGAACACAGGACCCTGACGGTTCAGCCAGCTGGCAACGAAGCTTTGCTTCCCTTAGCGCTGCGCACTTCATGTGAAGCTACTTCGCTTCTGACTGGGAGAATGCTAACTTCGTTAGTCCCCTCTGACGGAGATGTCTGGAAAAGCAAAGTTTCCTCGGGAGTCACTGTGGCCATCTTTCATCATCGAGTGGCAACGCTGCATACAGGCGCTGAGACAAACTCGCAGTCACAGATGCAGAATCTCCAAGGATATTCCTTGGCCTCGCCTGCATAGTCTATGTTGATCCGTTTTGTTATGGCAACGTGACTCGGGTCCACACCAGAGCCTTCCTCGATATAAAGAACGGCACCGCCCAAGTCCGAGCCATAATGTTCACTCTTGGTGATACCCATCGCCCGACAGAGTTTGCTGGGGCCATTGCATAGACTGACTACTCTCTCGTGAAGCGACCTTGAGGTGAGGCCATCCAAGGAAATGCCGTGTCGTCGAGCCATCAAGTTGATACCAAAGACCGGTCTTAGAGCTCTTATCAACACTACCCCGGGTTTTCCTTCAGGCTCAGTAACTACGCAGAAGCAGTCATGCACCCCGTAAACTGAGAAAACATATGCAAATCCTCCCGGACCGAATTGTACATCTGTCCGAGGAGTCCTCAGCCCTCGATAGGCATGTGAGGCAGCGTCATCCGGCCCGATGTAGGCCTCAGTCTCAACAATTTCTCCTACTGTGATGCCATCTCGCGATGCGTGAATCAGGTTCTTTCCAAGTAGTCCTCGTGCTACAGTTAAGGTATCCTGATTGTAGAAGCTTCTGTCCAGCTTTCGACTAGGCACATAAAGAGGTATTTCCAAACCGCCACCTCGTATCTGTCTTAGCGACAATGTCTTGAGCAGCCAGCAACCCGGTTGCTGCTGCTTGTACAATACCCTGTGTCAAGCCTGCGCCATCTCCAACTGCGTACGATCCCTTTATGTCTGCTTGCATTCTAGAATCAACTTGAATTCTTGGCATCCACCACTCTACGGCAGGAGCATATGAGATCAACTCGATCTTCGAGATTTATCTGAACGTTTCTGTCAATGATCAGTTTAGCTGAAGTTGATGCAGCTATCTCAGAGTTAGGTCACTTTTGCTTCGCAGGCGAAATCCGAGTTCGGATTGCGGCTTCCTCTACGAGTTGTCGGTAATCAGTCCTGAGATGGGCTGTGGAATTCAGTAGGGAGATCCTGGGAATGCCATCTGAAAGTTCAATCAGGTTGAGGCACCCCGTATCTTGTCTGAGCCTCCAGAAGGCTACTGAGCTAGCTTGCAGGAGTGAAAGGAGCAGCGCCCTATTGACTCCGCCGTGTCCTACGACAGCCACGATCCTTCCTTCGTTTTCCTCAGTGATGCACTGAAAGCTGCGTATGACTCTAGCCTGAACATCGCTCAGTCGCTCCGCTTTAGGCACGTCTACTTGGCCAGGGTCGATAAGCCATTTATCATACTTCTCCGAGAACTCTTTCCTCAAGGCGGTGTGGGTTTTTCCCTCCCATTCGCCGAAGTTCATCTCAATGAACCCTTCATCAATCTTGGGCGCTATCTTGTGAGGAATGCTCAGAATCTCAGCTGTCTCTCTTGCTCGTAGAAGGGGACTACAGTAGATTGAAGCCAGAGGAATCGAGGTTAGGGCCGCTGATAGAACTTTCGCCTGTTCGCGGCCAGTGTTGGACAGTGCGACATCGGTTCTGCCCTGAATAAGCCTCATTTCATTCCATAGAGTTTCACCATGTCTAGCCAATAGTAGAACAGCGTTCAATTGCCTCACCTAACTCATCTTTCTAAGCAGGTTACACTTAACGCGTAGGCTCATGAATTCATATCTTATATGAAGCATTCATATGTCTCGCGCACAACCGTCTGGAGCACTGGAGCAGATGGTGAAAATGGAACCTGTCATAGAAACCCGTGGGTTAACAAAGCGATTCGGCAGGCTTACTGCGGTCGACCACATAGACCTCTCCGTTTTGGGAGGTGAGATCTTCGGTTTCCTAGGGCCCAACGGCGCTGGAAAAACCACGGTCATGCGGATGCTTACTACGCTTTCCGAGCCGAGCGAGGGAAAGGCAACGGTCAAGGGCTACGACATTGTAACTCAGGCTGAATGGGTTCGCCGGATCGTCGGTTTGGTGGCTGAGAAGATTATTCTGTACCCCAGGCTCAACGCAGTTGAGAATCTCAGCTTCTTCGGTGGACTTTATGGCCTGAAGGGAGAGCAACTGAGAGACAGGGTGGATGAATTGTTGGAAATGGTTCGCTTAGAGAGGTTCAAGGACATGCCAGTAGGCGGATACTCAAGCGGCATGAGACAGAGACTGAACATTGTTCGCGGTTTGCTTCATGACCCTGACATAATCTTCATGGATGAGCCGACAGCGCTTCTCGATCCGCAGAGCGTCAGTTTCGTTCGAGACCTCATTAAGGAACTCAATCAAGAGGGAAAGACGATTGTGCTTACGACCCACATCATGGATGAAGCAGACAGGCTGTCTGACAGAGTGGGAATAATCGATAATGGCAAGATCGTGGCTGTTGATACACCCGAAAACTTGAAGAGAACATCCGGCGCTGAGACCTTGGAAGATGTCTTCTTGCAGCTTACTGGCAGAGCACTGAGAGATTCGGCGACAAACCGTGTACCCGTGAGGTTGGTTATAGGGAGAGTCTAAGGATGAGGAACACAGCGCTGAAAGACGCAGAGACCATCTTACATATAGTGCATAAGGACCTGCTTGACTTCTGGAAAGCGAAGATGCTAGTTTTGACTTTCACCATACTGCCGATCATATGGATGTCCATGTTCGGATTTATGTATCCGCAGACCGGCTCAAGCAACCCATTCTCAGGCAAGGTTTCGACGCCTTACAGAAATATCCCGATAGGAATCGTCGATGAGGACAACGGGTGGCTCGGCTATCAGGTCATGTACGAATTCAAGCAGATAGCCACCTCGACGGGCCTGTTCAGCGTAAGAGACTTTGCGAGTTTCGGTTCTGCTAAAGAAAAGATTGTGTCCGGTAGCCTCAAAGGAGTCGTTGTCATACCTCCCGGATTTACGGAGGCTTTCACATCAAACCGACAGGCCACAATCACAATCACACTGGAAGACATCAACCCGCAACTTGCTTCTCTTGTCTATGGAGAGATTACCATGATTCTCAAGACGATTTCAGACAGAATGAGCACCTCTCTCATGACGACCATGACTAACGCCTCGGATCCCTCGTTCTTCTTTGAACCAGTCAGCTTTGAACGAAAAAGCCTTGTAGCGACGACAAACACCTTTCAGTTCTTGGCTCCAGGTTTTATGGCCCTCGTGTTGGTCACAGGAACGCTTTCAGGCCTGGCAGCTGCAATATCGAGAGAGAAAGAACAGGGAACAATGGATGGAATACTGATTGCCCCGATCCCCAGGCATACGATAGTCATTGGAAAAGTCATCGCGCAAACTGTTAGAGGAATGATACAGGCGCATATGCTGTTGGCGATATCCATGTTGTTTTTCGGAGTTGAAATCTACGGCAGCCCCATACTTATGCTACTGGTGATGTTTCTTGGAGTAACAAGCTTCTCAGGGGTCGGCATAATACTCACTTCATTTGCCCATGAACAGGAAACAGCGACAATGATGATGATACTTCTACAATTCCCCATGATGTTTCTTTCAGGCATTGTTTTCCCGATGGAGCAACTGCCGACTTGGCTACAATCAGTTGGGAAAATGCTTCCTCTATACTACGCTGCTGACGCTCTCAGAAAGGTCATAGTGCTGGGCGTCGATTTTGCCACAATATCATCAAACGTCATTCTACTTTCTATCTACACACTAGTAACATTGGGTGCAGCAATCCCGATTTTCCAGAAGACAATGTCAAAGTGACAGAAGCGCAAGAAAGACATAAATGAGCCACTGAAAGCTGATTGTGAAAGATGTTTGGGCACAAGGATGCTGAAGCCTGATGAAGAAGTCATTCACGTGCTTGGCAGTTCTCATTCTTTGCATCGGCTTACAACTGTGGGCCGAGTCAGCGCTCTCCGTCGGCAGAGCTCAGATAGCGGTGTCCTCAGTTTATTGGGGAGATTCTCCGACAGCTCCGATCAACGCACGCCCAGGCGACGTGAACATCCCACTCTCCATCGTCCTCGCAAATGTTGGGGATGATGTTGCCAGAGCGGTTTCGGCAAGACTCAGTTTGACTGCACCTTTCTCATTCGAGTATTACCAAGGCGGAGAGAGACGATCTTCGCCCTTTGTGTCACTGAGCGCCGGGGACATGCAAGCAGGAAAGGACCAAAGATTACGCTTCATTCTGAATGTTGCTTCAAACGCAACTGAGGGAATCTACAGGCTACCCTTGCAGATATCGTATAGCAGCGCGAGAGAGCTCCAAGAAGTTGTCACAACCCAAGACGTAGATGTTCCAATCTGGAGAGGCAAGCTTCACATTCAAAGGGTCGTAAGCGTCCCGGAGAAGATCTATCCGGGATCGGTCGGAGTGCTTCTGAAGATATGGATCGTGAATAGTGGCCAGGGAGCAGAGCAGGATCTAGAGGTTAGGCTCGCATTGGACAAGCCGTTCAAGGCATCCTCAAGTGGCTCAGATAGGGTCTTTCTTGGAATAATCTCCTCGAATCAGGCAGTCTTGGCAGAATTCCGTGTAGACATCGAGGACATGGCTAAGTATGGTGACTACTCCGTTCGCCTACTCTCGCTTGTGGGAAAGGCTACACCGTCACTGTTGGGTTTGGTGCCTCTTTACTTGAATGAGAAAGCAAGGTTTGAGGCTGTCAACCCGAGTCCTGAACAAATCAGTTCAGGAGATACAGGAGTCACGGTCAGTCTGTCAATCAAGAACATAGGAGGCATCGCAGCGAAGTCTGTTCGAGTACAAATAAGGCCCGGTAACTACTTCTCAGGCACTTTGACAGACTTCTTGGGGACTTTGGACCCAGGTGAGCAGAAGACTGCTTTTTTCACTTTGGATGTGGATGGAAAGGCGCCTGAAGGAGATTACAGAGTCGACCTCAGAATAGATTGGAGTCAAGACGAGAGCAGCCTCTATGATACTTTGGCAGTGGTCTTCAAGGTAAGGAGGAAACCGTTCGTACTGCAATATGCACCTCAATTGGCCTTGGCCGCGGTTGTCTTAGTTGCGCTGATGTATTATCGCAGGCGCAAACAAAAGGCTCAAACTGGCTGATTCCGGCCTGACTGTCGTGGCCCGTGAAGATTGCACATTGCGGAGAGTCGCCAGATGCGAAAATTCATTGTGTCTGCGATTCTCCTATGGATCATCCTAGCATCTCCCCAAGTTCTACCAGCATTCTCCCACACGGTGCTTGGTACGCCGAATGGATCTATTCCGTACTTCAGGAAGAACGATCATGAATTGAACCCGAAGAACGATTTCGGTGTCGGCCACGTACCGGGCCCTCTCGTACATCTATGGCCCGGCAGTGGATCAAACAGATACCTTGAAGACTCGTCTCTTCCTCCGGGGTATCAATCTCCCTTCCAGAATTTTGAGCTTCCTCTGCAGTTGGCCGGCTGCGAATATTCTCCGCAGGGGACGATTCCTGCATCAACGACAGATAGGCAGGTGGTTGGCGACTTCATCATTGGCCTAAACTTCTCAAAGCCCCAGGTATTCGACAATCCGCAGGCCGCTTTCAGATACTGGTCTCTGACGATCTACATTCCTGCTCCTGTGAAGAACAGAGCAGGAGCTCTGGAGCAGGATGGCTTCGAGCCTGCCGGCATAGACTGGGATCTGGGTGAAACCACCAACGTAGTCACAACAATCACAGACAACTACGGAAATATATCTGTGACAAGAGCCGGGCCGATGGACCCGTTCGGCCCGAATTGGTGGATGATTCGTATAGGTGCAGGCCGAAGCGGAATCATATTCAGCCCGCCAAATTGGTCAGAATGGTATTACGTCAGAATCAACCAGATGAAGGCACCAGTTATTGCAGGGAGATACTTCTTCAAGCTGTTTCTCAACGATCACTACCCAGTGAGGAACCAGAACGACCCCGCTCAACTCATTGATAGCACAGTGCCGGCAGAGAATTGGCCAGTAATCCTTGTGACGGGAGATACCGATCCAGCGATCCTTCACGGGTCAATCCGTTACGGTGGTTCAAACCAAGCCCTCTATGGGACGCCTCTGTGGCTTGCTGGAAGAGTCAGGTTGACTGGTCAGGCAATCGACCCAGCAAGCGGCCGGACGATTGGCAGAGCAGTGGAGGCGCGTGGCTATTTCAACGCGTCATCCAGAGGACACTACGAAGTGGAGGGGATCGCACCGGGCATCTATGAAGTATATGTCAGTGGCGCAGGCTTCCCTGAGCAGAAAGTCGCCAACCGAATTGTACTTCGCAGAGGTCAATCATTGGAGTTGGACTTCTACGCTAGACCAGGCGCAGAAGTCAAGGGTGAAATCTTCGCTAAATCGTTCGGATCACTCTCTGACTGGCGAGGTCAATTCCCGATAAGCATCGTGATATACGAGAGCGACGACTACAAGACAAGTAGCATCGCTTCGTATTCGTCTCTTAACCTAACGCACGCACCATTCACATCATACGTCAGAGGCGAAACCAAATTTGAAGGATGCAGACTTAAGGCACCAAGCCAACCCAAACTCGTAGCCTTTCCATGGGAAGGGCCGATCAGTTACTATTCATATGCTTCCCCGAGGGACCCATACGGAATATTCAATGGAGTCGGACCTGCACAGACTTGGTGGACAGATCCTAACAATAACCTTGATCCGGTCACAGGTTTAGGCTCAACGGGAAAGAGCTTCCTCTTCCAATTCGGGGTACAGAGCTTCTACGGAGCACCCACCAAGCTCAGTGGTATGATCCCGCAGACTTTTGCCACATGGATAGATGGCCTCCAGCCTCGGACATACTTCCTGAGGGCGTATGTGCACGGATACGTTCAGACCACCTCTGACGGATCGCGGTTCAAAGACTACTCATTCAAAATAGATTCGACAGAACGAGAGGTAAGCGTCCATGTCCAAATCGACCTGTACAGATCGGGCACACTCAATGTCACAGTCCACTTTCACGATACGCCAAGAACCAGGCAAAACGCTCAGATCGGAGGACCAGATGCCGCAAGATACTTAGTAGCAGAATCCTTCGACTACCTCAGTCAAGTTTCAGCACTGAACTTCACAACCGTGACAAGTTCCAATTCCACTGCAACCATCCTGCTTTCAGGACTAGGCATGGCGGGAGCGATTCCATCTCCGGACCCACGATCGGGAGTCAAGTACTCACTTCTGCGCTATCGAGAACTGAGAGACTACGGGATATCTCCCGGAACTCACAAGATAAGAGTATACGTCAGGGGCTATATCCAAGCATCTACACCGGGCGACAGTCTTCAAGATCTGGACGTGGCATCTCTATGCCTCATTTCTCTTGACTCCTACTCCAGAATCAGCATCCATATGTACCGCGGGGGAGCAATCAACACAACAGTAAGATCTGCTGACTGGCAACTCCCCAAAAACGCTCGCAACTGGCGATGGAACAACACTGAGGTTTCAACCCTCATCTATGACATGGCTTCCAAGGCCTTCATCGATGTGATTTACTTCTGGAATTCCTCTAGTGGAAGTTGGAGCCTCCCACGCACTAACTCAGCCTTCTGCATAATCCCTTGGCCGAATTGGCGAACCAAATTTGGATCAAGCGCTTCCTTTCTGGAGACAAATGGCTCAGTCATTCTGGAAAGGTTCGGACCTACACTGCCAAGCCCGGTGTCTCAAACTCCGACCCAAGACAAAGCTACAAACATATTCCTAGAGAACATATTCCGCGTTTCCTTCCTCTACAGCTCAATCTCGTACAGGGCCTCGGACTTCAGATCGAATGTCGCGATCTACCCTGGCAAGTACTCCCTGACAGCTTGGACATACGGATACGTCCAAGAAGGAGTCTACATTCTTGGAGATCTGGGCAGGGTTTCAGTTGCTCTGCCCACGATCGGCGCTATGGCGGATGCGAGCATAGGAATAATGGCTGGCTCAGAGTTCAACGTGACCGTAGTCTTCAGAAAAGAAGGAATGTTTGAAGGCACCCCTCACAACTCATCCATGAGAATAAGAGTTTATGATAACACGGATACTCTTGTCGCAGCTGCATCTACGTCTCTAGATGCAGGCTCGATCGACTCAAGAACGGGATTCTTTGCCGACAATACGAAAATTCTCTTTGCCGGGGGCAGAATATCAATCCCCAAAGGAACAAGAATCATAGAGTACCGAAACCTTGCCGGCATCTACCACTACACTGAACTACTCACGGGCATGGAGAAGATTCAGGCGTTGAAGAGGTCCCAGCTGTTCTCTCCGGACTACGGCATATGGGGATCAGTCGGCGCCGGCAAAGGATATCGCGGAAACTGGACCGTAAGAATAGACATTGTGAACTGGTACATCGGCCTACAGCGGTTCAGTCCTTCGCCAGCCTCCCTCCTCCAAGGCGAATCCACCTTCCTTTTCCCCTACAATCACTTCGGCCCGTACGAGTCAAAATCCAGCACAGTCATATCAAACGCTCCAATAGGCGGCCACTCATCGGTCCTGGTTGCTCTCGATCTCAGAGCGTATATTCGCGGTCACATCTACTCATACAACTGGTTCGATGAAGTTAGAACAACGAGCTGGACCCTGATAGAAATGAGAAAGGGAAAGGAGCTTTACAGAACGTATTCCTTGGACGGCTTCTACGACACGTATCTACCCAGCGGATTCTACAGCTTCAGAGTTTCACACATGACACTGACAAGAGGCGAGATGGCTACGAATAGGACCATCGTGCTGTCTGATGGAGCAAGCATCTTGGGGGAAGATTTCTTCCTCGAACCGCCTGACATCCTTCGTGACAGGAACTCAACAGAAACTTCCCAGTGCAGCGTAATTCTTCATCGCACTTCCTCTAATGGGAAACCACTGATTAAACAAGAAAGGAAGTAGGAGCTGTATTGCTAGACTGATCTGAAGCGTTCTTAGTCATTCGACTGCTGCGAAGGCGATGAGAGAAGACGTCTCCTGTTACGCGAAGCGGTAGTTTATTTGGACCGTGACAGTCACCTGCAGCTCTCCCGGCACAATAGTTGGCGTTGTTGCTTTAAGCTCGTAGACTTGGGCTTGCGGGCCATAGGCTGCTCCTATCGAAACTGAGACTTTGCCCACGATCGTTAGCTTGAGAGCTGACGCTAGTGCCTGTGCCTTCGCCTCGGCGTCGCCAACAGCCTCTTTGATGGCCTGCACTGTCAGGGTTTCCAACTTCTGCTTGGAGAGGCCAAATGTTACGCTACCAACACTGTTGGCGCCAGCTTTGACTGCGGTGTCGAGAACGATGCCAACCTCATCGATCTTCTGCCATGTAACTCTAAGAGTATTCCTACACTCATAGCCGACTATCCTTTGCTGTCGACTGAGGTCATATATCGGCTGCAGACTGTACCGTTCTGTCTTCATGTCTTCCTTCGACACGCCTATCCTCTTCAGAGCGTCAATCACATTGTTCATCGTGTCAGAGTTCTTTTGTTGAGCTTCGGTTGCAGTGCTGGACTCGGTCAGGACGGTGATACTCACATATGCCACATCCGGAGCAGCATATGCAAAACCTGTCCCGCTGACAGAGATTATGTTGGAGGTTTCTTCTTTGGTAGTGGTTGTTGGGCCTGCTGTTCTTGATGAGATGTAGTATAGAGCTGTGCCGTTCAGAAGCGCCAACGCCACGATGGATATTATTGTTATCGCATAATATTGCTTGTCATTCTTAATCATTGTCTCACCTCCGTGTCATTTCCGTACGCTATCTCGCTTCGCCCATACAGTAAATCCTAGTCTTTGGAACAGGTTGTTCAAGGATCAAAACACCGTGCATTTCCTTCAAGCGACCGCAAGTCTCTGTCAATTGTCGAAAGATTCGATTGAAGAGCACCATCTGAGCAGACCTCACTTCAGCGATAGATACAGTAGAACAGCTACTGCGATCGTTGTGAACAACTCTGGAAATGCGGCAAATGGCCCTAAACCATAGACACGAAGCGGCCCGCTGAGGATGGGTATGAGAGGACCAGACATAATAGCGTACATGAGTAGAGTCGTCGCGAAGATAATCAAGCCGATCGTGAACTCTGCATGAGTCCTCATGTAGACTCCCACATAGACTGCGAGTAGGATTATCAGAAGCCCTGCGTTCACTGTTCTGACAATGACTCTCATGGTGAGGTAGAGATGCAACTCTGCAGGATCCGGAGCTTTGATCGCCTGCCTGAAAGGTATCGAATCCAAAGGCAGGAACATGGTGGCAATCAAGCATCCTAGAAGAGCTAGGCCAACAATGGTTGCCACTGTCAAGGCAGCTATTTTCGTCTTCATCTCTTCTTCACGCGCCGGCTATTCCTCTTATTTTCGCTTTTCCCGATTTTCTTCCAAATTACTTCAAACATCTGAAAGTTCTCCTCCAGTTCAGGAGACAAGAAATACGTGGTCCCGTAACCGTTCCCGACCGAGGAGATAATACCGTTGCCCACTAGGACTCCAAGATGGTGCGTTATTGTTTTGTAGTCAAGTTCAAGCTCGTTCGCCAGCTGATTGGCGTTTCTAGGCATTTCTCTTAACGCAACAATCACTGTGGCACGCGTTTTGCCTCCCTTTGTGCCCGCAATGAGCCACCAGAGAAGACGCTCAATCGAATGTTTCGGAGTGAACACTGGACTCCCCGCGCCTAGGACTATGAATGGGCTGGAGTATCGTGACCGTCTCCTGCGACAAAAGCATTGTCGAGATTTGGACGGAAATTGGATATAAATACGGAAAAAGCCTTAACCTTGAGAAAGAGCCTACGTCTGAGAAAAATGGGTGGAGAATGAAGCGATTGCCACAGGTGCCAATTCTTATCCCCCTGATTGTTGCAGGGGTATTTCTGGGAAACGTATGGTCAACCAAGGATCTTACAGCTGTTTGGAAGAAGGCAATCTTGATGGCAGCAGTGTCCGGAATTCTGAACGCAGCATACGCATGGGTTCTGGGATATCTGAATATCTCTAAGACAGGACTGCTTCCAAGTGTTTCTGGGCAAACCTCTGTGACAAGCAACAACTTTGTCTTCATGGCATCATGTGGCATCGCGGCTTTTCTGATTGTCGTTACGGTCTACTTGTCAGCATTAGGAATGATGAGATATCGCCGGGGTAAGACCCTTGAACCGAAGGAGTGAATTCGCAGTCGAAGTCAGTGACCTATTCAAGGTGTACCGGACGGGTTCAATCAGGTTCACTGCATTGGGCGGCGTTTCCTTGAGGGTTAAGAATGGGGAAATAGTATCCATTGTTGGGCCTTCAGGAAGCGGAAAGACCACCCTTCTCAACATGATAGGTCTACTCGACAAGCCGACACGTGGAAGGATATTTATAGACGGGATAGAGGCCTCAAAGCTTGACGAGGACAGGAAGTCGATTATTCGCAACAGAAAGATAGGTTTTGTGTTCCAGGCCTATAACCTGATACACAGGTTGACCGCCATCGAGAATGTGCAACTCCCGCTCATAGCTTCTGGGATGCCTCCTAACAAGCGTCAACAATTGGCGGAGAAAATGTTGACCTCAGTCGGATTGTCGTCAAAGTTCTTCAACCACCCCTACGAAATGAGTGCCGGAGAACAGCAGAGAGTCGCCATCTGTCGGGCTTTAGTCACGGACCCTACTTTGGTTCTCGGTGACGAAATCACGGGAAACGTAGACACTAAGACGTCTGCGCAGATTATGGAGCTGCTTAAGGAAATCAACAGGACGGCGGGAATGACGTTCGTGCTTGTCACGCATAACCCTGAACTTGCGAAACAGGCTCAAAGAATAGTGCACATAAGAGACGGAACGATAGAGAAGGAGGAAGTTTTGAATTGAGGGACAGAAGCAAGATAGCAAAGACTTGGATCATTGGACTCGTTCTCCTACTGATTACGACTCCATGGCTCTCGGCCTCGCAGGGGATTCAAACGCCGATTAGCGTCGTCTCAGCACTGTGGTTGACATCGGAAGGCACAGCCACTGGCACGGTCAGCCAATTGTGGGTATTGATAGACGCCGCACCCGGAGATACAAACATACGCCTTCGAGTTACAATCCAAAATCTGGGCAACGCAACCATTTCAGGCGTATCTGCCGACCTTATGCTGCAATATCCCTTCAAGAACGCTACTGGTGGCAACACCGTTCGTGCCTACTGTGCTGGAAGCATTTCACCTGGGGTAAGCGCGGACGTAGACTTCCGTTTGAACATTGACTCAG
>Ga0209725_1001186_pt1 | contig 15103 bp, 15 predicted proteins | sample I18A1metaG_FD_184145 | JGI IMG/M metagenome (GOLD analysis project Ga0209725, IMG submission 184145) | Lake sediment bacterial and archeal communities from Gulf of Boni, Indonesia to study Microbial Dark Matter (Phase II) - ​I18A1 metaG... | ecosystem: Environmental > Aquatic > Freshwater > Lake... | reverse complement strand
TGGCCGCGCTCAACTCTCAAGACGCCGAGGTCGAGATCTTCAGGAAATCAATCGACCGGTTGGAATCGGTCACGGGTCAGAGACCCGCTGGGTTCAGGGCGCCAGACTGGGAGTTCAGCCCGTACACTCTGGAGAACCTGGCCAAATTCGGGTTCAGCTACGACAGCAGCCTCATGAACGATGAGAAGCCCTACGTGATCAGGCACCAAGGAAAGCCGACGCGGATTGTGGAACTACCGGTCGCGTGGTTCTGGGACGACTGGGGCATCTTCGAGGAACACCGTAGACCACCCAGCGACGCCTTCAACACTTGGATGCGAGAGTTCGAGGCCCTTTACGCCGCCAAGACATCCTACTTCAACCTGACCATGCACCCGCAGACGATCGGAAGAGCGTCACGGACAACGATGCTCGAAAATCTCATACGTGCTATGAGGAGGAGGAGAGGCGTCAGATTAACTCGATGCATAGACCTCGCAAGAGAAAACACAAACACGACCTGACGGGGTCAGCGCTGCTAGCTCTAAGCGCTACGCTGGCAGCTTGGTTCCAAGGTTGAGGATGTTGTTCGGGTCGAAGATCCTCTTGATCGCCGTCATCAGCTCGATCTCTCTCTTCGGGAGGCACGTTTGGAGTTTGTCTGTTCTTATTTTTCCTATGCCGTGCTCGCCCGTGATTACGCCGCCCGCGTCCATGGCGACTCTGTAGATCTCGTTCCTAAGCGCTTCCACATACCCGGGCGTGTCGCCTTCTCTCCGCATTATGTGGACGTGGAGGTTTCCGTCAGCGGCGTGCCCGAAGACCGGCAGAGAGAGCTTGTCCCTTCTCGCAATCGCCTCTAATGCGTCTATGACTCTCACCAGCTCCGAAACAGGTACCGCTATGTCTAGGATGTCCATGGTCTCACTCTTCAGAACCAGATAGATGCTACTTCGAATCTTCAGAATCCTGTCCTGGTCTCTCTGTGATTCCACGAAGAAAGGTTCGAGGCCGCCGTTCGCTCGGCATATCTCACGTATCCTCACGCTCTGGGGAAGCACCTGATCCCTACTCGCCTCCGCAACTATTATGATTAGGTAGCAGTCCCCAACGGTGACCGGCCATTTCTCGCCGAGGTGTTTCGCAGTCATCTCCAGAAGGTCTCTCCCAACGTACTCGACGGCGAGCGGTGTGCCCACTTCATGCAGTATCTTCTGGACGCTCGCCATTGCGTCGTCTCGGTTGTTGTAGGGTAGAAGAATGGTGGCGGTTGCTCCAAACTTCGGGTACAGCCTCAGAGTCACTTTCGTTATGACCGCGAGTGTGCCTTCGCTTCCGATTATCAGTTGCATCAGATCGTAGTCCACGTTGTTCTTGAGCAATCTTCCGCCGAGGTTCAGTATCTCGCCGGTGGGCGTGACGATCTCAAGTGCTTTGACCTGATTCCTCATCACGCCGTATCTTACCGCTCTTGACCCACCTGCGTTTGTAGCGACGAGCCCTCCCAGCTGTGCGTTCTCGTCGCCCGGATGCGGCGGGAAGAACAAGCCGGCTTCGCTGGCTGTGTTGAGGAGCTTCTCAAGCGTTACTCCTGACTCGGCGACAGCCATCATGTTGTCCTTGTCGATCTCGATTCTGTTCATCCTCTCCATGGAGAGAATCATTCCGTCTCGGGTAGGGACGGCTCCACCGACGAGGCCTGTCCCCCCGCCCCTAGGAAAGACCGCAATGCCGTGCCTGTTTGCCAGCTTCAGCACCTCGGAGATCTGTTGAGTATCGGCGGGCCTCACGAGGACGAGATCGTTCGCCGGCTCTGGCCTCACTGGCTGAGCAGTCTCGTCTGCCAGATAGTTCTGCATCAGCTCCCTGTTCGTCATGACATGATCTTTCTCAACGATGGTCTCTAAACCGTCGATTACGAACTTATCCACGCCATTTCCCAGCTTGAGACAGGCGATCCTCTCTGATAACCTGCCTTAGCATGTTCCTTGCTGATGCATATCAAACAGATAGAATATGGGGGACCGGCGACCTGATTTCCCGCTATCTGCAATCTCTCACTGAACGTTTTCCAGCGACTAAGGCGGACGATTCGGTTACCGTTCACTGGAACTGGCTCTGGCTGAGATAGTGACTCTTCGCACGCCAGTGAACCTTTCCTTCACCGTCGTCTCGATGGATGACTTGATCTCGTCCAGTCTCTCGACCGTCATCAAGGGATCTGCTTCTATATGTATCTCGGACTGGACGTACGGCCCAGAAGCCCTCAGCAGCACGTCTCTGACCTTGACCCCGTCGTTGCTTTCAACGATTCTCCTTATCTCTTCCACGAGCTGAGGGTTATGGTAGGCGTCCAGCAGCACCAGCGTCGTTTCTCTTAGGACGACGTAGGAGACAAGAAGGATGAAAATACCCACAGCCATTCCTCCGACCGCGTCCATCTGATGGAACCCAAGCGAGGAGCCAAGCACCGCAAAGAAAACCAGAAACGACGCTGACCCGTCCTTGATTGCGTTGCTGGCGTCGAGTCTAAGAGACGACAGATTGTACCGCGTCGCGATCCTCCTCATCTGAAAAGCCCTGTACAGAGAGACGGTACCTGCGAACAGAAGGACCGCCAACGCCAACATGGGCAACGTCAGCGGTCTCGGCTCCACGAACGCGAGATAGGACCGGTGGATAACGAACCCAGCGACCCCCATCAGCCCGATAGATGTCACAAATGCCACTAGGCTTTCGACCTTGTGATAGCCGAAATGGAATTTCTCGTCAGGTGCCTTCCGTGACATCCTGAGGCCGAGCCATACTAGCAACGAGACGAAACCGTCCGATATGGAGTCTATTCCGTCAGCGGTCAACCCGATGCTCCCTGTGAACTGCCCAGCCGCAATCTCAATTACACCAAGACCGACCAGCGTCCATACTGAGACCTTTGCTAGCCTTTCGCCTTCAACGTAGCCAGCCGACACACGAGCGAAGTTCTCCAAAGGTCATCACGCGAGATTCAATCTACGAATCGAAAGCAGGGACGGCACAAGCTCGCACAAGTTAGATGCCTCCCCAGCTATCAGGATGATGATGAAGATGGGCCGGCCTCCGCTTGCGCGGATCCTGCACAGAGCTTGAGTTGCATTGCACCCTTGTTTTTCGCTTGATTTGACCGATCTATTTAGAATCAGGTATGTCCACTCTGAAGTGCAAGGGAATCTGTGATGCAATAGCATGTGACCGTCAGGCCCGGGCTCTTCTCGGCTACGAGTCAATCACTGAGGACTCGGCTTGATCGGCCCGCTTCTCATCCAACCCCGAAAGGTCAAGATCGAGCGAAAGGATCTCGTTGAGCGCTCCTAAGACTTTCTTGGCAGCCTTCACGTCTGGAAGCTCGGGAAATTCTAGGTTCGGCTGGGTTCTGCCGAATAGGCAGACTCCTTTGATGCCTCTGAGCTTCGCTAGGCCAAGGACGAGACCTGAGAAGCCCATGAAGGGCCCCTCGTACCCGGTCCCGATACCTCGCTTCTTGAGTTCGTCTACGAGCTCAGCGTCTGTTGCGGCGCAGCAGACCTCCCCCTCGCCTACGCCGTACCCGGCCAGCACGAAGAGTCGACTCACGCTGTTCTTCTCGTAAACGTCCAAGACCTGCTCGGCTACGGAGTGTTGTCCTTGGAAGTTAGCGTGATAGCCTCTTGTCAGCAGGAGCCTAGGTGACTTGGACAAGTAGAATTCGACTCTCGGAAGCTGGGCCCTGTCTTTCTGGATCCAGATCCCAGGCTTACCCGGGTAGTCTGGGTGCGCCGCATAGGAGGGCTGCGTCTGATAGACGATCGGGAAATGTGGAGAGTGAAGCTCGTCAATCAAGCTCGGGTGGAGTTTCTCGATCAGGTAGTCTATCGCGATCTTCCCGACCGATCTTAGGCCGCGTGACCCAACGATCGCCACAAGCTCTTCCATGCCCATCAGATTCCTTGGCACACCCGGAACGTGCGACAAGTCGCGTCAGACATACATCTGCTCCTTGGGAGGACGAGGAACAGCCGCCCTGCGGACCTCCTCTATCGTGCGCCGCTCCATCTCCTCCATCCTCTGCATGAACTCCTCGCTGAGCTTCGCCTCCTCCTCAAGCGGCTTCATATCGATCTCAATGCTCAACATCTTCGTCAGCACCTCCAGCAATGCTTGAGCCGCTTTGGCGTCAACCACGATTCGACCTGACGGGGTGGTGTAGGCAGGAGTCTCACTGAGCAGACAGAAGCTGGGAATATCGTGGAGCGCAGCAAGCCCGAACAGCAGTCCGTTCGTCCCAGTAATGCTGCCAGCCTCCATCGGAGCCACGCCGTACGCCTTCAGCTCTTCAAGGAGCATAGCGTCGCTAGCCGCTGCGTGAACTCTGGGTTTGTCCACCGATTTCTCGACAACGTATGCTGCGGTAGCAAAGAAGCGAACGACGCCGAGCCTCTTGGCCCTAGCTACAGTCTCGTTGGCGACCTCGTACTGACCCTCAGGAGATACCGCCTGCGTGTTCCCAGTGAAGACTATCAAGTCGTTCTTCGATTTGGGATTCTTGCAGAGATGAAGTTCGTTCCTCAACAGTTCGACGGTCCCGTCCTTTCGGATCATTACGTGCGGCGGAAACGCGTCAGAGTACAGCTCCTCGAACACTTCCCCTTTCAGCTGCTTGACCAAGTAGTCAGCCGACAGTTTTGCAACCCCCGCGGCGCCAGGCAGCCCGGTAACCATGAAAGGGTTCTCAGGCTTGACTTCCCTGTACACTTTCGACCTCATATGCGAACCTCACCACATTCTTCATGATCTACCAATGTGATGCAGGTCATATCAGATCTTGCCGAACACTTGTATCCTGACGCAACCTGTACAAATACGTTCGCGATCAACTGTACCGGCTGAAGGGCCCCTCACCCTTGACAGACGATTACAGAAGACACGCAGTTCTTGTGTCAGTGACGGCTCTCGTACTGGCAGTGACCCTGCTTCTTCAACCAGTGGCCCATGTCACTGCCAGACCGGCGCTGGACGAGTACGTGGTCGCTGAGTATGGTGCCCATGTGCTCTCGAAGATCACGCGCAATGGGGATAGGGTTGTAGTCTACAGGTTTGAGGAAGGCACTTGGCCTCGCAATGTTGCGGTCGACCATGCTGGTAACTACATAATCACGGAGCTTCTAGCAGATGTGCTCTCCAAGGTTACTCCTGCTGGCCATAGAAGCGTGATATACCAGTTTCCTGGAGGCACCATCCCTGACGGCGTCGCCATAGATCATGAAGGCAATTACGTAGTCACCGAGAGCGGTGTCAATCTGCTTTCGAGGATCAATGCGAGCGGCTCCAGAACTGTCGTCTACAGGTTCTCAGGATGGACTTGGGCTGCTGGCGTTGTTGTCGATTCTGAGGGAGACTACATGGTGGCTGAGAGCGGCGCCGATGTGCTATCCAAGATTACGCCCGACGGCGAGAGGATCGTTCTGTACAGATTTGCAGGAGGAACGTGGCCTCTAGGAGTTGCCATAGACCGCGCTGGAAACTACATTGTCACTGAGTACAGCGCTCATCTACTTTCCAAGGTTAGCCCCGCCGGTGTCAGAACTGTAGTACACAGATTTGTGGCGGGGACTTGGCCCGCCGGCGTTGCGATTGACTCTGCCGGCAACTATGTGGTTGCCGAGCTCCTCGTCAATGTGCTTTCCAAGATCACACCAGCTGGCGATAGAACTGTGATGTACAACTTTGCAGCGGGCACCTCGCCCGCTGGCGTCGCCGTCGCACCATCACACGAAACAAATGCTGCAGTCGGGCTGCGGACAGCTGCTGAGAGGTTCTACGCGCTCATGCCGTATCTAGCCCTCGTAGGCTTTGTCGTGACCGCGATCGCAGTCTACGTCATTAGAAGTGGTCGCAGATCCTAGACGTCGTATGGACTATTTCCGGGAGCGCGACGGCAGTCTCCTTCCAATGACGATGACGAACACCCCCGCCGCGATTCCGCCCAACAACGATTCGACAGGAAAACCTGGGATGCCGCTGCTGGTTCCAATGGAGGCGGGAGAGCTCTTGACGCCTTGCGCGTCCGCCCTTATCATGAACATTCCGCCGCTAGGGAGCCTCCAAGAGTAGCTAAAGGCTCCGTCCGGTGCGCTCGTGATTCGAGATATCTCCTGGTAGCTTGCGCCCTGATTGTTGCTGTACAATAGTGTCACGTTGACCGGGCCGCCCGGCGCCGGATAGATTGCGCCAGAGATCACCGCCGTAGGAGGATCCGTGGACGAGTCCAGCTGAACTTGCAGGGAGACTGATGCGTACGGTTGGAGGGCCGGATTGGTCAACGACCCAGCATTCTGATAGTACCACTGAATCGTCTGATCCGAGGTGAGCGCGTATGAGCCAGCGCCGACTGGACCCATCTCGTACTGTCGTGTTTCGGACTTGTAGACCCAGTAGATCCAGTACATGTTTGCTGCAGGGTTCTGGCCGACGCCGTTTATGCTTGTGACGAAAGCGCCTAAGCCGGAATAGCTCGTAAACTCAACTGTTGCGACCCTCATGGTCGCGTTCAAAAGGAACTCTCCCGAGGGGACGACGGTGCCATTATGCCATTGAATCGTCCCGTTTCCATAGTTGATCCCTATGTTGACTGTAACGGTCGCCTCTTGCAGAGCCCGGATCGTGCCGGCACCGTCATCGGCACAGGCACCGTTCGTCGAGCCAGCTGCAAGTACCATCGCGACTACGATGACGAATGACAACGACTTCACGCGAGAGTCCATCTTTGTCCCTCGGCAAAACTAGGTTAATTAACCTAGATCCCTTATATCCCTTCCGAGCGGTCGCGAGACGCCGAATGAAGGCCAGCACTAACACTTTGTTGGTGAGAAATCTGACTCTCATGGCGTCTTTGACCGGCCTCAATGTTGCAGCCAGAATCGCATTGGCAGGGGGACCGCCGAATGTGAAACCCGTCGCGTTTCTGGGCCTCACCGCGGGTGTCATCGGCGGGCCGCTGACAGGCTTCGTCGTAGGCGCAATGTCGATGTTCATCAGCGATCTTTACTTCGGGGGCGGCTTCTGGACCATCATCAACTCGGCATCGATGGGAGCAATCGGGCTTCTTGCCGGATTTCTCTGGAACAGGCGAGCGAGCATACGGAGAGTGGAGCTTGTGGCGGGCGGTTTTCTCCTAACTGTAATCTACGACGTTGCTACGTCTGTCATTCCGGCTTGGATCTTTGGCTACGGCTGGTGGGTTGCTGTGCTCTTGCTGTACGTACCGTTCCTTGTCGGCTTCGGCGTAGTCTATCCCTTCGGTTTCGTGCATGAAGTCACCACCGCGGTCTTGATGGGAGCGATCGGCCCAACGCTGATCAGTCGAGTTAGACCTTTAGTTAGTCAAAACAACAGGCGCTAGAGAACAGCCTCGGGAGAAACTCAACGACTCGCATGCCTATTGTTCCAGTAACAGATCGCAATACCAGAAACGATTCTCCCGCAGCACGATCTCTCCTCGACGAACCGGGATCGGGCGGCTGAAAATTGGCCCAGCGTAGACGAATGTGTGAAATTCTCCGTTTTCTCCGCATGGGTCAACATTGCGAGGCAGATCAGCTAGGAGGGATCCGTCGAAGGTTCTTCCAACAAACGACCCGTCGAGAAACTTGGAATCCACGCAGACGAGTATCGCGCGAAAGCCAGTCTTGATGAAGCTGTCTGCTAGCTCGCGTGTGTCTCTCTTCCAAATCGGGAACACGGCCTTCACGCCTACCTGGGAGAGCCTCTCTTCACGATAATGCCGAATGTCCTCGAGGAACACGTCTCCGAACGCGACAGCCGTGACCCCGTCCGCCTGAGCGCGGGTCAGCACTTCACGCATTGCGGAGTCGTACTGTTCGTTGCTCGCTCCTTGAGGGATTCTGACCTTGACAAGTGGGAGACTCAGCGCCTGAGCCTGTTGCTCGAGTAAGGAAACGCGGACGCCGTGCATGCTGACGCGATCATACCCCTCGGTGACCGTTGTCAGGAGCGACTTGATCTCGTACCGCAGATCGCGGGAGAGTTCCATGAGGGCGATCGCGCTGTCCTTTCCGCCACTCCAAGAGAGAATCGTTTTCTCGACCATTTCCGATTCTTCCTTTTCAAGACTCGTCCACGGATCGGCGGCTACTGGCTGAGTCTGAAATCCGCGGTCGGTTTCTTGCTTGCGGCGCGTACTATCGGGGGAACTTCAGCCCATCTGGTCACTCTATGCACTACCGACGGTATCTGCGTGTCACGGTTCCAGGGCCTCGTGTACAGTATCCCTAAAACTATCGATCTTGAAGCGATCAGGTCCATCAGCCTTGGAGAGTCATCGACAAAGACATCATAGTTCAACCGGATCTTGGCTACGGTTGATTCTGTTCGCACGAAACTGTCGTATGGAATAGAATGCGCCTTGAGCCATTGTTTGGCCGAGGCTACGGTTCGGGCACTCCTTCCCGTGACGACATCTACTGTTCCGAATTCTCGGAGTAGCCTCACCTGTTCTCCGACATCTTCCTCTGTGGGGGGTATACGTTCCCAGTGTGACCAAGCGTGGTCGAGTATTCTGAAGAATTCGTCACGTTGGATCTTGACGAGTTTCCAGACGTCCCAAGCGCGAATGTCCTCTAAGGAGAGAGATCGACCATAGCGCTCGTTGTATAACTGGCACCAGACAATCATTGCCTCCGCGAGAACGCCGTCGAGGTCCACCCCTATCCTCAGATCAAACACCTTCGGCTTCGTTAGTGCCTCTCAGCGTCCGTGTCTGAGACCTTTCCTTTTGATCTTCTGCTTGGCCCTTATGAGGGTCTGTGAGTCGATGTACAGACCTGATTTGACAAGCTCATCGAGGATTCTTTCGCATTCTGATTCTTTGATCTGTCTTAGCGACAGGAGCTTGAAGAGCAGGAAGATTGTTCCCGTCCTCGTCATCACACCGTAGCAGTTGGCGATGGCTCTTGCTTCGGCTTCATCGACTACAGCGAAAGCATTCAGTTCCTTGGCCGCCGCTAGTGTCTCCGCCTCACCGAGATGTATCTCAGGATGTCTCTGGAAGACTTTGAGGAAACTCCGGTTACGAACCTCGTGAACCTTGAGTTGCCCACTTTCTACGGCATCACGGATTACAGCAGCGTCCGGTCGTCCCTTTCCTCTCTCCACAGTCTCCTTGTAGACTTCCGCTGTAATGTAGAAGTCGCCGATGGCCAGAAGCAGGCAGAGTTTCTGTATCTTGGCGAAGTGTATTATTGCCGTGGCGTCCAGGACATAGACGGCTCTGCTACTCGGCAAGCGCTTCTCGCCAAGCTTGGTCTACGTCCTCGGGCGAAAGGTGTAGCGGAATCTTCTCGTGACGAAGGATTTCCATCATCTCTCTGAGAGGGATTCCGGCTCTTTCAGAGGCTTTCCAGACCGTGCATTTCCCTCTTCTGTAATCCTCAACTGCGCGCGCTTTCTGGGTCTGCTCTATTCCTATTGTGATCAGCTTACGAGCAATCGTGGACTTGTCGGTAGCTTCCTGACGGGCCTCTTGCTCGATCCTCCTTACGAGCTCCCTGTCGAGTCTAACCGTCAGATTTTGGGTCTTAGTCATCGTGGTTCTGCAAGCAATTTACGGTTTTGCTTGCATATAGCTTTGTCCAAGCGCACCGAGAGGGACCTGCGAATAGGAGATCGACTCCTGAACGCCCGCTCTCGCCCTTAGCGATGCGCATGTTCGGACTATGCCCAAGCTCTTGAGAAGGACACGCAGAACGGTAGTCTATGGCTATCCTCCGAGGGCTTTCAGTGCGTCGGCGACGAAATTCAAGCCCAGTTCCTTGAGCTTTTCAGTCGTTGGTATTCCAGTCCGTTTGTCCCAGCCGCGAATCTGGTAGTAGTCGTCGAGCATCGATTTGAGTTGCTCTTTGCTTATCCGCTGGCCTTTGTATTGCCCGTCGGGCAGAGGATCAGACAGTCGTTCCGGCAGTGTGTCGTCTTTGGGGGAGAAGCCTTCTCTTATGTTGAAGGCTCTGCAGATGTTGATGGCTCGCTCTCCGATCTTCACAAGTTCGGCTGGCTTCATGTTCCATCCCGTGACTGAGTTCACCAGCCCGAAGATCACTTCTGGTGCTGGGCCTCCCGGAAAGCTGTCGACCGCGCATAGGGTCAACGAGTCAACCATGGCCTTCCAGTCTTCCGCTGCCTTGACGATTCGGACCTTGTCTATGCTCGTGTCCAGACGGTCGGCTGGCTTGACGAAGCCTACTTCAGGGAACATGTTCTGGGGCATCTCAAAGGAATCGTCGTGGTCTATCATCTGGAGGTGACAGGCGCCTCTGTTTGAGACCGCGTAGGATAGACCGAGGCCTTTCTTTCCTCTCGGCTCATGCATCGGCAGCTCTTGGCCTTTGACTGTGAGAGCAAACTTCTCGGCGCCTCCCCCTATCTTCTTGGCTGCCCGCGCCACGCCTTCTGCTAGCAGATCACCGATCCCTTCTCTTCTTGCGATCTTCTGGATCAGCTGCAGCTCAGCCGCATGGTTGCCCCAAGTCAGCTCAAGACCGCCCGTGTCCTGTTTCATCAGCAGTCCTTTCTCGTAGCATTCCATCGCGAAAGCGACAACGACGCCCGTCGAGATTGTGTCTAGCGTGTACTCGTTGCAGAGCTCGTTTGCCTTGCAGACGGCGTTTAGGTTGCCTACAAGGCACAGCGAGCCGAGCGCGGCGACTGATTCGTACTCTGGGCCTCCCCACTCCGACCTGATTTGGTAAGGTTCGTTGCCCTTGACGACTCTGTAGCATGAGTTTCTACAGGCATAGCAGGTCTGCCGCCCGGCCAACATGGTCTTGGACATTGTTTCAGCGTTCAAGGGGTCTGCGTGCTCGAACGTGCCTTGCTGGAAAGCCTTCGTCGGAAGCCTACCTGTCTCGTTGAGAGGATCCAGATACGCGTCTTCTCCGTAGTCGTACATGAGCTTGCCAGCGCCAGCCCAAGACTGATCCGTGTGCTTCTTCTTCAGATCGAGGAAGGTCTCCTTGTCAGCCACCGGGACCGATTTTGTGCCTCGGACGGCCAGCGCCTTGAGCTTCTTCGAACCCATCACGGCACCCATGCCGCATCTTCCCGCCGCGTAACGCACATCCGCTATCACGCAAGCGTACTTGACTAGATTCTCCCCGCCCAGGCCTATACAAGCAACGCGCGCTGACTCCTCACCCACTTCACGCTTTACGGTCTCGATAGTCTCTATGGGATCCTTGCCCCACATGCGGGCTGCTTCGCGGATCTCAGCGTGATCATCCTTTACCCAGACGTAGACAGGATTGTCCGAGATACCCTCAATGACGACGGCGTAGAATCCCGCGAACCGAAGTTCCGCGCCAAAGAAGCCTCCGCCGCTCGACTCGCCCCACCCTCCGGTCAGGGGCGACTTTGCCATGACCGTGAACCGGCTGTTCCCACCAAAGGGCGCACCGGTGATCGGGCCCACAGCGAATATCAGCTTGTTCTCGCGGCCCAGAGGGTCGATGCCGGGCCTGAGTTCCTCGAAGAGTATCTTTGCGCCGAGGCCTCGACCTCCGAGGTATTTCTTCATCAATTCTTGCGGCAGTCGTTCGATGCGAGTCGTCTTAGGAGCGAGATCAACTCTGAGAAGGTTGCCGGAAAGGTCGACCGTCTTCATCGTTGATTCCATCCACGCACTATCACGACGGTATTAAAGCTGTCCAGTACTCGATGTGGCATCAACAGGCGGAAGATCAGCTTAGCACGCGATCGCCAGCCAGCAAAGAGATTCAAAGACGCGTGAAAATAGTCACTGGACTGACGGCAGTTCAATGGTTTCATTGAGGTAGCAAGAGCGAAGCACCGAGCGGTGCTTGCTCTATTCGTTCCGACGTACCGAAACTGCCTCTGGAGAGGTGTTTCAGTTTGTGCGCATACTGCCGGGTAGCGTTCTATTCTCCGTTGCCTGTCCTTGCCAGATTCAATTGACCAGCGAATGAGTGATTGCCAACGCTACGCAGAAGCAGACCGACCGGACGGGTTCCAGTGACCAGACCAAGTAGCTAGGGAGGCTTTCATGATGGACAGGGCGTTCTGTACGTCCAAGTCTTCCACTTGGGGCGAAAGCCTCATTCTGGCGCTGCTGACGCATAGTCTTCGTAGTCCTTCTGCCGCTCGAACGGAAAGCGGAACACTTAGGCGGCCGCTGGTGCTCGCAGCAATCTTGCTCGCCAGGAATTTCTGCGCCGTCTTGACCGAAGAACGTTCGGGGTCAAGCTCGCATCGAACAGAGGGGCACAGGTCTTTGATGGCTCTGAAGTAGCTCCGTAGGAATGGCAGATTCTGGTTCTCTCTGCCAGTTCTAATCAGGATTCTGCTGACGGTCTTCTCAAGTTGTTTGCCCTTGGGCTGCCTGAGGACGAAGACCAGATGGAACCTCGAAAGCAGTGCAGCTGGAATGGAATCGAGCAGTTGTTTCCGGGTTCCGCGCACAGTGTTGGCGAGTATGTCGCCCTTTGGATTCGCTGTGGCCATGCAGACAAACCTAGATTCCAATTCACGTGCCATTCTTCGTGAGTTCACCGTAATTCGTCCGTATTCCATGGCTTCATACAGGCATTTTGTCGCCTGCGCTGGCAGTTTGTCTAATTCGTCAAGCAAGGCCAGACCGCCGTCTGCTCTTGCGAGCAAGCCGAGGCTGCCGTCTTCCAAGTTCGCTGTTAGACCGGATACGGTTGATCGGGGTCCCGCGTAGAAGGCGCCGGGGACGATTCTCTTGGCCTCCTCGATCAGTTCGGTCTTCACGGTTGCAGGTTCGCCCATCAGGAGTAGGTGCACTGGATAGTCCGGCGATGATGCTAGGGAGTAGCAGAGTGCAAGTTTCGAGTCAAGCGCTCCCTCCAGATGGGGCGCAATGAGTCTTGGAAGTCTGTCGTAGACTGTATATCTATTGCCTTGCATGTTGGTTGCGAAAGTCCGGACGTTTTCCAGAACGTACGTGGATGCGGGATGAAGGACGGCGCTCGGAGGGAGCGGACTCCTCGAGGAGTGTGTTTGCATAATTCTATCAACGCTCGCGGATCTTGGTTTCCCAGCCAGCAACGCGTGCATGGGCGGCTCCGGTGGATGATTCATTGGTATATCAACGTTTCGCGTACGGTACATTCACGTATCAGCCAACGCCATCTGCTTGGCGTTGAAAAACAGTGGTGGAGCGGGAAGCGCTTACTCTTCCCGCTCGAGTCATCCTTCTTACTCTATTCGTATCTCTTTGCCGCGTGGCCTAGGCTTCGTCTTCCGTAACACCACTTCCAATACTCCGTTGTTGTAGGCTGCCTTCGATGTGTCTGGATCCACGGTCGCAGGTAGCTGAATCTCTTTGTGATATTTTCGCGAGGGAGTATTCACTGAGATCGTCAGTAGATCGTCAGCGCATTTCATTTGGATATCCCTCTTCTCAACGCCGGGTAGCTCCGCGACCACTCTCACGTTCTCTGCGTCTTCGTTTACGTCAACAAGCGGCTCGCGGGTGTCGCTCGGTTCCAGCTTCGCTTCCGGGATCCCGAACATGCCGCGTCTGCGTGATGGTTTGACGTTTCCGAACTCGCGAACAACCGGCTTGCCGTCAGGACCCATTGTCATTGAGTAGCCGTAGATGTATGGACCGAATTGGCGCACTGTACTCCCGTCTGGAAGTTTCCGCTCCGTCCACGCTTCCTTTGGAAGGTCTCTTGTCATTTCTTTGAACATACGCTCGAACATCTCATCGAACTGCTCGAACCATCTGTCCGTGAAGAACGGGAACATCCCGCGTCTCCTCCTTGGGATAGGCCATTCCGGCCATGATTCATCCCAGTCTGACATCTCTAAGATTCACCTCCTATCGATTCGTCGGTTTCCCTTTCGATGACCCGCCTGACGCGCTCCAAGAATGCCAAGTACTCGCCGAGCAAGCTTGATCCAAGCTGCGTGAGTCTGTAGCTCTCGTCCTCCGCCTCGTCGATGATTCCGCTTTCGAGAAGATTGGCCAAGTTCTCGTAGAGAAGTTTCGGGTTTATCACACGTCTGTAGTCTCTCTTTCTGACCCCCTTCTCCAGAAGCGGCGTGAGCATTCGCACTCTGGTCTGGTTGGCGAGCAACTCCACCATCTCAATTACCTCCCGGAACGCGTCGTCGATCCTCTCATCGAGCCAAGGCAGACGAGCGACATCCAGCTTCTTGTATTCCGCAGTCGCCCAAGAGGAGGGAGGTAAGCTGGCCGAGAACGGATACAGGATCATAGCTCGCGCGTTCGTGGCTTTCTCGACCACTCTGAGGTTCTCGAGAAGGTCATCCGTCGGCGGAGATGTTTCGCAGAACACTAGTGTCAGTTCGTCACTCTTGACACCGCATAGATCGGCAGTAATCTTTTTCTGGAGTCCATGGGGCGCACCCTCCGTTCTAAGCGGAACTTCTACGTAGACGTGTTCGTTGTCTCTTTCGAACAGTATCTTTGCGGCGTGGAATGTCTCGGCGAGGTGGAGCTCGGACTCGGTGTCTTTCTCCCCGAATCTCCTTCGAAACGCTCCATAGTTCAGAATATCCCGTGGTCTGATCTCTGCTGGATGGGGCGCGTCGAAGACGAGTCTCATGGGATATCGGGCGTTACCACAAGTAACAGCTCGAATATAAATGTTACCTATGGTAACTTCTCTTTCGAACTAGAAGCCCAGCAGGGCGTAGGTTTCGGGAAACAGCGACGGATCCTGATGCGGCAAATACATTGAAGCCGCGAACTCCTTTGAGAAATTGGGGTCCGCCCCGAGCTCGATATACTTGACGCCCTCGCCGATCCTCTTCGCTTCCGCTCTCTCCTCCAAGGACATGAGACACATCTTCGCCCCTGCGATGGCGGTGTTTCCCACGAACCTGATGAGTTCGACCGGAACCTCAGGGATGAGGCCAAGGAGCTTCGCGCTCCACGGGTTCACGTAGTTCCCGAAACTACCAGCAATGTAGACACGCTTCAACTGAGACGGGTTCACTCCGGCGCGGTTCATGAGAACAGCGCAGCCAGCGTGAATCGCAGCTTTGGCCAGTTGCACCTCGCCTATGTCTTTCTGAGTGATGACAATCG
>Ga0209725_1001184_pt1 | contig 15132 bp, 16 predicted proteins | sample I18A1metaG_FD_184145 | JGI IMG/M metagenome (GOLD analysis project Ga0209725, IMG submission 184145) | Lake sediment bacterial and archeal communities from Gulf of Boni, Indonesia to study Microbial Dark Matter (Phase II) - ​I18A1 metaG... | ecosystem: Environmental > Aquatic > Freshwater > Lake... | reverse complement strand
CAAGCACTTTACACTCAAGATTGATTGGGCATTCAGCGATAAGTGGCGGTTTCACCTTTGTTGCAGGTAGTGGAGTCAAGCCTGATTTCTCAAATTTATCCACATCTTTTCCAGAGATCCGGCCACAATAAATCAACTTGTCAATCAGCGACGCTGGCGCCAAATTAACCACATACTCACGCGTTTTAGTGATAAGCGAATGCGAATAGGTGGCTTTGCGGATCGATATCCCTAGAATAACTGGTCTCTCAATACTAATGTTAAATACTTCACCTAGCGTGATTATGTTTGGTTTGCCTTGTTCATCCACGGATGTAACAAGAGATGCTGGCGTAGGATAAACTGGTCTACTCATTTGAATTTTGACTTTTGCCATCTGAACCCTCCCGTTCCTGCAGACCAACCTATATGAGGTATGTTGAGAATATAATAGATACGCGTGAAACCCAAACATAGAGATGTGTCAATATCTGATTCTTTTATTCAAATCTAAGCTTTGGCGCCACTAACAGCGTGGTTAGAATAGACAGAGCAATTGTTTATAGTGTAGCTTCATACACACTGAAAGCGCGCACTCTGGCTATCTTTTTGGTGTTGCCAAATTTTGTGTCGTAAATAACTATCGCCCTTTTCATTTCTCCATCACTGTATTATCTTTTTATGCTGTCATTTTTATTTAGACTTTGACTTCAAAAAGACGGTGGAAGTGAGATTTTTGGACGTAGTGTGGAGGGTAGGTTTAAATCGGTTACTCAAGTCTAGAGACGAAACAAATATGAATGTTCGTTTAGAAGAAAAGCGCGCGCTATGCTTAACACCAGTTTTTTATGGTTCAACTTTTTTTCTTCGCTTCAACTAATGTTGGTAACAAGAGTATGTGAATCGGTTTTTCGTCGATGTCTCCTCTCATCAGGTATCTGCATAGTTCGCAAAATCCGTCGTTGCCCCCTTCTCTTCCGCAACCGCAAGCTATTCGCTGCTTTCGTCTCATAGTTTGGCCCTATATTAAATCGTAAGACACCCGTGCTATTTAAACGTGTCGAGCGCGCGCGTTAAATGGTGTAACAATAGCGAAAATAGTAAACTAGCTTGATGGAACAGGGAGATCGGCTAAGACCTCTGGAAGTGCCATCTAATACATGTGATTGATTATACCGTATTCTCCGCTGATTGGGTCTCTGAATATTGGTAGTTGTGGTGGATAGAAGGTGAAAAGCACGAAGGCAAGACCTAATAAGGCTAGAGCAGCTAGAGAAACCTTGTTCAAGTTGCCCTGTAATTTTCTGTAGACTAGTAACCTGTAACTTGCCAATTGTCCAATTATGACGGCTAAAATAAAAGTCAATATGTCTAGGATAAACAAGTCTTCTCCGAGAATGGCAGTGTAGGAATAGAAGAGAACCGTTATAGCTATTGGTATGACATAGATGCCTACAGCTTTTGCAAAGAGAAAGTTATTCGTTGATTTTCTTACATATCTGTATTCGATCGCAGCGTATAACAAAGCTGGCCAAAAGCCCAGTTTCAGATGCTCCCATACGCTTTCATTTACAGCGGAGAATGCGCCTACCACTGGTTGATGACCAGAAAATTCGAAGGTAAAATGCAGTACACTTCCTAGAATTATTATGAAAATCATCCCAATCAATTCATAAATAAAGACAGATTTTCTCTGAGATCTGCTCAAATTAATCACGTGATTTAGATTGTTTGTACAAAATATAAGACTTGAGCAATGATGCATTAACAGAGAGGCTTGAGAGAGCTAAGAGGCTTCAAAGAGGCTAGTACATTACGCAGCTTCCACACAAATGCACCTCAACTTGCTCCTGTGCTGATTGGACAACTGTTTAATATTTCTGGAGTGCATGTGAGGACGTTTCCAGATCAAATTCAGTCATTAGCTATGCGCTACATTCCAGAACTTCTAGATGTTCCAGTACTTCTTTACACAGAAGAGCGCGCGCGATGTGTTAATCTGATAAGATTTTGACTGCTGAAACTACGATCCATAACACAACCGCTACTGTCGAGATTGTTTCAGGCACTGCAACTCCAGCATTATATGTTCTAACTCCGTATGATATCCAAGAACCCAAATAAATTATGAACATTACCCCTGCAAAACGTGATCTTCTTTCAATTGCATACGCGATGGAACTAACACCTATTAATACGAAAAACAGTAATGAAACTGCAAAGTGAAGAAAACCATAAACTTCATCGAATGTCGCCACCAACTGAAGCGTAAAACTTGAGATAACCAAAAAAACACTTGTATACTTTGCATGTTCCCTAAAGATCATCGCTGTGTAGATTATCGTAAGAAAACTGGCAAGCAATAAACCGAGATTGAAAATTGATGCTACTCCGCTTTTGACAGAATGACCAAGATCGCTTAAAGCATTTCTTTCCCAACTGAACCAAGGTGAAAGTACAATGGACACTGCAATGGATACATAGGCTACTACAGGCCCAACAATGCCTAGCAATGCATAGTATTTGTTATTCATGCTACCACCTTAACTAGAATTATGAACCATCTGGACCACTAAAATTTTTTCATTCAAATCGAAACTTGGGCAAAAGAGAGGCTAAAGAATGACCAGTGAAGGCCACGAAGTGCGCACTTTTTAGAAGGCATTATTATACAAAAATCAAGAAGCTCTAAGCGTAGAGATAGGAAATAAAAAAAGAAAACGAGACGTTGTTTGCTATCCAGATTAACTATGGTCTAGGGCCCGTGTTACACCCATTCTGGCACTTCTATTGCATGTGGCTCTCCTTGCGCTTCAACTGACGAAATCTCAAAAGCATAGGAAGGACGTGATTCAGTGAACCGATGTCTAAGGTAGATTCGCGTCCAATCGTGTGGCTGTATTGTCACATGCCATGTAACGTATATTTCCCAATCCTCTGATAGGAAGATGTAGTGCATAACAACCAAGATCCTTGGATTCACAATCGTTCCTGTCCATTTGGTTTCATTTGATATGCCAAGCTCGGGATATTTAGTGGCAAGCCATGGAATAAACTTGTCACGCATCTCTGTAGCTTTCTGAGCTAGATCGTCTTCTCCTTCTAATACTTCGACTGTGAATGTTTTTGTTTGCTTCAGTCCATCTCGTTCCCCATTTACGGTCACTGTTAGATTTTTACCTACGCTTGCTTTATCGGGGATCACGGTTATTTCACCAACTTGTCCTGGTATGATCGCTTGAGGATATACAGTTACGTTGGCGCCAAGGGCTGTTGCAGAGATTTTGACAGATTGCCCTTGTTCTTCGTCTTCAACAACCACCAGAAATATGCATCTTTGCCCAACGATAGATGAAATGGCCCCTTCAGTAATGGTCATCGGAATAGTAGGCCTAGGAGTCACCTTCATTTCCCATGAAGGTGAGGAGCTCTGAGCTATGGCTTGATCACTCCCCCATTCTGGGGTGGCTTCAACAACGACATGGACAATATCACCCTCGTTGAAGCTTCCGACATCCATGCTCCAATTTCTTGTTTCGCCCTTGAGCATGTCAGCGCTTTCGGAGCTTCCGTCCGACCATGAGTAACGGGTGTTATTCACTGAAACTGCTTTAAGAACTCCCGACTCGTACTCGTAGAGGGTGACCTTGAAAGAAACAGTTCCGTTAGTCCATACCGTGAGGTTCTGTACATATAACTGGATGCCTGGAATTGGAGTTGGAAGTGGAGGAGTAGGTGTTGGAGTCGGAGTAGGAGTTGGCGATGCACCATAATAATAAGTCACTCCCACTATTGTTCCTATAACGATTATAACAGCAACTGTTGCGACCAAAGTTTGTGTTTTCATTTTTTTACCTAGCCTATTCTAGATAGCACAGTATAAATTTCTATGCAATAGAACAACTCGTACTAAGAGTTAGGACACTATTGATTCTTGAATGCTGAATTAAGAATAGAACACAATCCAAGCACCAAACTTGCAGAAAAAACTTTTCTATCCCTTGCACACGAAAGATCGCATTGTTACTCGTTGTGGTTTTGCGCGCGCGCTAACAAGACTTATTTCAACCTTTCTTATCTTAAATTATACGTCAAGCAGGGCTCATTGTGGAAGAGAAAAGAAAGAAGAAGAAAAAGAAGCAACTCACGCTTCTTGTGGTAGAACAGGGTGAAAGCCAGACTTTTCATGAATTGGTTGGAGTCCTAGAGGAGCTTGAAAAAGAAGGAAAGTATGTGGATGTGCAGATTTGCCCTCAATGCAAAAGCCCTAAAATTCGCAGGATTGGAACAATGAGAGGAGACTTGTGGGGTCATATGGGGATACTGCCGCAAAAGTTTGAATGTGAAGAGTGTGGATGGAGAGCACGATTGGTTTTGAAAGCAACGAATAGGCCGACTAGCGTTAAAGATGTTGAAATAGTGGCAGAAGCATTAGACTCTAAGGAAGCAGAATAAGCATCAAACGTATAATCTGATACCTCCTAGTCCAATTTGCATTATGTGAGTGGCAAAAGTCAAATTAAAACTTGAGAGTGCATACTGATCTAGAAGTTCTGTATGTCGTGAAATTTATTATTTATACGAGACTTTGAGAAGATAAAAAGGGGAAAAGATGGCTTGCTCAAACGCATTCAACAGAGAAAGAACAAGAATTACTGTATCAAAGTTCGGCAAGGTTGAAGGTACCCTTACGGACTACATCCAAGCGACTATGCAAGAGTGTTACCTTCGATTGAAGCCCCACGAAGTCTCACTAGTGGACTTGTACATCTTTGAGAAATCCTCATCCCTTGACGCTTTTATTGAAAGAGAGTCAAAGGAAGTGGGCATAGCCTCAGCATCTTTTAGCGAACAGTTTTTCGCGATGCATGACGCTTATCGCGGGATATCCCGTATTATCATATGCATAGAGAGAATGAAAAATCTGCCAGAATTAGTTCAGGAGGGAGGAATTAGGCATGAAGTGGGCCATTCAGTTTTACACGGCAGTTTGCTCTACTACCTTCTTCCTTTTCCACAATCACTCTCAGAACTGGTAATGCGACAAAAAATCTCCCAACAATATGCGTCTGACTTGTTGTACCTTACTTCCATAGCAGTTAAAGATTATGAGGTGTCACGGCTTCTTTACGATCGAGGATTTATTGAGGACCAAATAGCTTATTCCAAACACTTAGTGACATTCACTGAGAGTGACAGATTGTCATGGGAAATATCAAGAAATCTACCGCAAGCCAAGATTCTATACCTAGTTTCCTGTTTGAAGACAGCAGCTTGTGCTATACCATTTTTAGCTGACAAAACGTTGGGCAACGAAATTGAAAGACAACTCATAGAAAATCTATCTTATTTGCCAACAAGCTCCTACTCGTCACTGTTCAAGATTATTGTCGAAGACTTTCCGTCTTTGGGAGAAGACACCCTCTGCAATATTGGCAAAATGGTTCGTCTAGTAGTCGACAGAATAGTTAAGCCTAATCTGAGTATGTAGCAATCTGTCTAGATTCTGATGTCTTGATGCAACAACTGGATGGTGCGCACTAATGTCTCTGCGCCATCAACAAGCGCGCAGCGCCTGCAAAAATTTTTATGTATAAATAAGGTAAGTTTCGTTCATGAAAAGTGTAGGAGAAATTACTGATAAGGCCCTGTTCTATTTTGCGAATGAGTATAATTGTGCTGAGAGTGTGCTTTTAGCGATAGCTAAAGATGCTTTCGAAATAAGTAGTGATCTGATACCGAAAGTTGCCACTGGCTTCGGCGGCGGCATTGCGAGGCAGGGATACCTTTGTGGGGCAGTGAGTGGTGCTATAATGGCCTTTGGCTTGAAATACGGTAGAAATAGCCCAGATGAACTTAGAGCTAAAACATACAATCCTGTGGTAGAATTCTTCAAACAGTTTCAGGAAAGGTTTGGAAGCACCGTTTGCAGAGAATTGTGTGGATGCGATATTTCCACCGTTGAGGGTATTAGGAAATTTAGAGAAGAGAATGTGCACGAAGAAAAATTGCAGCAAATTTGTCAGCGGCGCAATAGATATCTTTATGAATTTGGCTGAAAATGATCTGAATACCTAATTACGCATACCTTTCTAATACGCTTGTTTCTTGGGTTTGGGCTTAATTTTAATCCCCGCGCGCGGGTTTTAAGAGTCCCATTCGGGTATACGCAAAATTAATTATTCAGTTTCTTTCCTATTAGATCGGTCTGAATTTGTCTACGGTAGTGGAAGCCCTACTCCGCCTTCTTGAAATAATTGCGGACAATCCTCAACTTTTTCTCTTTGTGTTGGGCATCTTGGCAATGCTAATTGGTTGGGCATTCGGTGCAGGCTGGATTATTGCTCTGGGCTTCTTGTTTCTACTTTTCGGCATCATCACCGAGAAAGGTCGCGGGGAACCTGCCAGACCACCAGTACATTAAAAGAGGAGTCGGAAATGGTAGTCCGAGAGGGACCGTTCCCAAACTGCAATTTATGCTGAATCTCGTTTTTTGTTTGTGACGGTAGGGTGGAATTTCCACCTGCACGCTCCTTTGGGAAAACGGTCTACTGGTTTAGCCCATAAATAGTGCATTTGGATTCTTCTGCAGTCTCGAGAAACGGCATTTGGTTTTTAGCTTCTATGGGGTCTTTAAGACTTTGCTTGGAAGAATTTTGTTTATTACTCTTTCAACCTCAGCAATACGGCTATTTTGGAGTGAGAACTGTATCTTCTTTCGAGGATAATTCTGAAGTAAGAATTCCAATGATGCTGATAGAAGACCTTTCTTAGTCGCCACAGAGATTATGTTTTCGTAGTCTATTTTCACGTTGGCTCTGTGTGTAGTTAAAATTTCTTCAGGAGTCTTATTTTTGAAAGCTTGTCTCCGTTCCTCTATTAGCCTCATTGATTGCCTCTTGATTTCTGCACGTCTCAACCCGTTTCCCAAAAATATCGTCAGTAGACCAGGTCTATGGTATCTCTCCATTGAGTCAGAATAATGGAGCACTATAGCAGCTATAATGCCTTTTTCAGTGAAGAACAAATCGTAAATTGTGTCGGTTACTTCACCTTTCAAGTCCTGTAAGACTTCAATTACTTCTCCCAAACACTTCATCTCAGTCATTATGCAATTCTTCATTCAAATATAAATTCTGTTTTCAGATGGCGATTTCCCACGCACAATCCCTTCTTTTTTCTGTTTTTCAGCTTCTTTTTTACGTGTGGTTTTCTTGGGAAAGCCCGCGCGAAAGCATGTTACCATTTAAAGGCGTGGATAACGCGGTTGTCACGGTGAACCGAAAGGCCGGAGACAGGAAGCTTGTAGCGGAAGAATGGATAGGAAAAGAAAAGCCGTTGCCTTGATAGGTAGGGCAATGTAGAGCGCTAGTTATTCTGTTATCTCAGCTATTCCAACTATAGCGTTAGCTAGAACCCTTCTTTGACTCAACATTCAACCTTTAAATGCCGTGGCAAGCACGATTCCCAGTACGATAAGTATGGTCCCTAGCACTAGTTTCTTAGAAAGTGTTTCAATCTTTCTGAGGTAAAAATAGGAGAGAAGAAGGATGAATAAAGGCTGTACTTGGAGTAAAGGTGTAACCATAGTTACATCACCATATTGGAATGCGTAGAACAAGAGGAGAAAGCCTATTGAATCGCACAATCCGGTCTTCCAGAATAGTTTAAACGTGTGGGAGTTGATTGATGTCTGACTTCTTACCTTGGGCGAAATAGTGAACATTAGGGCGTAGAGGATGAGAGAGATAAGGTATGCCATAGCCACACCTACAATGGGCTCACCATAAAAATTCAACCCCATCTTTTTCAGCACATAACTTAGGCCAGCGGTCACGGAAGCGCTCGCGGGTATTAGCAAACCGCTCTTCGTGCTCTTTGCTGCATTTTCATTACTTACGGAGAATTGAATGACAACTGCTCCAACGACTGCAGAAACAATTCCGAGCCATAGGATTATGGTAGACTGCTCATTCAACAGCAAAATTGCGAACAGACTGCCGAATAATGAATATGTAGCGTAGATGGAAGCGTTAACGGAAACGCCAACTCTTGATATGCCTAAATAATAGAGTAATCGAACTAAGCCCGGATGCAGGAGGCCAGCCAAAGCAAGAACCAGAAAGCCATACACGTTGAACGGACTCTTAGGACTTAGGACTAGAACAATCGGCCAAAAGATCAAATTTCCAATCATCGTAACTACCGCGGCAGATGAGAAGAAGTCTGAGCTGGACAAGCCTTTCCTCAGAAGTACGACCCCGACTGCCCACATTAACCCTGCCAAGACAGCTAGCAAAGCATCCAGCACAAGAGCCAACCGCGTGCGCCTCATTCATACCTTCGATATCCATCGGTTATTATTAATCTTTCAAAAGTTTGGTAATTTCGCGGGGATCCTCAGTAGTTGATTATTTTCTGCAAAAGATGACATGTTCAATAGGGAACTCAAGCCCGTATTTTCTAAGATCATCCTTGTGTTTTTCAATAAATCCTGGTTCAATATTCCATTCCTTTAGTTGCTTGATTGCATCCTTAAATGGTAGATGAACAGCTGTTTCAAAATACTTCACAATAATATCCTTGAAACCTATCTTGTGCATGAAAGCAGCTACCTCGTCAGAGAAAGGTGAAAACCATTCGTATTCAGATGTCAAAGTTTCAAGGGAATGAGAGTCGGACATGATAAGTAGATTTTGTGCGGGATTTTCTGAGATTGAATTAAGTTCCCCATGTGCCATTTGACCTTTAGGTTTCAAAATTCTATAGAACTCTTCAAGTGCTTTCAGAAGTCCTTCTCTATTAAGGTCGCAGAAGAGTTCGTTCGAAATTATGAAGCCAACACTCTCGTCATTTATAGTATTCATGTTTCTAACATCTCCCTCAACAATTACAATGTTTTTGTCAAGACCTCTCCTCTGTATCTTTCCTTTCAAAGTATCCAGAACACCCTTATACGGACGAGTGCAGGCATCAAAAGCAATAATTTTGAAATCCTTAATATTTTCCTTCAACTTTTCAGCGAGAGGAATAGTTAATTGACCTTTTCCACATCCAACTTCAAGAATAACTGATATGTCATGAATGTCAAGATTTTCTATTATGAAATCAGCTAGTCTATTATACATTAGCCTAATTGAAGGGTTCAATTTTCTCACCTAATCAAACTATGTCTGTTGGTGAATGAAATTACTGTTTCCAATAGACTAAACCTATTGCTGTGGCTAAACCTATTAAATATGCTCCGCGCGATGTAGCGGGCGCTCAATTTCGAAGCAGAATCCTGGGAATTCCTCTTCAGGCCGGATGACATCGATGTGCTTCGCAGTATCTAACGCGCGCTAGTTTGTTAAGGCGCATATTTGTCAATGCTGGCTTTTCCTGAAGAAAACGTCCAAGGTACGGGGAAGAATATCTAGACTCTCGATCAAGTCAAGACGTTCAAGTTTTCCAGCTGTTTCGGCTGGTAACCTATCGCGGGCGCTTTTTACCATGCTGAACATTTTCTATCCAGTTTGTGAAGACCGCATTTAGAAACTGCGTAGTCAAGAGTCTACTCAATTTGATAAAGCTAGATGTTGACCACTCGCGCGCGCGGCTTAATCTTCCAATCTGGGTAACACTTGATCTCCTTCAAGCCAGCTGCCTGAAGATAGTGAAGGATAGCGCGCGCTTGAGCAATGGTAGCCCAGTTTAGGTTCAAATATCGGTTTGCTACGAAAATAACTCAGCTTTGAAAAATAAGTTTGAACAAAAAAGGTGATTAGTCTGGTTTTGCTTCATTAATCCATACGTGTAGTGCTTCCGTTTTCCCTCTGCTTTCTCTGTAGTTTTAATTTTACCGTCTTCAGCCAGTTTACGCATTATTCCGCGTGTAATGTCACGCCCTGTTTCTTTGCTAGGTCTCTAAGCTCAATGGTTTTCTGTCCATTGTGTATCCATTCAAATACTTCTTTCTTAGCCATGAATAAAGATGTTCAAAAGAAATAGAATTTTGGAAGAAACATCAGTCTTAAAGGATTTTGGTTTTACCCAAAATTTTAAGATTAGTGCGACATAGAATTATAATGCTAAGGAGTATTCCAGCATATTATCTTTCTGGATTCTTCCTAAGCAAATAAACTGTAAAGGAATAAAGGAGGTAAGTGGGAAATGATCTTTATCACTTTGAATAGGTTGAGGGGCAAGGCAGCTAAAGAAGATATTGAAAGGACGAACAAGATTCTTGCCAGTGAGCCCAAGGTTAAAGTTCTAGCGTTCTATTGGACCCTTGGAAGGTATGACACAGTATTAATCGTCGAGGCACCTAATGAGAAGACTGTAATGAAGATGCTTCTGCAGGCTGGGGAGTTTGCAGCAACCGAAACAATGGTTGCCATTCCAAGAGAAGAAGCGATAAAGCTCTTATAGGTAAATACATTTGAGAGACTTTAATTCACGATGAGCTGGGCTGAAAAATGCTCAGCTAATTTCCCTCTTTTTTAGGGAATCAATTGAATACTAAGATGGAAACACTCCAGAGCCTAAGGTTATTATTAGCGCGCGCTCTCATACGACTTTAAAGTAATTTAGGAACACCTATGCGCGCTACTGTGAAGTAGCTTTTCCAAAGAATTCTTTCACGTGGGGTCTTGTTAAGTAGTAGGCTATGACTGCATCGGCTATGATGGAAACAATCCCTATAGGCAGCAAGATAATTCCAAGAGCGATTCCTATGATCGCAAAGACCAAGCACAGAATCCAAGCCCAGCCGCTGCCCTTCAAAAGACCGTAAGCAATGAAGAAGTCTGCAATTCCAACCAGCAATAAAATGCTTCCGATTAGGCCTCCTACAACTGCAAAAAAGCCTTCTAATATTCCAAATCCGCTTGCCACTCGCCCAGTCACCCCTCCAACCGTTCCGCTCATCGTGGCAAAAATTGACAAAACAATGTTCGCAGCAGCTAAGCCGCTAACGCCTCCAAGCACCTCCAGAATCGCTACAACTGTTACTCCAGTAGGCCTCTTTTTTCCTGATTTTCTATCTTTTTGAGATTTCAATATGTTCATCTATCTGTGCATGATTCGGCTTAAAAGGTTTCCAATTCTTTCTCTATGCTTTAGTGAAACTACCTGCCAGCGCTCGCTAAATTTAACCTCAAACCCAAACCCAAAAAATTGAAATATTATATTAGTTAGCTTGAATTAAAAAGTTATGAGCGAACAGTCTTCGCGCGCGCTTGCGATAGGCTCGCACTACCTGTGACTAAATAACTAGTTGTTGCAGACCTTGGATTAGGAAGTAGGCACCGAGGAGAGCCAAAAAGACCCCGAGGAGGATTGATATCTCTCTCTGATGGGGGGTTATGTACTTCTCATGGCGGTGAACCATGAAAGACACGAAGAAGTAGTAGACGAAGTCGGAGAGCCAATGGCCTGCAGTCACTATGACGACTCCCATAACGCCCATAGTCTCGATGCCCCTAAGGAGAAGCGCTATTCCCGCTGTAGCCCACCATAAAGGTTGCGTAGGGTTAAAGGCTGTATAGAAGATTCCACCAATCAACGAAGAATTTACTTTAGCGCTTTCCATCCTGACCTCTTTAGCTTTGCTCATGAACATGCGTATCCCCATGAGTGCAAGCACCAGACCTCCAATCACATAAATGACCAATGTGTTCTGAGCTATTAGCCCTCCAAAACCTAAGAGAATTATTAGGATTATTACAGACTCCCATAGGACGTGGCCCAATATTATGTTATGACCTGTTATTCTTCTCTTTCTGGAAGTATCGAATACCGTGAACGCCAAGAAAGGTCCGGGGATTATGGCACCACTAAGCCCAACGACGAAGCCTAAGGAAAGTAAGGCAAGAACTTCGAGTAGCACTCCTCACCCGCCCAACCGAACTCTTATAGGTCAAGTGAAAAAGAGATAATCCTATTTGAGCGCATATTGATCATTGCCAAGATTCTTTTAAGCCGATGCTGCTCTTGGTCAGTCTGTTCTCAACAAGGTATTTGTGGGTTGCAAGAGCTGCCGAAGCGCCCTGTCCCACTGCAATTGATATCTGTTTCTCCTTGACGTCGGTGACGTCTCCAGCTGCGAACAATCCCTGAGTCTTTGTGGATTGATCCCGGTTGGTGGGCACCTCGTTCCACTCGTTCAGCTCGACTAGTCCCTTTAAAGGTTCAGTGTTCGGTGTTAAGCCTATCTCTAGGAAGACGCCATCCACTTTTAAGTCGAACCTGTCTTTTCCGTCAACGGATTCAAGTCTTACTCCAGTGAGTCTGTCTTCGCCGAGGAATGAGTTGATAATCATCGGCGTGTGAAAAGAGACTTTAGGGGATTTGCGGACTTCTCGGATGAGGGCTTCATCTGCCCTGAATTCGTCTCGCCTGTGAATCAAATGCACTTCAGATGCGAAGCTGAGGAGGTCGCGCGCGGCAGTGAAGGCTGAGTTGCCGCCGCCAACGACCGCCACTCGCTTGCCTCCGAAGAGCGGGGCGTCGCAGGTTGCGCAGAATCCGATGCCTTTTCCAATGAAGCGTTCTTCGTTAGGCACGCCCAGTCGCCTGTATTCTTTTCCTGCGCAGTAGATCACAGATTTTGCCTTGAACTTTCGATTATCTTCCGTCATGACTATGAAACCGTTTTCGTCCTTTGTGACTTGAATGGCATTTATGCCAAGTGCTTCGGCAATGGGATACTTCTCCAAATGGTTGCGAAAGAGTTCATTCATGTCTGTACCGCTGATTTCTGGCAGACCAAGGTAGTTTTCGATGCTAGCGGTGTAGTTGATTTGTCCTCCCAGCTTCTTGGCTATTAGAGCCACATCTAGGCCTTTGCGAACTGTGTAGATAGCTGCAGACATGGCAGCTGGTCCGCCTCCAACAATAATGACCTCGTACTCGTGCTCCTCTTCTGCTCTTCTGGCTTTGCTGACGCCCTGCATTTCGCGTATTGCCTCTTTGAGCTGCCTGTACTCCTCCGGGTTCACGGCGGCTAGAACATCTAGATACGCGGCTTCAGCAGGCAGGGCGCCCTCAAAAGAGTGTACCTCATTGACTATTGTCTTCGGAACGCCAGTTACATTGTAACGTTGCGCTAATTGGGGAAACTCGGATGCCTCCACCATGTCAGCTCGGATGTTTTCATTAGCTATGGCGAACTGGTGGGCCGTGTGCACCATTTTGGGACAGTAGGGGCAAGTTAACGTAACCATAACTTGGATGTGAACAGGCTCTCTGATGTTTCTGACGAGCGATTCCAACTGCGGATCTAGACCTGACTGTCCAGTGGACACCATAATTATAGCTTCTATGAGAGAGGTGAACTCGTAGCCCGCAGTGAGACCGTAAAAGCGGATGCCGTAATCCCTGTCATCAACAACTGCTGTGGCAGGAATCTTGTCTATCGTGTAATTTCGGACTTCGTCGCCGTTGAGGACGAAATCATAGACCTCAAGTTTGAGTTTGCTTGATAGGGAAACCACCTCTTCTAGAATATCATGTTGCTGTTTGCATGTGGGACAAGCGTTCTGTTGAGTGAAAAAGAGCAGTCTAACCGGAGAGGCCAGAGCTGCCAAAATCGATTTGAGCTTCGCCATCGTCTCTTCATCAATAAGCTTTGACACAGCTTGATTCCTCTTGGCCATGCTATCCCCTAGTAGAAACTCGTTGCGGTTATTCTTTTTGGTTCCTCAGATCTGATATTGCGCGCGTGAAATTAGTGCGAGATGGCTAGGGCGTTATTAATATATAGGGCTCCTTCAATTACAAGAGTAAAGTTGAAGAATATGCCTTTCTGTCACAAATGCGGCAAAGAAGTGCCTGAAAGCGCAAAATTCTGCTCCGCATGTGGAGCTGCGATTCTCCAAGTTACCCCCAGAAGGGAAGTTGCAAAGAGGCCTATTCCTTGGACGTGGTTGGTCATAGCTGTAATTGTGATTGTTGCAGTGATTGCTTCAGCCTCGATCCTGTTTTCGGCTCTCATTTCTCCTGTTGGAATCTACAAGGCAGAAGATACAAAGTCTTATGCTGGTGTGGTGACTGTTGACAGAGTTTACTTTGAAGTCGACAATTTCAACGGGCCCATCCATGTGTCAACTTGGAATAAGGCTGAATACAAAATCGACGTAAGAATCATAGCCAGAGGCGACTCACAAAAGAGTGCTGAAGACAACCTAAATGATCTGAAAATAGTTCTCGATGACAGCATAATCCAAGAACAAAAGAGACTCGTTCTCAAATATGACGTTCCCTTTCTAGCTTATGGTAGATACTCAATAGAAGTGAATGCAGTTCTGCCAGCAAATTCTGTTATAGATTTGGATTTGGAGTCCAGTAATGGCGGCGTCTTTTTAACCAATATCAAAGGACAAACTCTGCGACTTGCAACGTCTAATGGCCCAATCGTCTTTGACGGTGCTTACGCTGAGAGCATAAAAGGGCAGACAAGCAATGGGTATATAAATGGCAGGATTGAGGCCAAAGATACCTCTTTATCCACTAGCAACAGTAGAATCGAGCTTACTATCCCTTGTAGCATAAGCGCAAAATATGTTCTGAGCACAAGTAATGGCGCTATAGCGCTTGCAGTCTCTCCCTCTTCAGAGGTTGGATACGACTTAGATTTGTCAACAAGCAACGGTAACGTAAGCATCGGTCTACCAAATCTAAACTACAGTCAAAACCAGAAGAACCGCAAGGAAGCACAAACAAAAGAATTCATTAGCAAGACTGTGCAGATACTCATAGAGGCCAGCACTTCTAACGGCAACATCGATGTTGCAACCGAATAGGCATGAAATCTGCGATATTTCAGCAAGCCATTCCGCCTGTACTTTAAATTAACCGATATGCCTCTGCTGACGCTCTGATCACAGCGCAGTATTCCTCAAAATTGTCTAAGCTTCGAGATAGACGCATCTCGCCTTTTTCGTTCACCGCACGCGCTGGACATATAGGAATAATCTTGCTTCAATAGTGCCGGTGGAAGAGTTAAATTTGATAAAAGTTCAATTGTAGTGTGTGACGTACCGGCCAATCGGTGTAACAATAGTAGCTATTCTAACCATAATATTCGGAGTAGCTCTGCTTTTTCTCTTTATGTTGTTGCTGGTGCTCAGCGCCGTTGGTGGACCATATCCGTCTGGAACGTCCCCGCAATTA